>Ga0163217_1037456_pt1 | contig 17598 bp, 24 predicted proteins | sample SynspAceP_FD_185933 | JGI IMG/M metagenome (GOLD analysis project Ga0163217, IMG submission 185933) | Saline lake microbial communities from Ace Lake in Antarctica - Synechococcus sp. Ace-P (PacBio error correction) | ecosystem: Environmental > Aquatic > Non-marine Saline and Alkaline > Saline ...
TATCAGGCTATGACTCATATCCAGCGCTCGGCGTTGCTGCCGCTATCCGCCTCAGCGCTTGTACGACCTGGTCAACCGTGTGACCGGTACCTCTGAATTCTTGCCTGGTGCTCCAGCCGACATTCTGCATGAGAGCGATAACCGAGAATGCGTGCACGGCTGACACGTTCGCGAAAGCCGGCTTACGCAGCTCCCTTTCATTCTACCCGGAACGCGTTGGTGCCGGGGCAGCCGAATCGAGCTGCGCCGGAGGATGGCCCATTCAGCGAGCTGTCACGGTGTTTGGGAGTTCAAGCGCCTTGGGGTAGCATGCCTGCAAGATCAGCCTGGATCTTCAACCTTCAATTATGCCGGGCCATTGATCAAACGGCGACGCTGGGCCGATGTTCAACCAGGGCGCAAACAACATGGTTGAAAGCCTTCTGTCAGCGTGCCAAGGAGCCTGTACGCAATGGATAAGCCCTTGGGTGGTTGAAGTGCCTACGCGCTGCGCACAAGCAGAAGATTCTCAGTGTGACAGTGCCGGAGGGCACAACAGCTTGGGAAGCGGTACAGCAGTCGGGTATCGAGCGGCATTTTCCCCCGAGCTGATTGACTAGCGTCTCGCTGGGGATTTTGGCAAGGCGCTGCCAAACCGGCCTGAGCGGATATTGTTTTGTCAGGGGAGAGGTACCGAGACTATGCCCGCTGATTGCAGACTCCCCAAGGAGGTGCGCAAACAGCGTGCAAGACCAGGCCTAAGGCGGCCAAGGACGAAGATAGGGCTTGCCGTCAGGCAAGCTGTTGCATTACTCGCCAGTACCCAGCGAGCACCCAGATCTACCGGTAGTTTCCAGCAACTTCAGGCCCTCGGCATGTTGGCGCGTACCATGAATCTTTCATCAACGGCTGGCGCCGGAACGAAGTGCCAAGAGAGGCCGACCAAGATCATTTTCCAAAATTCATGGCTGATATCCTTGCCTTACGTTCCTGATGGCCGGCCTCAATGCTGAAACAATATAAATCCGCAGCGATTTGGGTGAAAGGTGTCTTCCACCAGTGGCGTGCCCATGATAAAGGCACCTGGCGGTCGTCATACCCGGGCGTAATTGGGTTCTACCGATGTCCTGGTGCCACGTGCCCTGTTTGGACATCAATTTTATAAACGCCCGGAAGCTGCAGCAGCAAGGCCCAGAGGCGGAGAGACACAACAGATACAGAGGATTCGGTATAAGCTATGGCCAATCGCGTGGTTAACATCCACTATCCGTGAATGGCTGAATGGCCTGAATCATATCCGACAATCCGCCCGGAAGCGCTGACGAGAAAACTGACATGGTTGAAAATCAAGAACTTCCGGAAAGCTGCCTAAAGGTCCCTTGCCACGCGTCCCAGATCTGCAGATGCTGGACCATTCCCGCTGAGCGTCACATGAGTGCGGAGGATGTAATATAAAATGCGCTGATGGAAGCTGGTGAAGATGTAGGTCCTGGCAACGGTCCTACCTGCGCGTGTTGAACGCAATTTGAATCCGCCCGGCCTGTGTGCCGCACAACTTCGATGGCGCCCACGCCCGTGTTCGAACTGGCTATGGCAGCACCACGACCATATTGGTCCTGGTCGATACCGGTGAGTGTCGAAATTTTTCGACGCTGAAATCGAACGTCGCCAACGCGAAATCTAAAAGAGCATGGTTTCGAGAGATGGTTGATCAATCTGGTGCTATACGTGAAGAAGAAGGGCGCCTAAAGGGCACTTCCTCCCACCGTTTAATCAACCGGCCGACAGCAGCTTTGCGCGCGTGCGGCCAGCGACTCGTCGGTGAGGTCGATCCGCGCAAGCATACCGCGCTCTTCGTGCACTCGCCATCATTTTCAGGTGTCGATGCGGGTGCTGGTGGATCTCCTTGCTGTCTTGCGTACAAAACAATCTGGTGACCTTGCGCGCAACCTGCGGCAAATGGTCACTGGTCACACCTGCCGTGGCACCGATTGGCGCAGCAAGATTAACCGACGATCTCCTGCGTAGGACCGCCGATCCCCACCGTCACTTCAATCAAATACAGCGTGGTAACCGGGATTTTGCGCTGTGGAATCAACCTAATAGCCAAGCTTGATACGCGCCCAGCTCACCACCCGAAGCCCACCCTTTGGCAAGCGGTTTGCGGCTGGCCGGGGTTTGCGCTGAACACAGTAGCTCGACATCTCCATGCGTGGCAAGCAGCTTTGCGCATCAGGCACTGAGTTGCCACTGTACTCGCCCACCGGGCATGCCTAGTTGCTGTATTTCGCGGTACGGCTTCTCCCAGCGTGTCCGCCCCTTCTTGTCGCTTGTCGCTTCAGGTCGTGGCGCCAGTTGGTGAAAATGTTCACGCGTAGGCGACCAGCTCTTCAAGGCCAGGCGCTCCGCATCCGCGTCCTGGCGCTGCATGCCTTCAGCTCATGCGATCAGTTGCTGTTGCAGGACGGGTAACTGATCCGGAATTGACCTTGTGCGGCGCGCCAGATTCGTAAATACGCACCCAGGCGGCTCCCCCACTTGCTGCTGGCGCTCGGTCGCTTCGAATGATCCAGATAGCGCGTCAGCTCGCCCATCCGCTTCTTCAATCTGAATCTGTGCACTGCCAACAATGCCGTCGGCTCTTCAGGGCTATGATGCTGTTGCGGAAGGCCTGCCAGGCGTTTCTGGCTGACTGGTCAGTGCATGCGAGCACGCTACCGCTGTCGTTTTTCGCTGCACAGATTGATCACGTGCCTGGCAGGACTGCATGATCTCGCCGCATTGGCTAACTGCGCTGTCGTTTTCCAGTTCTTCCAGCTCGCTCCTGCAGGCTCAGGTTATCCAGCTCTTCGAGTTGGTAGGTCAGCAAATTGCAGGCGAGAAGTCGTCGTTCCTTTTTCGCTGGCCTCTTCAGGGCTTGTTCGTCTGCTTGCGGTTCGCGCCGCAGATTGGAACCTGGCGGGCCAGATCGGTGCTGCCGGTGGTAGTCACTTCCCGCACAGGCGGCGATGGGTGTCGGGTTTTGAGCAGCCACTGGTTGTTTCATCGCGGCTGTGAATATTCAATTGAGCAATTTCTGCCCAGGGCTTTTAGATCCCTCTGGCGGGCAGGGGCCTGCCGTTGAATGTAGCCGCGTGAGCGACGCCTTCGGCGGTAATCACCCGGCCGCAAGAATCACCTGCCGATCGGCGCTGTTAGGTCGCCGATCATCCAGCCAGGCGCGGCCTTCAGGAATCTGGCTGATATCCAAAGGTGGCGAGGATGTCGGCCTTGCTCGTTCCGTCCGCTCTGACGGCGCCGCTGTCGGCGCGAATCGCCCAGGGTCAGTGCCAGAGCTCAAGCACTGATCGATTTGCAGGCGCCGGTTTCCCGGTTATCACCGCCATGCCGCTGCTCAACTCAGTTCCAGGTGTTCGGACAATGGGCGTAATTTTGTTCACCGCAAATGTACCAGCATGGCGCGCTCCCGTAATTTCAGTCTGTTATTTATACAGTAGTTTTGGCTTTTATTCACAAGAGGGAGGCGCCATTTGTGGCATTTGTGCTGCGGCAAGTTTTTCCAATGCTGCCGATTTTTTTCACCCTTCGAAGCTCGCGTGAAAGACCCATATAGAGGTGCAGACATTGAACCACAGGGCCGGCGTGCCGCCGGATTGCGAGGACAGAGACTACAGATGCAGGACGAAACGAGAGAGCAGGGATCCGGCGATGAAGAGTTGGCTGAAAGAATGCGTTGAACGCGCGCAACTGACGATTCTGCGGCGCAAAGGTAGCCGCCTGGAAGAGCAGTTGGCCGCCCGCGCAGGAATTCAGCCTCTGCGGGGCTGCTGCCGATGTGCAAGATATCGCCCCGCGCGTCCGGTGCTGAGTCAGGAAGTGGAAAGGCGCACAAGTTTTGCCCTTGAGCGTTTTTGGCCAACAGAGTTGTTGCCGGTGGTCGAATAGCCTGGACGCGGCATGGATATTGTCCGACGCTGCAGACCCGGCCATCAAGCCGATGCGCGATGGTATGGATCTGAACACTGAGATGTTCGCGCGACACTCTAGAGCGGTTTCCAGATTGTCGCGGCTGAGCCCAACGGCGAAACCCTTTCAAATGCGCCCCCCGGGGGGAAAAAAATCTGCTCAGGCGATGGCCATTGGAGGAACGCGATAGCGTCCGAGCCAATACGGTCATTCCTGTGTATTCCAGAAGGCTAAACACATCAGTGGTCGTCTGCTTGCCGCCCGCTCATGGTCGTAGTTCAGCAAGACCCCCGGCCCGACCAAGCCGGCGTCTCGCAATCGATTGATCGAGCGGCTTGAAATAATTTTCCAGTGCCCCACTAAGGTGCATGACAGACAACCCGTGCCGCCGTTATCCGCGCAGTTTAAATCGAGAATAGATATGGCAAGATTATCGGTATCGACCTGGGACTACAACTCCTGGTGTTGCCATATGGAAAACGGGCGTCGCTAAAGTATCGAGAACTTCTAGGGCGCACGTACACGCCTTCATCTGTGGGCTACAACGGCGACTGAGGTGAAACGCTGGGTCGTCCAGTCCCCGCCAAGCGTCAGTTTCGGTTACCACCCGCAGACACCCGAACTGGGTCCAAGCGTCTGAACGGTGCCGTCCGTTTTTGAAGAGATGTGGTTCAGAAAGCATTCAACTGGTCCTTTAACAAGATCATCAAGGCTGACAACGGTGACGCCTGGGTTTGAAGTAAAGGCGAGAAAAAATGGCGCCCTGCCGCATAATTTTCTGCCGAATGTTGGCAAGAAGATGAGAACAGCCGCCCGAGGATTACTGGGCGAGCCGGTGACTGAAGCTAGTAATCACCGTACCGGCCCTACTTCACACGACAGCCAGCGACAGCGACTTAAAAGAACGCCGGCGCGTATCTGCTGGTCTGGAATGTAAAACGGGATCATCCAACGAGCCGACGGCTGCTGCACTTGCGTACGGCATGGACAAGTCCCCTGCGACTCCACCATCGCGTATACGACCTGGGTGGTCGTACTTCGACGTAATCCGTGACGAAGATGCCGAAGTGGATGGCGAGCACGCAGTTTGAAGTGTTTGGCCACCAACGGCGACACCTTCCTGGGTGCGAAAAAAGACTTCGACAATGCCGCCCTGATCGACTATCTGGCGCCGATCGACGTTCCAGAAAGAGAACGGCATCGGACTGCACACCGATCCGTGGCACTGCAGCGCCCCTGAAAGAAGCCGCTGAAAAAGCCAATGATATGAGCTGTCTTCCCCAGCGCCAGACCGACGTCAACCTGCCGTACATGCACCGGCTGATTGTCCACAGGTCCCAAGCACGCTGCAGGTCAGGGTGACGCGGCGCCGAAGTTCTGGAGGATCAACTTGGTTGAAGAATTGATCACGCGCAGCATCGAGCCTTGCCGCGTTGCGATGAAGGACGCCGGTCTGGATGTACTCGAGATCGACGAAGTGATTCTGGTCGGTGGTCAAGACCCGTGAATGCCGCTGGGTTCGCCAGAAAAAACCGTGGCTGACTCTTCGGCAAAGAGCCGCGCAAAGACGTTACCCCGAGAAGCGGTTTGCCGTTGGCGCTGCGATTCGAAGGTCGGTTCTGGGCGGGTGATGTGAAAGACGTATTCGCTGCTCGACTGGTTCGCCTCCCCCTGTCCCCTGGTATGCCGAAACCCATGGCGGCGTGATGACTACCTTGATCGGAGAAGGCACAGCCACGCATTCCGACCAAGAACTCGCCGGGTGTTCTCCACGTGCTGACGACAACCAGACCGCCGTGACCATTCACGTGCTTTGACCAGGGCGAGCGCAAAGCAGCTGGGCAGAACAAGTCACTGGGTGTTTGCCACCTGCAGACATCCGCCTGCACCGCGTGGCGTCCGCAGGTTGAGGTCAGCTTTGGACATTCCGACGCCCACGTATTCTTGAAACGGTGTCGGCCAAAGACAAGGCGAACCGCAAGCACAGCAGTCTATTCATCATCAAGGCCTCTTCGGGTCTGAGTCGATGAAGAAATCGACAAGATGGTACGCGATGCGAAGCAAACGCTGACGAAGATCGCAAGTTTCGAGGACTGGTCACTACCGTTACAGGCCGATAACTGGTACATGCGCCCGCAAGACATGAAGGAAGCTGGCGCAAGGCAACCGAGGAAGAGAAACACTGCTAATCGAGATCCGCCCTGGAATCTGGAAGCCGGCGATCAACGACCGACCGACAAGGGCCCCCGCCCCCCCGCCGTACATCGAAACCAAAGATCAAATGCGCTGTCCGGAAGCCTCCGGCCGCTGGTACAGAAGATGTATGCCGAACGGCGCAAGCCAGGCCAAGGCGGCCGCCGGACGCTCAGCTGACGCCCAGCAGGAAGCAGGCGAACGACGTTGTCGATGCGAGTTCGAAGGGTAAAGGATAACCAAATAAGCTCCTGACTCATCGCTCCGTTACGGGGCGCATGTTACGCCCGTAACCGCCACATTACCAGGCAACGCGGAGCTATTCCCGCTGCCGTTGTTGTAGGCAAGGGCAGGCAAGCGTCCCCGGTAAAGGAAATCTGAAACGATGGCCAAGGCGTGATTTTTTACGGGAGGTGCTGGGGTCGGAGCGCTGGCGGCGCAGCCGAAGCGGCAGCTGAAAAGGCTTACCTGCCGTCTGGCGATGAAGTATCACCCGGACCGTAACCCGGATGATGAAAAAGCGCGAATGAGGAGGTGTTCAAGGAGGCCAACTGAGGCCTATCTGCGAAGTACTGACCGGAGCGCCCCAGAACGCGCTGCCTATCGAACCAGTTACGGGCACGGCCGGTGTTGATCCCGAACATGGGTGTGGTGGCGGCGCCGGATTTGGCCGGCGGCAACTTTCTTCGATATTTCGGCGATGTGGTTTCGGCGATATGCTTTGGTTGGCGGCGGCGGTCGCGGCGCCGTCGCAGTGTGCAGCCGTGGCAGTGACCTGCGTTACACCTGGAGCTCGACCTGGAAAAGCGGTGCGCGGCACGCAGGTGACCATTCGTGGTACCTACCCTGGTCGAATGCGGCACCTGCGATGGTTCCGTGCGCGAAGAAGGGGCACCGCTCCGTCCACCTGTACCACCTTGTGGCACGGGCAGGTGCGTATGAGCAGGGGCTTTTTCTCGGTACGCAGAACCTGTCCGCGTTGGCCTACGTGCAACCGGCAGATGATTACCGATCCGTGCCAACGACTGTAATGGTCCGCATGGCCGGTGGAGAGCAGAAGACTCTGTCGTCAAAGGTGCCTGCGGGCGTCCGATACCCGCGACCGCATCGTGCGTGCGCGGGGAAGGTGAAGCCGTGTGCACGTTGGCGCCGGCGGGCGATCTCTATTGGTGGTTCGGTGCGCGACACAAGATAAATTCCATGCGCGATGGCCAAGACCTGTTCCTGTGAAGTGCCGATCAATACTTTTGCCGAGCAGCGCTTGGGTGGCGATGCTGGAAGTGCCAACGCTCGACGCCGCGTAAAGCTGAAGAATCCCCGATGGGCGGCGCAAACCGGCAAGCTGTTTCCGTCTGCGTGCAAGGGTGTTACTAACTGCCGGTGCGCGTGGTTTCGGCCGGTGACCTGCTGTGCAAGGTGTAGGTTGAAAACGCCGGTCAATCTGACAAGCGTCAGCGCCGAGCTGATTGCAAGGAGCTGCGGCGAAGACCCTGGCAGGAAGAGGGTTCCGAATCAGTCGCCGCGGGCAAGAGCTGGTTTGATGGCGTGAAAACTTCTTTGAAGATATGAAATTCCTGATTCGGAGTCGAGCAATGGAGAAGAATATGCGGTTGATGTGGGCGCCGCGGGGCGCATGGCGCAAGACGCTGATCGAAGCGATAAGCCAGGCTTGAAGGCGCGCAGCTGAACGGCAGCCATCGAAACGGCCCGGACAGCTCTCTGCGTAGGGGGCGCTGATGTCCGGGGAGGCTGGCGGGTATCGGGTCGGTAACGCCGTCAAGCCGATTGCGGCTGCGGTCTGAGGCGGTGCTGGGGTGATTTCGATGTGTTTGATCACTTTACCGCGGATGCCTATCAACGACTCCTGGTAAACGTCGCGCTCTGCCCGGCCCGGCCGGCAAGGGCCTGGTTCATGGTACTACCGGCTTTCCAGCGATCGCCGAGGAAGCAGCTGTTGCTGGAGGCCGGGCACGGACGTTTCCGGATTGTCTTGCTGCGCGCGGAATTTCAGTGTGCGTCCACTGGTGCCTCAAGTTGCTGGATATGGCAGCGCGGGTCATGGGTTGATGAAGGCGGATATTGAAGATCATCGAAGCCCCATACCACCGGCACAAGGTGGATGGCGGCTCCTCGGTACGGCATTGCGCATGGGTGCCAGGTAGTTGCCCAGGCTTGGGTCGCGATCTGGGCAAGGTCGCCGTCCTATGGGCGTGAAGGCCAGTACCGCGCCCTGTAGCGGCGAGAAACCATCGGCCCCTTCGCCTGGTCCGGGGCGCGCGATGTAGTTGGGTGACTCACACGGTGCTGTTTTCGCCACCGGAAGGCGACGAGTGGTCGAGAGTGCACGCGACAAGGCGCGGTGCAAGGCCGGCGATGACCGGTTTGGCCAAGGGCGCAGTGCGTTCTGCTCTTGCTGGGACGCCGTCGTGAGCCTGGGCTGTAATGACAATGTGCGGATGTGGTGGCGGCTGAGAGGGAGACTAAGAGGCGTAGCTATTGAAAAAGCGCGAATACGCGAACGCCGTATCGCGCTTTTTTATGGGCAAGTTGTATTGGTGATAAGGCTTGCTAACGGCTGACTCCTTTGATTGCCTTGGAAGCGTCCGGTTATCCTCGATAAGGCGGCCAGCATCGTCCACGATCAATACGGGCGATGGCGACCTTGCGATCAAATTGAGTAAATATCAGCGTCCGGCCACGATCATACTATAGGCATCCTAGCAAGCCTTTCCTTTTCATCGATCAGGGCTTTCCGGAAAGCGGTCGTTAGCCATAGTGATTGCAGGTGCATCCTCAGCGGCGCCAGTACCAGATCACCCGGAAAGACCACAGGGCCGTCGGGCATGTCGAATTCGCGGCATCATTCTAGGCCGAAGTATGCCCGTCCACAACTGAAGTGAACTAGCGCCAAGCTGTCGCCAGTGTCTGACCGAAGTGCCCGTCTTCAATCAACTTCAAGTCGCCCGCTGCTCTCCAAGCAGTTTCGAGCAGCTCTTGGAATAAATGAGGCCAGGAATCGCGCGTGTGCCGCTGGCCCCGATGCCAGTGCCGCTGCCCGGTAATGAACCGGCCATTGTGAAATAACGAGTGTCGGAATGGCTGAACACCTTCTTTCCCAGGCGCTTCAGCCAGCCCCCGAGCATTGATCAAAAGGTGCAGTGTGTGAGCACTACTACATCAATATCCTTCGATGCGTGCCAGGCCGAGCCGTCAGCAGCTGTCGAGCAGCACCGTAGAGATCGTTCGACTTAATCCCATAGCGCTCTGTTGAGCCTGGGTTCTGAAGAAGGCGCCCGATGCCGGTTTCCACCAGAATAGTTGGCGGTCGTCTTCTTGCACCAGTAGTGTCCGGCAAGCTCATTAGATTGCATGCGCGTTGTGCTCATCAGTGTCCGCCCAGCGTGGACCAGAGGCGCCTTGGGTGCGTTTTGCCTGAACATGGCCCCGCCATCAAGCCGATGCCTGCTGGCTGTGTGCGCTTCCAGATGTAAATGTGCGCATTGGGCCTCCTGTTATGTACGTGATTGCTTGGCGAGCCTGTACCCGTCAGCAATGAGATGACGTAACCGGTCCAATCAGGCGTTCTCATCCATGTCACTGGCAAAGCTGCTGCGGTAAGGTCGCAATTACGCCAGTCGCGGGGACAGATTCCTCAAGTGGGCCGCTCTGGATGTAATAGGCCAGATGCAGTGTGCGTTCCACTTCGCTGCCCTTGTCCTGCGCCAGGTGAACTGTTGTTCCTCCGTGCCTGTAAACGGTTCATCAGGCTCAGGCCAGGGAGCCCAAAGTTGGCCAAGCTGTAGTTCATGGCGAAGTCTGCCACGCCTGCGCTAGTGGGCCGCGAGGTTGGGCAAAAATCGTTGATACTGCACCAGATGGGTCAGGACGGATCGGTGCCAATTCAGATACAGCGAAACTGTACGGCCGTTTCATTTGCTGTAGCTGGTTCCGCGAAACGATGCATGCTGATGCTGCCAGGAGAAGGCCAAGACTGTCATAGGACGGTGTCGATATTGCTGCGCCCCGCGTGCTACTGTCCCTAGCGCAGGTTGGAACCAAGCTGGCCGTGCGCCCATTTCAGGCTGTGGTTGGTAACCGGTAATGTTGACGATACAGGCCGTCGAGTTCGCCGTAGTAATAGCTGCTCGGGTGTGTCCGTTAAAAACCGGAAGGCTTGCGCCGGCAAAGTCAAAGGCGTTGCTATCTCGTTGGCCCCGCTGACTCATCACATGCGCGGCCGCCCTGGACGTGGCGTCATGCGTGTTGATTGGTCGGCCGGAGTCGCGCAGTTGAAAGTCGCATCGAGACGGCCCAGGTCGAAGCTCCAGGCGGTCGGCTGCCCTTGCCTGCAGCCAGCCGCCACGAAAAGTCGTGGCTAGATAGTGGGGAATCGTTGTAACATGGCCAGGGGCATGTGGCAGTGAGCGTGCCCACCCCGCAGTAAACGTGATTATCCGAGAGCGCAGTTTTGCGGTCAGGCCCAGCTGACTGGATTCGTCTTGGCCCGATTTTGTCGCCTTTGGCCGCGCTTGAGCAGGCCGTGCTGCTGCGGTCGGAGCTGTAGTCCAGTTTAATTGCCGAGCAGGGCGCATGGCGTCCAGCCAACCCCCAAAGCGGCCATCGGTATAGCCCGATTGCAGTGAGAGGGACGCGAAACCCCCTGTGCCCCCATTCGTCGGCCTTGCTCTGCGGGCGCCGTTTGGCGAAAATCGCGGTTTGAAGTCCCATGTTAGCGCAGCTCGATGGCCCTGGCCTTGTCCCTCTCAGCAGGTGCGCTGGCCGTATAGCAAAAGCAAGCTGCTGAGCGGCGAGCAGGGTGCGTATGCGTATTGTCATTGAGTAAATTCAACTCTTTTTTATTGTGGTCAGTCATGCTTTTTCGGGTTCGTCTGCGTTGTCCTTGATGCTGCGAACCCGCAGATGTGATCGCTCAATCAGCAAGGTACAGCTACGGCGCCAGCTCCAGCCCCAGCCCCTGCGCCATAGGACTGCTCAAGTACTTACGCCATGTCCCTGGCGATGCCGCTTTCGGTGTTGTTGTTGAGCTGCCAAGAGCCGACCATTCAGGCAGATATAGCCGGTAAGATCAGTGTCAGTGACAGGGCGATCGGTAATCACGGGCTGGAAAACAACTCACCAGCGCAGGGGTGAACAAGGGCGATAAAGCCGGTAAAACCAGAAGGTTAACCGCCGCGCACTGTAATCGAGGTCCATGGTTTGCGCCGTAACTTGTAGCGCTCTGGCCATGGTCCGCCGCGCAGGGTCCAGATTTGCCCGGCCAAACGCAGGGTAGGGTGCAAGAAGGCATGCAGGCATTACTTATTGCGGTGACCATATGCACGCGGTCATGTTGTTTTCGATACTGTGCGTCGGGCGCAGTCAAATCAGCGGCGTTGCAATCAGCGACTGGCCGTATCGATAATGTCGCCAAGGCAATGATATAAGGCGATGACTGCAGTGGGGATCGCCAGCATGAAACACCTTGGCATCCCGTATGCCGATGACCAACGCCGGCAAGTAATTCACATTTCGCCGGAAGGGCCGGCGTGTGATACCCCACGTACGTCGGGCATCTCGTATTCACCCACGATAATGCCGACGATAATCGCGATCAACATGCAGGTCACCATGCGTAGTTGGACTATCTTGCGCGTGACTCGCAGGCCTCGGTCAGGCCCCCTTGAAGGATTACCCGGAGAACATCAGATACAGACGATCAGGCTACCCAGTCACCAGTGAAATAGGCCGTGTCCGGCTCAGGCGTCCCTCCGTTGAGATTTCCCCCGTCAGGGCGGCGATGCCCGCACGATGATGATCGCCCGCCTTTCCACGAGTTGGGCACTATCCGCACCATCATGCTGCCTACCGGGTGATCCGACGTATCAAAAGATAAACAAACACCAAAATTGCAGGCGAACAGCGCCTGGGATGCTCCGGCCGGGCCTCGAAGTCGCCCAGAAACAAGCAGCACTAACCGGGATCGCCCGGGGTGATCCAGCCGGGAACCATGGGCACAACCGAGTAATGCCGTAGCATGAAAAGCCGATACGGCACACCACACATAGGCCAGAGCCACGTCATAGGGCACGTGCCAAGAAAACGCTCCAGAAGGAATCAATGCCGACTGACGACGACATATCAGGGCCTGGAGCAATCCTCTCGTTTTCCAGCGGTAATCGCACAAAGGGCCAGGCGAGTCTTGAAGGGCTCGCAGGGCCAATGAGGGTTGCTCGGCGCCGTCGGCGCGCTGAAAAATTTGCATGATAATGCTCCTCAGCCGGGCAGAACGGCTTAATTTTTTGTTGTAAAAGGGGGTATGCGAACAGTTGACTACTTGGGCTAGAGGCCTTGGCACCAATCGCGCCGCACGAATTTCTGCACTTGCCGGTTGAGGTTCTGTTTGGCAGCTTCGGTAAAGACCACGTTTAGGTACCTTGAAGCCCGCGAGATGCTCTCGCAGTACTGCATATGGGGGCCCTCGTCGCCGGATGGCCCGGCCTTTGAGGGTGATAAAGCGCAGGGCGTTTCGCCCCATTTGTTCATGCACCGTGAATAGCGGACGCGCGGTGCCTCGACGGCGGGGTGCTTTGTTAGAAGAGTGTCTTCGATTTTCGAATGGTGGGAAATGTTTTTTCACCCCCCGAAATGATGATGTCCTTCAACGGTCGCGGATTTCCACATACCGTTGGGTGGCAGAACCGCTAGTTCGCCGTATGAAACCGCCCCCCGCGAGGCTCGCGTTGCTCAGGGTTCTTCAGATAGCCCTTCATCACCGTGGTTGCCTGCCCAATGAAAATCTCGCAATGGTCTCGCCATCGCGCGGCACCGGCTCAGCGTCTCAGGATTAGCCACCATGACGCCTCCAGACGTGGGGTAAGCGCACACCTGGCGGAACTTCAGACGGGCGCGCTCCTCCAATGGCAGGGGCATTCCATTCCGTCATGCGCATGCACAGAACGGTGACCGGGCCGTAAACTTCGTCAGCCGTAAACGTGGGTCACTTCATATTCCCATGGACTCAACGGCGCCAATTATCTGGCCGGTGCGCCGCGCCGGCGACATAGGCCTTGAACCGGATGGTCGAGTGGCGGGCTTTGGCGGAGTTGCTCAGCGCCATATCACGAGCAGCGCTTGAAGGACGATGGGTTTGCGCCGCACAGGTGCGTTCCTGGTGATCATGGATCGAATCAAAATCTTCTTGCGGAATCCACCCGGCCAGGACACGTGCACGCCCGGCCAGGGCAGTAACGGCCAGGGATAGCACCGTAGCCATTGCAATAAATCATCTGCATAGCGCCCACAAATACCGGGTGATTGCGATGCCGCCAGGTCATCTGGTCCCCAGAGCAATTCATGTAAGCACCGTCGGTGATGGGTAAGACCACCCCTTTACTGGTTGCCCCGTTAGTGCGGAGGTATAGTTAAGGGATATGGCCTCCACTCATTCGCTGGCCAGTGCAATCGCAGTCGTACTTTCAGCCAGGAAGGCCTCGAAAACAAGATCGCTGAACTGCTTCGCCTTCGCCATACTCGGGTCCGTCAACGTCGCATGATCCAGAAATGGGCAGTTTGATCAACGCCAACCGCCTCGCGCACCACCGTGTGAAAACTCACGCGGTGGATCATACCCGGCTTTCACACCATGATTGAGCATCGAACGTCAATGGCTTCTGCATCCAGGGTGCGCCTTCAGGGTATTGAGCACTACAGCGCCGATCAATGGCAACGCCGAAGTGCGCTTCAAGCCATGTGCATGGGATGATTGGGCAGCATCACGGCACCGGTGTCCCCGGCGCGAATGCCTCGGCCGTGGAGCGCCCGAAGCAAGTCGCGACAATCGCTCATAAGTCTGCTGCCAGTCCAGGGCGAATTCCACCGTGGTACGACGGGAGGGTAATTCGAGTAGACGGCGGCCGTACGTTCGATGAAGCTTGAGAGGTGTCAGGCGCCGATTGTGGTTCTACTCGGGGCCCTGAACAGCCTTCCTGGAAGATCGACCATGCAAATTACCTGTGCTGATTATTGTTAGGTCCAGTGCGTACTCCGCCGAATTGAGCCATGCTTTCCAACGCTGATGGAAAGCATCTAATAGATCAAAGCTATAGATATAGAATTATATCTATTATATGGTTATATACTATAAAAACCAATGAAGGTGTTTCCGTGATTGAAAACGTGATAGCGCTTGACCGCCGCAGCCCATTCCTGCTGGGAAAAGCTGAGCCACTTGCCCGGCCTTGTTGTGTCGGGTCAGGGGGCAGTTTGCCAGGCCAATCCTGTCTTGCACGCTGGTTGATCAATAGCGCCGCTGGGTTAGCTAATTGCCAGCCAATCATGCATCCCTGGTGGCCCGTGCCAATTCCAAGGAGACGTGTGCATTTGATGAGGCGAGGCAATAATAGAATGATAGCTATCTGCTTCTGGACCTATATTCCTCAGCCCGCCGTTACGTGCAGTACTGGTGCGATGGCGTGAGCGAGGAGAGTTTGCGGTTTGCAGCATGAACCCAGGTCGCACACCGGCTATATCGGCCTGATCATTCGAGAATACACGGATCTGATTTCTCGCATCTCACCCTGAGCGGAGCGCCTTCTGGAATGCGTGCGCCTGCGCGCCTGGACGCTGCTGGGCTTTTGGCCAGAAGCACTTGCGCGGCGAGCCGAGTGAGCGAGCTGTTTCATCCGCAGGAAGCGCTGAGCAATCTGATCGAGCGCTTTCCAGCGGGCGCTGGAGCAGGAGCTACCTGACGCCCTGACCTATCGCATCCGCCATCAAGGCTGTCCATCTATCTTGTGGTTTTGATAACCGCCACCCCGGGCGATTCGGGAAAACCCTACACTGCAGCTGTTGTGGACGTGATCAGCGTCTCGCCGACATTACCTGCACGGATTCCAAGAGCGAGGAGAGTAACCGCCGCTTGCAGATGAGCTGGCCGCACGCCGGCGCCTTAGCGACGCTGGGGGAGTTGTCCTGCATCGCCCATAGCTGAATCAGCCCGCTGCGCCATTCTCAATTATGCCAATGCAAGTCAGCGCTAATCTGCTGCGCTGCCCCCCGCCAGTGATGGAGCGGTGACAAGGTGGCTCAGGGGTTGGCGCATAGGCGAACATGCGCAGCACGCCGCCGAGGTAATCCGGCGGCTGCGTGGTTTCCTGCGCCAAGGGGCCGCGCCGGTCAGCAACAGTTGGAAGTCCTGTGCAACTGCGCGCGCGAGCGGTAGGCGTCTAATGTTCGCCTGGGAAGTCGAGGGCAGTAACCAGGTTGAAATTGTCGAGCAGTGTGGATGGCCCGCCTGCCACAGGTCATGGTGTTGATCCGATTTCTGTTGCATGCAGGTGCTGGTTAAGTTTGCTTGCGTAACGCTTGATTGAAGCCAATTCGCGTGAGGCTCATCCGCAAGCCCGTGCAGCGCGTGGAGTGCTGGACCCTGACAGGCGCGAGAGCAGGTGCATATAGTGGGTCACAGACCAGGCCGGGTGTGATGAGGAAAGCGCGAGCGCGGCTGTTCACGCTTTCTAATCCAGTAAACCAACGGCTGGGCTTGGGCCTGTCCGATGAGTCAATGTATCGTAGAAGGGCTTTTGGTGGTGCCTGGAAAAGCCTGTCGCTGACGCGGCGGCTGAGTCTGCATTGTTGGTTCCCGCAGTCCAGCTTCTGAGTAGACGCCTTATAGCTTAAGGAAGTCGAATGCCCATATAGCCCGACCAACTGTAATATTGGGTTCGAGACGATCAAGGCATGCTTGATTCCACCTCTGGTTGTTCCGAGTCGTAGGTCGAAGGCGCAGGCCGTTTACCAGCGCAGGCTTTTCTGGATGCTTAGATCCAGCGGCGCAAGCCTGCGTGCTGCTGATATCCCCGCTGCGCTGCATGGCGGGCCCTGGCGGCTCAAGGAGGCCATGCCGCGCAAGAGGCGTTGATCTGCCGGTGATATTTGTCAGCGCTCCACGGCTGAATGTGCCTACGTTGTGCGCGCTTTTCGGGTGGTGCGCTGGATTTCATTGAAAAGCGTACAACGAGCAGCTACTGCTGATGTGTGCAAACGCGCGCTCAGTGCCGCAGCCCGGTAATAACCACGCGATCAGCAGGCGTTGCTTGGAGGTACAGGAGCGGTTGAGCAGTCCTGACTGCCGCGCGTAGCCGAATATCTTCTGGCCGCTGGTGCAAGCTTCAATAATCCGTGAAATTGCCCGAGCAATTGGGTGGAGGTTAATCAAACGTAGACCTGTACGGTCCCCGGGTGAAGAAAGCGCATGGCAGTCAGGCAGCCTGCCGGCCTGGTTAGTATGGCCATTGGCGCCGGAATGGTAGAAGCCGTTCACTTAAAAGGCAGTTACACCCTTACTGCATTGAGGCGAAGACCGGCCTGAGGTGGTAGCGCTCAAGCGCCGCTGCGTACGCCTCGCGAAGCCATATTGTTCAGGCGTCAGTAACGTTGCGTTGCAGATAGAACGCGGCAATGGCGGCACCCAATCGGCCAGGGATTCTTCAGGCCGCTTGATAAAGTCATATGTGCCTTGTCCAGTCGTGCAAAGGTGTCTGCCTGTTCCGATAGAGGGTTTTCAGCTCCGCAGGCGAGCCACAGGTCTGCATCAAAGAATCTCGAAGAGCCTTCCTGGTTTTCCAGAAAAATAACGCCCACAGAGCTGACCATGTTGATCTGGTAAGCATCGCGGATCTGGCCCTGGTTTCCAGCTCTGCCTTATGCAGCGTGAAGCAGTTCTTGGTCGGCAAAGTTCGACGGCGGCCTAGTTTCGTAAGCTTTCGGCTGCGCGAGGTAAAGGCGCCCAATGGGCCTGCATGATGCGGTGACGTGGCGATTGTAATGGGCTTCGTCTTCGCCCTGTGCCCAGCTCGCGAATCAATGATTGGAAGTTGCAAAGGGCGTGCTGAGCTCGAAAAGGGATTGCCTCAGTTCTGCAGATACGGCTGATATTTGCCCCAGCGCACGTTGTTACTCCTCCGTTGCCGTTTCGCGCACACGCTCGAACGGTTGTGTTCGATCAGTGAATAAGGTGCGTGGTGTAGCCTTCGCTACGCAGCCGTCATGCAGGGCCCTGCAGCGAGTTGCTGGTCGGCTGGCCAGAGATGTGCCAGCATAGCAGAAACAGTACAAGGAAGCGTTTCAGGTGCAAATAACATCATCTAGTCCCGCAGTCCTTTTTTGTTTTGTACTGCGGCATATGTCGTCTGCCCGAGCCGGCCGTAACGCTGGCACAGGTGAATTCGATCGTGCCAGCTCTTGTTCAGCGGATGTTTTTATCACAAATGTCTCGCTATATGAACATAGTGCCTTTTGTGTTTGTCTCACGCTCTCGGTATCTCCCTGCATGTGCTGCTAAATCGGTCTGGATTTGCTTGTCGAGCCGTTACAATTGCGAAGCTAATCTGTCTATTCAGGCGCGCATGTACAATGCCTTGCGCGGATTGACAGTGTAAAAGCACCTCATTCCGCTTTTGT
>Ga0163217_1104096_pt1 | contig 17596 bp, 23 predicted proteins | sample SynspAceP_FD_185933 | JGI IMG/M metagenome (GOLD analysis project Ga0163217, IMG submission 185933) | Saline lake microbial communities from Ace Lake in Antarctica - Synechococcus sp. Ace-P (PacBio error correction) | ecosystem: Environmental > Aquatic > Non-marine Saline and Alkaline > Saline ...
GGAAAAAAACCAAAGGAAGGAAAAGATAGCCCTCCTTCGAAAAATGGGGGGGGAGCCCCAACACTTGCTGGGGTGGCCGTTTGAAAAGCGAAAATAGGAAGCCAACCTCCAACGGTGACTTTCCTTGATTTCGTCAAAAGCACAATCCCCGCGCAAAGCGACCACTTCGTGGGGGTGGAACTGCAACGGTTCCTTTCTTGATCCGTTGCGGTATTTCCGGATTGGAAGCTGCCGGGTGGTTGAAGGGGGATGAGGTTGCGCGGAATCGTTTGTTGGTGACGGTAACCACCGAGGGCGCGAAGAACGTTTTCAGCGGCCTCTGGGAAACGTCGTCGATGCCGGGATCATCGCCCCTTGCGTGGCCGATTCGCCCCTGGAGGCCGGATCAAACGGCGCGGATCTGGGGCCGCATGAAATTGAACGGCTTTCAACCCTGTGCCGGGAAAGGGGCAATTCCCCCCCTGAACATGGCACCGCAGCCAGTAGTACAATCCCTGAACGAATGGGATGGGATAGTCGACCATAGCAAACCCCTCCGGCCGCTCCCTGGGCCGCCGTCCAAACCTCCTGGCGCTTGGTTGTCGGTGGCTGTGCTTCGGGAACTCCTGCAAACTAGGTGATAGGTCCAACCCCTTTTAGCCCGCTAGTGAGATGCGTGTGAACCCGCCTATGCTGTGACACGGTGGCGCCGACCGATTCCGGCAGCGGACATCCCCTCCCCAACCGGCTTTGTTGCGAGCCGGCCTACACCCGCCGGATCTCCGCCGGGTATTCCTATCCCCCTGCCGCGGTTCTGACCAGATCAACGCATCTCCGCCAGGAATGGACCGGATCGGCCGCTGAAACCCTGCCCCAGCTCCAGCCCGCGACTTTGGAACGGCAGCGGCCCGCGGCAAAGCTACGACCGCGCGAGGACATGTTCCCACCTGGTCGATCGCCAAGGACCGGGGCTCTCGATGGCTCGCCCACCCATGAAGAGTGTGACGGCCCTAGCCGCCGACCTCTGCCGTCCTACCGGCACTGCCGTCTGCTTTATCAGATCAACAAATTCCCCGCGACGATCCGCCCGTCCGTTCGGCTGATGCGTGCAACCGTGAATTCATCATGAAGGACTCCTATCCTTCCATGGCCGATGGCCAGGCCTTTGCCGCCAACCTATCGGAAGATGGATGCAGGCTACCGGCGCATTTTCCACGCTGCGGTCTGAGGGGCCGTGGCCGTTGAAGCCGACACGCGCCATCGTGCAGCCGCCAGCCAGGAGTTCATGGGTGACCGCCGAGTTCGCGAGGAACCTGATCCGCGCTCCCGCGCGATGGCGTTATGCGCCATACCAGGACGGGCCGTTTTGTTCCCCCCCCCCCGCGCCTCGAGAGCGAGGCGATCCCCCTGGAGCCTTCCAGACCCTTTGGCCCCGGTTTTCGTACGCCCCGCGCAGGGATCGATCGGAGCCCTCTGTCAGGCCATGCCTCGACCAAGCCAGAGCGAAGGTGCGCGCCTTGCCCTTCGCCGCCTGCCCCCCTAGCCGGTCTGTTGCCTGCCGTGAATCAACAGGCTCAATGAGGTGAAGCTCTAGGAATGCCCGCTGACACGCCGTTTGGCCGGGTCAGGGCATCCCCTGATTAAAAAGTCCCCTTTCCAAAAATAGCCCACCCCCCCCTTGGGGGAAAAACAATAAAAAAAAATACAGCCGACCAGTGTGCGGCCCAGAGTCTGCGCTCCCCTGCCCTTCGTTCTCGGGCCCAGCTCAGCAGATGGTTCTCGCCGCCTGCCGCGATGGGCACCTGAACGCTTCGAGCGGCTGCCGATTCCAGCTGGAGTGCCTCGTGCGCGTTCGTCTGCGCATGCAACCAGACGGCAGCCACGCATTTTGGTCGCCGGCTGGGATGCCCCAAACGCCTTGCCGAGCTGTTGAGTCTGCGTGCGGCCGTCAGCCCGGGATCGCTGCCAGCACGACCCGGACAACGGCTGTGGCCAGCCGCGTATCGAGGTGGCCATATCTGTTTCCAGCTCGCAGTAGTAATTATTGGGGTCCGAATTCCCTGGAAGCTCCGCTTTCACGACCGAAAGAACTCGGCGTCGATAATACCGCATCGTGGTATGTTGTATGGCATCGGTGTGTCCCGGTTAGCCCATCGCGGTGAGCACACCATGAATGCTCGGCAATCTGCTGGCCATCTGCTCATCGTCCCTCTCGAGTTGTATTGTTTGGTGATCGCAATGCCCAGGCGGCGTGCCAGCCTTGCCCTGGCTCCGAGCAGCGCTATGCCGCGTTTTGGCGTCCGCTGGATCGATGGGCTCGCTTGATTGACCGTGTCCGAGCGGGCCGGGTTAAATCAACGGATGTCCTGATCTGACGGACATCCCTTGCGCGTGTCGTTGGGCCGCGGGGCGCCCAGGCAATGGTGGAAGTGTGAACCGCCGTGGCGTTAACTATTGACGGCTGCCGCGCCCTGTTGTCCCCTGGCTCGAGCCCGGATCGAGGCTGCGCCGAGGCTGCTCCCCACAGAACCGGTCCTAGTGACCGGCGCTTCGATCCCTGAAGAACAGTGCTCAGCCCAACCTTTAGGCCCTGCTAATTTGGTTCGATGCATGTGGCATTCTAAATAGCCATTATCGAATTGAGCGCTGAATGCCCCGCTAGCGTGGACCGTTGTCCTATCATGTCCTGCAGAACACTTCACGGAATCGTGTGAGCTAGTCCTCGGGTCACGCGCCGCCTGATGCTGCAATCGGTGCCGTCAGGCCGCAGCACTTGCCATCCGTGCGGGCGGTCCCGCGGCGCCTCTGAAAGCGGCACCTTACTCGACCACACGAATGGTGCGCCGAGGCCTTGCTGACACAACGCGATCGCCGACGACACGATCCCGCCAGGGCAAGAGCCGAAACATCCGCTGCGCACCCTCTGTCAAGTATACGTTCGCCTTCTAGCCGGCCTCCAGGCAGGTCAACGGCCTGAGCTCTTTCACTCCACATCGCAGACCGCGATCACTCCCTGGCCGTCACTACATCAATTACCGAACCGTTCCCTGCCCGAGGCCCTCAGAACCGCGGGCCAACCAGCAATAACGCAAAGCCGAAGCGAACTGACCCGCGCGCCCGAATGGCCCGCTGACTGAACAGTGCCAACGATCATCCCGGCTCTTGACAAAGGGCCTTGAGGCTGACAGCTCCATCCTGTGCTTAGAAGCGGCTTCGGGCGCGCTTGTGTCTTGGCCAACGTTGTCGTCCATCGTGCACAGTGGGCGACGAGAAGGCAAGATCAACCGTCTCCGACCGCTCCCCGATGTGGTCGTGCGCCATCAGGCGGCGTCAATGCGGCCCACCATCGTCGTTGACGACAAGTTCTCAAACGCACCCTGATTCCCTTCTGGAATTTCCTTTATTCCCGAAACGATCTGCTGATCGTTTCAGCACCGTGTGACCCCCCCAGGTGATGCTTTGCCGAGCTCGATAGCTGCTCGCCTATGCATCGCCATGACGGCTTAAACGGCCTCCCACGCCCACGTCACCTATGCCCTACCTACCGCCTGCTCGATCAGGCGATGAGCAGCGTCCGTGGGGAAAACGCATCGGCACCAACCGGCCGGCATCGGGTCCACCTATGCGACAAAGCCGACGCAATGGCATCCGGGTGTGATCTGCTTCGATGAAGAGGGCTCGCGATCGCCCACTTGGCCCTCCCTGGCGGAGAAAACCTATCTCCTCGAGCAGATCTACTGCATCGAGCCGATCTCGAACGCGAGGCCCATGATCGCTGAATATTTGCGGTTGACGGGGCCAGGCTGCTCCCCATTTGTCACTTCAAAGCACCGCACCATTCACCAAGCGGCGCGGCCCGGCAAAAACAGTATCCTGTTGAAGGTGCCCTGAAACCCTGCCGAATCTCGACCACTGGCTAACCTATCCCTTGTACCTCCTCGAACCCAGTCTCGCGTGTCCATGCATCGGGGCCTGGGTCGCCCGACGGCTAGATGATCCGCTAATCGTGTGCCAAGCCCGTACACCACCCGCGTTGGGGAAGTCCGTTCCAGACCGAACTCGAAGGCAGCCCAAACGATCACCTCTGTGACCGGGCCACCGAATCGGCACCACCACCTGGCGTCGCTCGTTCGTTGCGGTTGTTGATGCGTGATCTTGGTCCCGCTACGCGTGGAGGTCAACGGTCCTCGACTTGCTCTGCGATCACTCAAGCTCGACGTGCTCGACCGAACCTTGATCCCCAGGTCTGCGTGGTCCTATTTAGACTCGTGGCTGACGCATTCGACATTTCTCCCAGCAGCGCCGAAACTCTTCTGCCCCGCGCAAGCCGATTCTATGTCAGCCTGCCGTTTGCATCTCAACGCCGATGTCGTCGCCTTTTGACACTTCCGGATAACGCCATGCCTATTCGCGATTCCTGGTAACTGATGGAAGTGCCGATTCGCGATCGGTGTCGCTTTGCGCCTCACCGGATCTAGATTCCATCGTTGTGGGGGATTCCGATCCTACTGACCGAAGCGGCCCTCCCAAGCCTGAGATCGCAAGGTCTCGATTCCACGGCATCAGGCAATGCTATCGTCGATGTCCCTCGTTCAGAAGCGACGATTCCTGTCCTCGAAACCACCTAACTCCACATAGGCGCCATGGCCCTTGGTGATGAAGCCCAGCCGGCCGGCGGTACCGCCATGGTCCTTGGTCTGGAAACGTCCATGTGGCTCGGCCTCGTCCAACACCACTTGCCGCATCTGCCCAGCCCGGCGGCCAGGCGCCTTTCCAATCGGCCCGCGTTCCCGCCGACGACCACTCGGCGCGATCTTCCTGCCTCACTTGCCATGTCGCTGCCGTCGCAACCCGCTTCGTACACACCCCTGCGCCAGTCAGCGACCCTCCACGGCCCTCTGCAATGATCCTGTTTTCAACCCCTGATGCTCCACGCACCGATTGCAACCATCCTGGGCCCTCGTGTTGCGGACCCAAACTCTTCATTCTGGAAGCTTGTGGCCTCAGGCAAAGTGTTGTATCGATGCACCTTTCTGGGACAGCGAAGCCGGCCAAGCGCGCCTTCTCTTGTCGCGGTTCCGAGGTGAGCCGTCCGCAGTTGGTGGCCAGGTGGTCCCTTGATTCCTCTCGGATTGCTTTTGCGTCGAGCTGCCACCTCATTAGCCGTTCTGGAGCTTGCCGACGGCCATTCGAATTGCTCTTTTGCAATGAGGTCGAGTATCTATGGGCCCTCTATGCAGCTTTCCACTTCGAGAGCTCGCAACATTGCGTGTTGGGCGCTTGCCATGGCCGTGCTTTGAATCCCGCAGCAAACGGGATCTGCGTTGCCTGCAGGTTCAATCCCCTGGAGATTCGATCCTTACCGGCTCGCCACACTGGGACACCCACCGGGCTGGCGATCTAGCCGCCTTGGTTTCTCTCGGCCAACACCTCGGGTGACCGCTGAACGCTGGCGACAGCTGGGATCCCCCTGTGCCGCACAGTGACAACCTCAGTCTGGACCTGCGCCCCTTCCTATCTCTGCCTGAACCTGTGCCGAGTTCACCTTGGCGTATAAGCCGCATGCCCCACCGGCTATTCAGATCTGCTGCCATAGCTCGAGTTGCTCTATCGCCCCTCCGTTCCTCAGCGTGCAGCAAGCAGCCAAGCCTCAGCCCAACCGGCGCAAAGGTGTGCCAAGCAACCGTCGGTTGTGCCAACCGATTGGGCGACACACAACGGCGGGAGCCCCCACTGGCGAAATCAGGCCGCTTCAAGAGCCACGGGCCAGGGCCCCTCCTGCCGGGGCGAGACAGGCCAATTGGCCTCCGCAGCCCGCGGCCCGTGCCTGCGGCAGACTCGCGGGTTGGGCAACAGCGGGGCAAAGCTCACGAGGGCCAACCAAGGCCAGGGCTTTGGGCAAGATGGCGGCACCGGATGCGAACAGCAGGCGCTCCCTCGCCAAGTCTAGCAGGCCATCTCCTCAACAGCCCCACAAGTGCAGTCCGACGCTTCGCTTCAAGATTGGGGCGCAACAGACGCAGCAAGCGGCGCCCAGGCTTTCCGGCAGTGCGCCAGTCGAGCTGACCCGGCTGGCAAGGATGGCGGCTCCACTACCCAACCAAACGCTGCCCCGCCTCGTCGCCTGGCGCAGCCCCCCCCACCCCCCCCCCCCCCGCGGGCGGCCATGGCGCCTGGTCCGCAGGCCTCCCACCTCCAGGCGCAGATCGGGGTGGGGCGTCGTAGGCCGGCAAAGCCGCTGGCGCTCACCACAAGCCACAGTCACGCCCCAGCCCGCCCAGCAACACCCGGCCAAGGGCGGGTCCCCTCGGCCGGTCCCCGGCGATCACCAAGCCGGCGTCGCTGCTTGAATCAGCTGGCATCAACGGCTGTTCAAGGCCGACGTCTTTCACAGCACGTGCATCCAAGCGGTCGTCACCAGATGAACGGTAATTTTTGATCCCGGTTTGAATCACTGTTTGCTGGAGTGAGGTGAATCGAGCGCCCCCGTTGCGCTACAACCCAGACAACCAGACCCCGTTGGCCCAAATTCGTGCAGTTCGAGGTCTGCGGCCCGACACCCGTCGGCCAGATCAAGGTGTGGGCTGGGGCAATCTGGCCCGGAATCCCCAAACAGGTCCAGTGGGCAGCGTTGAAAATGCAGGGCGCCTGCGCATCAGCACCATCACCCGCGCCGATGGCCTCAAGAAAAACGGGCCCGAGTCACCCTCTCCCGTCTCCCATCCCTTGGACGAAAGCCCTTCCCCGCCGGCGACACAAAGGCCCCCCGTGCCGCCCCCCGCCGGGGCAACCCCGCTCAAGTCCCAGGCCCGCCGGCCAGGCTGCTGTGGCTGGCTCCACGACCGCCCCTGCCTGGAATTCCAGCGACCCGGCGCCTGAGGTTCCCACCTGGAAACACTTCGCCGCTGTGCCTAGCTCAGCGACGACGACGACATCCCGTTCTGAACCAGCCCCTCAGCTCCATCATCCGTTCGCTGCCAGACGATCATCTGCCCACTCCCGCTCCAGGGCCGCCAGTCCGAGGCGCAGATCAAGGCCAAACGCCCCCACGATCTGGCGCAACAGCCACAGTCGATCGCCGCTGACTGCTCGATCCAAGCCGTGCTGCTGAGTCTCACAGTTCTGGAGCCACGTTTGACTTCAGCCCGCCACTGTTCGACGCCGATCGGCACGGCACCGATAGGCCTGAGGATCAGCGGAATTGGAGGCATCATCGCAGAGTGGGAACCCAACAAGGTTCGATTGTTTGCGCCGCCCCTTGCGGAGAGGTCGCCATGCAAGCAAATCACCTCACCCCGCACCTGCTCACACTCCTTGGCGCCGTTCTTACCGTGTCGCACGATCGCCTACCGACCGATAGCCCAACATCACCGCCTGCCTGACGTGTTCTAATGCATTCCAACTGCTGCGGGCGGTCTGGCCCTGAAAGTCCTCGAACCTCCGCCCGCCCATCCGTCTGACCAAACTCTGAATTCCGTGCCCTGCGCAGCAACCTGAAGCGAACCGCTCAGCACCTTGGCTCCAAGACGTGACCCGTTGCGCGAGGCCAGAAAGGCTCACCTGGAGACCGCTGGAGGCCCTCAAGCTCGGAACGACGATCACCGCCCAACTCCTGAGCGTGCGCGAACTGGAGGAACATGTGGCTAAGGCCTGGCCTGGTTTCGCAGCCAGGTCCGTATGAGCGCTGGCAAGCACAAAGCAGGAACGGCTTGGCCGTTTTCGGACCTGGGCTTGTCCAACGCTGCCCCGTTGACGCACACTGAACTAACTCAAATCCTGGTCCGGTTGACCCTGCCATCAAGCGATGGTCAGCTGGACCCGTGCGTCCTGATTCCCCCCCGCGTTGTCGAACCTGAGTCAGACCCCTTGATCTGCCGAGACAGCCTGCGGGTCTCCGTTCTCAGTGAGGCCCTGGCCGTACATCCAGCGTTTTCCGCCGCCGTGTGTGTGAATAGGGGGGCGGCGATTGGGAACGAGCGCTGCGTATGCGCTCCGTACTGCTCTGCTGGCCGCTGGTTTGCAACCGTGGTGGTCCATGGCGGCGGCCTGAGATCAACCAAATGGCTTGAGCCGATGTTCGATCGAGCCCGGTTCGTTGATCGGCCTGCGGTTCACCGATGCCCGAGACGATGATGTGCGAAGATGGTGCTGTCCGGCAGTGTACAAGCAATCGTTAACGGCTTAACCGCCTCGGGCCGGGGGCGGTGGGGCTTCTGTGGCAGTGAGGGCGCCTGGCGAAAGGGAGGTCTGGGATGCTCCCACGGCTGTGGATGTGCGCTGTCAACCCCCGACTCCACTCCCCTGCTGGAGCATGCACATCCCATGATTTCCAGCGTGCGCCAACCCCCAGTCATCCACAACATCAATGCCGACACGGTGGCCGGGGAACTCGCCGCGCCCTCCAGGCCGAGAAGCTGATCCTGCTCACCGATACCCCTGAATCCCTGCGCCATCGCGACGATCCTGGGTCGCGCTGCGTCCAGCTCCAGCCTCGAGCCCGGACTGATCCCAGCGGGTGGGATGCGGGCAAACCCCCAAGACCGAATGCGCATCCGTGCCTGCCCAGGGGTCGGGGCTGCCCATAACGTCGATGCCGCGTTCCCCACGCCTTGCTCTTGAAGTGTTCCACCGATTCCGGCATCGGTACATGTGTCGGCCGCCTGGCGCCGGCAGCCGCGCCGGCCGTCATACTGAAGGACCCGCCGTCACCAGCCCGCCAGCGCTGAAGGGGCGAACTACGGCTTGCCTGAGGTCTCGAACCCTCGCCTGCTTCCATCCTGCCGGCCGCTAACGCCCTTGGGGCAGCCTGCCTTGCTATGGTCCGCTGCCCTGCTGGCCAGGGCAACGATGAGCAGGCCGCCAGCTTGCCGCAGTGCGCGTCTGCCGGACCGGAGATTCGCCCCGCCCAAGAGACCTGCAGCTGATCTCGAACACCGCCCTGCCGCTCCGCCAACTGGCGCTGACATTGCCCGGCCCATCACGAGCCCGCGCCCCTGGAGTCCTGAAACCCGGCGCCATCCCCGCGCCGCAAGCGTGCGCCGGGCACCCGCGCTGCACCACCGACTTGAACCCCCCGCGCCCCCGGTTGCTTTTGCACGCCCGGTGCTGCCCGGCTCCTGCTTGGCTCCTGCCCTCAGGCTGCCTGCGGTCGAACCGATCTCGCTTCGGTCCTCCCCCGCCAGCTTCCAGCAACCCTGAGCAGCGACCGGACCCTGCCCCCTTTCGCGCCAATTCAGCCAGGACGCAGGCAGCGGCACCAAGCACCGAAACCTCGGCCTGAGCTAAACCCGCCAGGGGTTGTCAGCCTGAGGAGCGCCAACTGAACCGCGAGATTTTTCAGGCTGCTGCAGAGCACTGTGGCCACGGCCGCCACTTGGGGATCGAACTCCAGCCCGATTGCAGCTTAAGAACCAATTGTTGGAGGTGCTCACCACAATTCACTTGGAAGTGGATCTCGCCTGTCAGGGGAACTTCCGGACTGGAGCTCGGCGTTCCTCGGCCCGCTGGCCCCTGCTGCCCTGCGCTTGCGTGCCTCTGCCCGCCCGTGCCATGCCGATGGACCGCTGGCCGTTGCAGCCCGCGCTCTCACCGCACGAACCTGTCTCTGCGCTGGAGCCGCCCTGGTGGGGGCTGTGTGATCCTGGGTTCTGGTCTGGCCCTCGACTGCAGCGGCTGCGCTTGGCAGGCCGGTTTTGGCTGCGGAATTGCCCTCTCTCCGTGATGAAGAGTCTAGAGCTCCCATGGCGTCCGGGATCAATCTATTCACCTGCGATCGAGCCCCTGAGCAGAGCATCTCCGCTGTAATGGCAAACAGCTGCCGGCGGCCCGCAGCAGATCTGCAGCGATGGCGGCCGCCACCCGCCGCCACCGTCCGGGCTGGCCGACCCAGGACCAACCGGCGGACCCAGGTCACCCGGATCCGCTCGGCCAGGCTGGCAGCGCGTGGCCGGTGGGGCCGTGGTACCGAGAGCCCAGCACCGGAGAGCCGCAAGCAGCAGGCGCGGCTGAAGGGCAAACCAGAGAGGCCGCCCGGCCTGCTGGAGTTCGCCTGTGAGTGTGTCGTAGCGGCCACGATCAGAATGGCGATCACGATGATCGGGGAAATAGTCCCTGGACGATCACTTCAGCCGGCTTCGCCCGCCGCGCGGCCCCATTGCAACAACACCTGCAGGCATGTCTCCGCCCGCAGATCGGGCGATGCCAACAGCCATCGCCGCCAGCCCGGGCCGCCAGGTCACCCGCGGCAGTCGATCCCCTTGGTGAAGCATCTGGTTCCCACGCACACATCGGCTCGGCCAACGGCGAAACTGTCCACAGCGTCGGTCCATCCCGTCCGGTGGTATCCGCGACGAACGCAGCGGCAGCCCTTCGACTTCCGTTCCAGTTGCCGATCACCCGCGGTCCCGCGCCGAATCTTTGAAGGCAAGTGGAGCCGGGCAAGACTGCAGCGCGCGCTTGTCCCTGGCGATGCCGCACCATGACAACGCAACCACTCCAGACCAATCGCGGGGCGCATGAGGAGCGAGACATCGCAAAGGCGGACACTGCACCACCTCCCGCAGCTGCGGCAACGCAGGAAACTGCTGTACCCCGCCCGGCCACGACACGCACCACCGCCTCTCACGCCCCTCTGAGCCGTCGAGCCGGCCCTTCAGCGCCCGCTGACAGGCGCCGGTGGCCATCGGCCACTCCAGCGCAAATGTCGACCACCCGCACCGGGCGCGGTCCTGCCCTGATCCTCTCGGGCAGCCGCAACAGCCCGGTCTGTGACGTTCACCGGCCCCGCCTGCAGCGCAGCCAGTTCGAATGAGGGGGTGGCGGCTGCCGCAAGCAGCAGCCTTGCCGGGCGCTGGCGCTCGCGCCTGCCACCGCCCTGGCGTGATAGCAGGGCATCGAGCCTCCTGCTTTGTCAGAGCTGCGGCCTCGCTCGTCCAGCACGATCAATCCCAGAGGGGCCAGGGCAAAAAGATGGCGAACGGTGCCGACCACCACAGCGGCCGCCGCTCGCGTTCCCTGCAGCGCCTCCAGAAACCCGATCCGCTCAGCAATCGCTGAGGACCGCGTGATTAGCCGAAGAACCCGGTCGCCAGCGGGCCAGCACGTCGACAGCTGTGGATCAGCCGATCTCCGGGTCAACAAGCAGGGCGCTCGCGGCCCTCACTCCAGGCAGGCGCCCGCAGCCTGCCGATACACCCGTTTGCCCTGACCAGTGACACCACCAAGACAAGCATTCGCATCGGCGCTTGAGAGAGAATCGGGCGAGGGCCGCCGGCCAGGTTCAGTTGCGAGGGGGCTCCAGGCCCTAGCCATGCCGCTCGGACAGCGGCTGAATCGTGGTGCTACTGGGCAGGCCGTCGCCTTCACTAACACGATCGGTGCCAGCCCCTGAACCAAAGCGAACGCTAGTAATCCGCCACTGCGTCAACCAACCAGCCTGCAACCAGCCCCGCCACCGCTGAAGGGCCAAACTTCGAGCAAAGCCTCGCGACGTGCTGTTCGAGCCCCGCAATGGCCCGCACCGGCCAGCAGTGCCACCCATTGGCGCTCAGCGCGTGCTCCCCTGGCAGCGGGGCGCTGCCAAGCCAACCCGGTGGCAAGGCTTCTTAAGCGCACTGACAGACTGTGTGAGTCAGAAGGCCACCTCTGAGCACCTCTGCCAGCTGGGATGCGCAACCAGCTGCTGGAATCGGCCCGAATTGGCAACAACTGATTACGGTCGATGTCTGGGAAAGCGACCGGGTTCGACATCAGGCCGATGTGCCCGGCGCCCCGAAGCGGACCCTGACCACATCACCCACTGCCAGAACAAGTTCTGGGTGGTGTAAGTGAAAACACGCCCTCCGGCCTCCTCCACCACACCTGGGAGCAGTCAGTTCTGAAATCAACCGTGTCGCATCCGCTCGTTCCTCAAACCACACCAACAGTTTTCTTAGAATGAGTTGACATTGAGAAGCTGCAGTCGGAAAATCCTGCAGTGTTCCTCCAGTGGGAAGACCTTAAGGAGCAGCGACGAGTCACCCTCCATCCAGCCTCCATCTCGACCTCCCCTGACAACCTGCATTGGCACCGGTCGATCTTGTCGTTGTCTGGTTGTTGTTTCTGAAGGTCCGACGGTCCCGTTCAAATCTCTATCGTTGACGGAAACCGGAGTGTCCTCTACGAGCCTCCCCAGCCTTGTGCGTCGTGCTGAAGACACTCGAAACCACCTCGCCGGCGGTTTCCTTCCCCTTCTCCCCCCGCCTCTACTTTCTCTTTGTTCTTATGATCCTGTCGCCGCCGTCAAATCCAAGAACCGACCCAGGAAAATTCCACGGTCGCTTCCCTTCGGAGCAGGGGTAGTCCGGAGGCAAAGCCGAAGGCTCACGAACAACCAAAGGATTCCGCAGCCCAACACTCGAAGTCCAAGGCGGCAAGCCGAGCCCAGCACGGCTGAACCCCTGCCGTGGCCTCCAACCAAGGACCGCACCCGTAACCTCCGGCGGCGAAGGCTGCCGCCGGTCAAACTTTCCACGACCAAAACCTCCACAACCAAAGCCTCCTCCGCGAAGCCGGCTTCAGAAAAGCGGTTTCCAGTACAGGCCGTTGCCACAAGACCTCCGGCAAGACCAAGTGGTGCCTCCCTTCCTGCCTCCGCCGCTGCAGCCACACAACGACAGCGCCGCCGAACAACTGTTGACAGCGGCCCGATGCGCGACGGCGACAAGAAAAGAAAAGCCGCTGGGCCAAGCCTTGCGAGCAATCAAGGTTGGGACCCAAAGGGGTGTTACACGCAGACCGATCCGGTCTATCTCCAGGAAATCGGCCGTACCGTCTTGTTGCGCCCAGACGAAAGATTCGCTGCGCGGCAAGATCGCCGACCCCTGCCTGCTGCTTGAGGAACTGGCGAACCAGTTTCGAGCAAACAACGTCACTACCCCGATGTGAAGGATGGGCCGTTCTCGTGACAACCTTGCTGAAGTCCGTCGCGGCTGATGCGGGCCGGCGCCAAGGAGAGATGTCATCGAAACTGCCCGGGGTGTCGATCGCCAAAATACAATGAATCGGGGCTTTCCTTCAGACTCATTCAAAAGGAACCTGGCCTGATCCGTGCCGCCGAGAAATCGACCACGAAAAGGGCTAAAGTTCTCCACCAACCCCCCCTCACTTGTGGATCCGTCAGGCGATCACCCGCGCCATGCATGAACCAAGCGCACGATCCGTCTGCCGGTTCACTCACGAAACCATCTCCGTATCAGAAAACACCAAGGTCTCACTCAGAGTCCCGGGCCGTAACCAACGAAGAGACACGCTGAAACATGGAGATACGATCGAAAAACTCGTTTCAATCGCCAATCGGCCCAACGCCGATATCCTTGAAACTCCGATTGGTAAGGAGAGATTCACGCCTCGGTGATTTTCATCGAAGCCGATCTGCGATCCCCGACAAATGTTGGCCAAAATCTGCTGCGGAAGATCTGGAGGCGTTTGACAACGCCAGCCCAAGGGAAGCGTGACGTGCTCCGCCTTCGTTATGGCCTCGACGATCGCAGCATGAAAAACCCTGAAGAGAATGCCAGATCTTGAATGTCACCAGGGACCAGCAATCCGCCAGATCGAGGCCAAGGCCGCTGCGCAAGCTGCGCCACCCCAACCCGCAACGTGTGCTCAAGGAATACACAAGTAAACCTTGGCTCAACTGCTGGTAGCCTTCCCCAATCCAACCCAGGTCGGATGGTCATCTGCGTGATCCATCGTTTGAATGATGTCCATGCGTCTGTGCCTGAAGGCGGATCGTCCCGCTGGCAATTCCCCTGGCGGTTGCTGTCGATCATGCCTGTGGGGCCTGGGTTGCTCTGCTGGCTGGCTCTCAACCATCTGGCACCCTCAGACCTATGACCCAAACCGAAGCCCTGTTCTTGATCGCAATCAGATAGCTGCCAACCGACTGGTTTACCCTTACTGAACAACCGCTCTTCTTGATTCTAATCCCGCTGGGCTACTGATGGTGGTCTCAGTTCCGAATCTCGATGCGGAATGCACCCGGCTTACCGGTGCCCTGGCTGCAAGTTCTTTTGTCTGCTTGGTCTGCCCTGACCCATCGCTCCCGACGAGGCAACGGGCAACGCGGCGACGGCCTGGCTTGCCTGCCGCCGTGTTGGCCCTCAAATCCTGGTTGTGGTTTGGGCCGCAAGCTCGTGACCGACATGTCCTGGCGAGCGCGAAACCATTTTAATTGTTTCTTTCCAGTTACAGCCAACAGGAACGCCCTGGTTGCGCCGGCTGGTATCGCCATGCCAGTGTCAGCGCCATTGCCGGTCCTGGCCAAGGGGCCCGTAGGGCTGGTGCTGCAGGTCTGGTGATTGTGGTGTTTCCTGCTGCTGCAAGGGGCATTTATGGTTCGTGCTGCGCCCTAAAATGCCGATGCTGCGATGGCCCTGCTTTTCTTGCGTGGCCACCGCCTTTGGTACGCGCTGGCCTCCCAAGCCCATGGCATGGCCTTTCAGGGTGGTTTTCCGTTTCAGCATCTGGAGCGTTTACATACCTCGTGCTTACGGCCACGACCGGGCCCTGGTACTTCTACTGCCTGGCCTGCTCTGCTGCGCCCTGGTCGTTCTATTGCCCCTGGCCGTCGCCCAAGGCTCGCTACTGGCGGCTGGGCTTGGTGGCGCAAGCAGCCCAGAGCTTCCCAAGTTGCCCCGTTCTGCCTGGTTTGTTCCCTGTGTGTTGTTTGTTCTCTCCGCCGCCGCACAAATTGGTCTGCTACATCCGCGCTGGTGCCTGCAGAGCGCGCTGATAGCCCCTGTATTGGATCCCCTTGCGCGGGCACCGCCAAGGGCCATTGGCCCTGATTTGGCCCCACGCTTGATTGGGCAGCCTTCCAATGCCCTTGGCTCGCGGTGATGCGATTGCCGCTGCTGCACCACGCTGGGCGGCACCGATCCGCCCCTACCCGGAATTTCGCCCAGGCTCTGGAGAGCTCAGCCTGCCACTGGTTGCCCGCGCCTCGCGTTTGGCTGTCGCGCTGTTGGTTCCTTTCTCCCTACTGTCAAAAGGGTCCCCGCGCTGTTTCTGGGCCCCGAATCTGCTGGCTTCGCCGGCCGCTGCTGCGGTGGGCCAGGCCTGGCTCCCTAATGCAGCCCAGCGCCAACAACCCGCTTCAAATCTGGCGGTGCTGGCTGGACAGTGTCAGAGCCCAACGAAAAACTGCTTGTGATCGCTTATTGCGATACAGCGTGTGATTACAAGCAAGCAACCGTGAGCTTCTTGACAGTGTCCCAAGGGGCAAGGAGCACCTCGCGACGACGACACCAGCAAGGAAACCAAACGATGGGAGCAAACAGCAAGTGACCTAGCATACAGTGGGAATGACAACAAGCGTAATGACAACACCGCAGCCCAAGAGCCACCTCTGCTGAATCGGCTAAAAGCGCTGCTGCTTCCAACTGTTGTTATTCGGAGAAGAACGCAATCTGCGCCCGTTTCGACCACTTGAATCCCTCCTCTGTTCAAGCCATCGCGCTCGCGGCAACCACCTTGGCTGTGGAACCGTGCCGATCTGGCAGGTCGTCCCAGTCCCTTTGAGCGCCTCCGTCGTTGGTTCCGCTGCCTAGGGCCGGCGGCTGCTGGCCTGTCTGGCGGACATGGCGTTGTCATCGCGATTGAGCTGACGGAACGGCAAACGACAAAAGCCGGAAGGCCGATGAAGCCGTTCTTCTTTGCTGGGTTACGCATCCCCGCCCCCCTGGGGCAGATTTCTTGTGGGTGTAAAATCAGGTCAGTGGAACCCGGTCAACGGCTTTTGCTGTGAGGTTCCTGCTGTTCCGACCTGAAGAAGGGCCCTGAACGATAATGACCTGGCTTGGCGATGTCGTTACGGCGGAAATCCTTTGATCGCGATCATGGTTGAAGCCCTGTTCGATCGCGCCGCCCGCTCGCGGCTTGGTGGATGTGAGTGGCCGCAGTTTCTCCCCAGTGGCCATCGGCCGGGGCGGTGTTGTTTTATTTCCTGATGTCGCGATTCTCTCGAACGTTATCACCCACCTAGCGCCAGCCCGCTCTACCTGGATCCACCCTTTGGTCTTTTGAGATCTGGATCAGCACCCTCTACTGCGTGTCCACTGGTTCACCACATCGTCGCTGGCCTGCAAGTGGGCCCTTCAACTGCTGACCATCTGCCTAACCGTTGGAAGGTCAGCTCTGGCCAGCCAGAGTGAACGGAACCGCGGCATCCGCTTTGACCACCTCCCCAGCCTTGACCCCTTCCGCCTCTGCGCCTGCGCAAAAACAGCTCCAATCTTGAGGCCCCGCAACGCCAGCGTCTGAGCGAGGACTGGCGGCCCGCCTGCCGGTTGTGCCTGGTTACCATTGGGGATGGCCCCCCATCGACGAACGGGCCGCGGTGAGGCCCTCGGCTCCTGCCAACAGGCTGGGCTGTCCCCCCTGGTGGTAGATGGCGACGAGCCTCGCTGCGGGTCCGTTTTTCTCAAGGGAAATCAAACGACGGGCCCTATCGGCTGCGCAGCGAAACCGCCTTGGTGAGGCTTGTGATCACCGGACACCACCACCGGACTATCAGCGGCAGGGCCACCCTGGGGCCTTTTCCCCTCGATTTCTTGCTGATCACGAATCTGACCCAGCGTCAGCAGCCGAGCCATCGGTCCCTTAGGCTTGACGGTGTTGAGCGGCCTGGGCACGTCGAAGCTGAACTGATTGCTGCTCCACATGCGCATGCCACCACCCGCACCCATTGGGCGATGTGCAGACCCATTGGGTGCCGCGAGAAACTGGCCTAAGGCCCACCCCGACCTGAGAATCAGCGTCGAGCGTTGGCGACCAAGGCACAAGATTCTCGATGTCGCTATGGCGATAGATCGTGCGACAGGGCCTGTTCACCAAGGAACTGGAGCCCAGATCTGCTCGATCGGGCGATATTGCTGCCACACCTCAAATGGAACCTGCCCACGAACCTGCCTGAAGGTTTGACTTGCTGTATCACCGAACGGGAAGATCCGGCCGATCCCTTGTGTCCACGCCAAGCATCAGGACAAGACCTGGGCCAACACGGCCCGAAACGCTGTGGTGGGCAGCAGCTCCCTGCGCGCTTGGGCCCAACTCCGTCACCCACTTTCCACTTGTGTTCAAGATGTGCGTGGCAATGTCATCACCCGGCTGGAGAAAACTCGATGCGGCCAAGTACGACCTGCTTGATCCTGCGGCGGCGGGCTGGACGCCTCGGTGTGACGCCGCGCATCCATGAACGGAATCGACCCCCATTTCCTTGCATGCCGTGGCCCAGGAAGCCCTCGGTATCGAGTGCCGGCCCATGGCGCGAACGCCGTTGATCACCGAGCCTCAAGGCGTTGGAGCAACACGCCATCCCCCGCCGCTGCCTGGCGGAGAGGGCCCTTTCTGCGCAGTTGGAAGGGGGTTGTCCAGTGCGATTGGCGTGAACACCAGTTTGAATGCGAGCCAGCTCGTGCTCACCGGCATGGTGTCCGCCTCGATGGCCAGCGCCTGATCCGTGATCAGGCTCGCGCGCAGCAACTCGAACCAAAACGATCGGAACGACCTGGCCAAGCGCCTGCGCTCCCAGGAGCAGAAGAGATCCTGGAGAACATCTTTGCACCTGTCGGACGCG
>Ga0163217_1057350_pt1 | contig 17594 bp, 23 predicted proteins | sample SynspAceP_FD_185933 | JGI IMG/M metagenome (GOLD analysis project Ga0163217, IMG submission 185933) | Saline lake microbial communities from Ace Lake in Antarctica - Synechococcus sp. Ace-P (PacBio error correction) | ecosystem: Environmental > Aquatic > Non-marine Saline and Alkaline > Saline ...
GGAAGAGAGTGCCACAACACTGCCCAAGTCCCAAGGCCGAGTGCACAGCTTGAGCCGACAAATTCCGGCCCGACCCAAGCCGCACACCCTTATAGGATTTGTCCCCGGAGCGTGCGGCCCGGGCCTGGAAAACCCTCGATCAGCGTTGTTGTTACTGTGCCTCCATGGGTCCAAGCCGATCGGTGAACATCCTCAATAGGGTTGAACGCATCAAGACCACCCAGGGGGGTTGTGGGTGGGAAACCCCGCCTTTGGAACAGCCGTCCCTTCCCCGTCCGGGCAAAGATTGGACAAGCCGGTCTCGGTCCCGGGGCGATCAGCCGAGTAAAGAGCGAATCTGTTTTCGTGCTTGTTTGGGCCCCGAAAAATCCCACCTTCCCTCGGTTTCACCAGACGCCGCTCGCCGCAGCTTCTCGAGTTCGTCTCCCAGGGTGGTTCGGTAAATCGAGCCACTTTTAAACTGGTCGGCCGGTCCCAGAGACGGGCAAAATAGGGCCGCTGTTGTAGAATTTCAGACGGGTGGTCCGATCCGGTAAATCGCAACCGCAAAACCGCCAGATTTCTCGAGAAACATCGCTTTTGCGCCCGGATATGGCTGGATCAAGTTCCCTGCCCTGGACAATTTTCGAGCTGGGTGAAGTCCCATCGCAAGCCGACGACACCCATATCGCCCTGTCGGACTTCGTTGATTCGAGCAGACGCCGCTCCCCGGCCAATCACAAAATATGGCGGCTTCCCGGAAACCTGGTTCCAGGCCGCTCGAACGGGCCGCGCCGCGGAATCTTGGGTTTCGGCAACCGCCTCGGACATCATCCAGTTTCGGACGCGCGGGGCGCCTCATCGTCCTCACCGGATGAATGGCGTCCAACAATAAGCCTTGTTCACCTGTGGCCAGGGTCAGGTCCCGGCCGCGTCCGCAAACCATGAACGGCAGGGCCATGAGCAGGCGCGATACCCGTCACGTTTCGACCTGGGCTTTGCGTCAGCTGGATTCGCCGTGGTCAGCGACGGATCGCGTTTTCGTTCGTGACATCGGCGACCCAAAGTACAATCCAGTACGGCCATACGTGCGCGACGACGTCAATCCGCAAGGCCTGGCCCGCATCGATGGTCAGCAAGGTGAGCGAGATTTCTTCGCCCGCATGCGCCAAGCTCGATCAGACGCCCGAGATACTGGTGTCGGAAGTCCCCGAACTTCTGAAAGAATCACCAGACCTTCCGCGCCCTCGGGAAAGCATGGCGCACAGGCCCATCGGAGAGAAGATTTCACCATGCCCATCCCATGTCAGACAGCCCCCGGGTACAGTCGCCAGATCGATTTCGAGCCGGCCTGAACCCTTCGCGTGACCGGCAAGCTTGCGGGCCTCGCCGGCACGGCAGAGCGCAAGCCGAAAAGATCGCGGATGCGCCCGCAACCGCTGCAATAACAAAGGATCAGTGTTTTCCGTTACCACCAAGCTGCCGTTTCGGCGGTTTTTGACCAAGAGTTTCGGGCCGTAACCGGCATCCCCCAAAAACGGCGCCCGGGCACGATATTAATCCGGAGCAACTCTAGTGCTTTGCCTGCGTCGGTGAACCGCGCAGTTGACCGGCCTATCGTCAGCTTCGAAACTCTAGTAGCGAATCGCGTCGTTCTAAACGGACCCGCAGCGGGAATCTCCGAGATACTTCGACTGTTTTTCGGTGAAGCCTTGGTCCAGTGCGGCGCCGACCTGGCGAGATGCAGCTTGCAAACCTTCTCATCAAGATGCTTTGGGCAGGAGTAACAATCGAGCCGTACTTGCCCGGTGTTGTTCCAAAGCCTGAATCTGCGCCAGAAACCTGATTTGCAAAGGACAAGTGCTCATCACGAAGCTGGAATGTTCCGGTGGCCGTTTCCGAGATTCACCAGGACTCCTTTCCCGAAGCCAGGATCATAGCGCGCGCGCGTGACGGGAATACTTCGATCTCATTCGACCAGCGGCTTGATGTTTCTGCCACTTGAAGTCTTCAGGCGCCGATCCTGAATTTCGGAATCGAATGTCCCCGATATTTGCAGACAATCGCGCGGTCCATTCATGCGCGCTTGTTCAACGGTGATGGACATCGACATTGCCCGTCGCCGTGACCGAGATCATCGCGCGCGGCGCAGCGCTTCCATGGTGACGACTTCATAGCCTTCCAATGCCGCCTGCAATGCACGAATCGGGGTTCGACCCTCCGTCACAGAACGCGAACCAACCCGCATTCTTGCAAGGGACTTCGGCCGAGCCCTTGCGATTCGCCATAGCCCCGCGACAAACCCGCGATCTTGCCGACATTCATTGACATCGGTGCCGCCGGCGAATGCCGTCCACAGGCTTCCTCCCGGCACCATAAAGAATTGTCGAACTCGAACTTGGTACCGGAAATCGTTCACGTGAAGGCGGGAAAGAGCAGGCGGTGCCCTTCTGCGCCATTTCATACAGCCGATGCAGCACCGGTCGTGGTTTCCTTTCTCGGTCACGCCCTTGCAAGGCTTGCGGCCACTTTCGAATACCCAGCCCGGCTGTTCGGCCAGACGCTTGCGGATCGAGGCGTAGGCGGCTCTTCTCCTCGTTTTCGGGATTGTCGAGAACGGACGGATCGGTTTCCGCCTGACTTGCCCAGATGAACAAGCATCGTGGCATCCGCCACAAATATCGTCGAGGATCATATTTGGCACGCCACCTATCCGAACCAATCGAAGATGCGGTGGGCATAATCCAGTATTCCCTCGAGGTTTCACCTTTGACCGCGAAGACCGGTGTGCCCTTGGCCGCGAATCGCGGCTGCAGCATGATCCTGGGTTGAATAGATGTTGCAGGAAGCGCCCAGCGCACATTCTGCGCCCAAGAGCCTGCAAAGGGTCTTCGATCAGGACGGCGGTTTGGATCGTCATGTGCAGCGAACCGGCAATGCGCGCGCCCTGCAGCGGCTGATCCTTGCCGTACTCCTCAACGGATGGCCATCAGCCCGGCCATTTCGACTTCTAGGCAAGATTGAGTTCCTTGCGGCCCCAATCGGCCCAGTGAAAATTCTGGGCGACCTATATAAATCGCCGTCAGCGGCCGTTCGTAATCGGCTGCAGATGACATCGACCATTCTCCCAAATGAATTCTCTTTGCGGCGCGGCCGTATAGCAGACGCATTTCCCCTCTGGTGCGACATGAGCCGAACGTGGATGACGCAACGGAAAGAGCGGTTTTCGGAAACTGTTGCCAAACAGCAACACAGAGCGCATGAATATGTCGGTTTGTGTTAAGATTTGCCAAGCCCTGAAACCGCCATGTCATGATTCACCTTCTAAACAGTGCGGAGTTCAATGAGCGGGCTTTCATTCTGCAGGCCCCAATAAGAGCCACTGCTCTGGAGGTATTAGTATGGTTCAAACAGAATTCTTCTCTGGGGGCAAACCTGTGCCCTCATCGGGTGTGGCGGCGATGACGTTTGCCGGTACAGGCCGGTTCGGTCGGCTCAAAGGAATGCCATGAGCGTCCACAACTGGGCGGCGAACTGCGCTTCAAAATTGTGGGATTGCCGATCAGGACGTCCTCCGCGGTCGTGGGCGTGGCTACGCCCCTGAATGTGGCGAGTCCGAGGTCAAGAATCGCGCCATAGAACACCGCCCCGATAACGTCTGACCTATGGCATCAGCAATTGACTGAAGTGCCGGCGCTGCGGACAATTCGGCGCGCACGATGAAGACTTTGCCTTCATCGACACAGCGACTGGGGCCCGTGTCGAAATGGGCGACCGAGAGAACGATTGGCTCAGCATGGCCGTCCACGCTTAAGTGTGCTGGTGGGCCGCGCCGGTTGGCGGATGGCCGATGCCGGCCGACTACATCAACTTCGGGCAACCGCGGGATTCGGCTTCAGGGTGTTCGACCTCCATCCAGTGACGACACCAAGCTGACCGTATTTCTCGCCACGCTCGGCGGCTTCAGGTGGCATCTCCCTCACCCCCCGATCGGGCGTGAAAACTCTGGAACGGCGGGCCCTTCTCAACACCGACAGATGACGGAGACTTTGAAACGTCTTTGGCCTGGTGCCACTGGAAAGGCAGCGATTCGAAGGCTCAGCAATTCGCTTGGGTGTTGTCGGTGAATCCGGTGACAGCGAAACCGCGAACCGGTTGCGGACACGAAGGCGAGATCGGGAATCTCTCGGCATCGGTGCCAATGTGACCTTTGCCCGGTTCGGGTTCGGTGCCTTCTACGCGGGAATCTGGGCTGAAAAGGGCCTGTCACAGCACACGGCGCAACGCCGGGCGTGTGCCTGGGTCGTAATTATGACCTTGGCGTCTCCTACAAGACCGGCCCTGGGGCGTAAGCGGGCTACTTCTCCAGCACCCGTGAGCAACGGTGCGGGTTATTGGCCGACAGCGTATCTATTATATCTCGCTGGATGCCGCCTATGAACGTCGCGCCCGGCTTGGAGCTGACCGGCGCATTGCATGTCGGCGAAGCCGCGAACAATGAACGGCATCGGAGCAGTACCGGTGAAGAATGACGGGACGGCCCCTGATTCTTTCAGCCAATTATCCTTCAAGTTAATAAAGACAGCACCGTACGATTCAATTCAAGAGTTCGGCGCGGCGCCCTCCGGGGCGCCGCGTGTGTTTCAACAGTTGTTTGCACGAAATTTAAATCGTATGACACACCATAACAGGCAACATCCTATTCATATTATTGCGATATTTCTGCACATCCCTGAAAAATTAAAAGTTCCCGGTTTCCCAAATATCGCAAATTGCGCACGACGCGCCGAAGGCTAGGAATTGCACCTCGTTCCTCTTAACCATAAAATCATAAAAGCAACCATCACATAGTGGGAGACGGCAAAACGCCTGTTTCGCTGCCCCGGCAACGGGGGCAAGTCGAAACATGTGTCCTAGGTATTTTCCACGCGATCCGCGTGATCCAACTTGTTGAGTTTAATCCAAAGAAACATGAAAAGTTTTCTGCTGAGGGCACGAGTGGCGCCGCGACAGCAGTTGTGATCGGCACGGCTGCGCGGCCGTTCGGTCGGTTCCAAGGACGCCAATGACGGTCTCACTGGCGCGAGCTCCCGTTTCTATGCCAGGTGTGGCAGATCAGGACGTATCCGCCGGCCGTGGCCGCGGTTACAGCTTGAACGTGGACGAAGCCGAAAGTCTTTCGTCGAGGCCTCGAACACGGCTGATAACGGCAGTCGCTCCTATGGCGTATCCTCGAATCCACACGGCCCGGTGCTGCAGACAAATACGGCTGCCGAGATGAAGCTATGCTTTCATCGACATGAAGTCTGAGGGCGCCCTCGAACTTGCGACAACGGACGAACGCCCAACGGACCGGATGTAATGTCAGAGCGGATGACGCGCTGGTCGGCCCGTCTGGGCCCTGACGGCGATGCTGCCCGACTACTTCAAACTTCGGCGGTGCCCATCGGCGCCGACCGCAACTCGTGACCCGGCGACGCAAACCAAGGCCGATTTACCTCACCTCCGCGCTTCGCGGCTTTCCCAGGCCGGCGCATGCTGACCCCCGGACACCGGTATGCGCGTCCGGGCACCGGCGGACTTTCTCGGACACCGACAACGGTGGTGACTTCGAGAACGTTTGTTGGCCTTGGTGCAACTGGGGCAGGCAGTATGACGAGCGTCGGTATCGTCCTCAGCCTGACGGGTGAGTTCGGTGACACGGAAACCGCCACGAGGTGCGGAAGACGGTGATTGGTCGAAACCATTTCCGACGGCGGCAAAGATCGACTTCGCAGGCTTCGCTCTCGGTGCACGGTTATGTGGACTTTGCCCGAGCAGGGTCTGACGCGCGGCGCCGAACCCCCCCGAAAAAAAAACGCGGGGTTTTTTGGCGGATGCCGGCGCCTACTGGACCGTTGGTGGTCCTACACGACGGCCCCTGGGGGTGTCAGTGTTGGCCCTGGTTCGACAGCTCCGCACAATGCCGGTGCGAATCTCCCGACACGAGGTAACATGCTGTCCTTCGATGCCGCCTATACGTGGCATCCGGGCTGGGCAAAAGCTCGCCGCAGCGCCTTCCACCTGATCGAAGCCGAAACATCAACGCCACCGCGTTCCCGGTGAACAACGAAGGCACCGTCTTCTGATCAAGCAACCGTTCAACTCTGATCTCGCAAGACAAGACCTGATTGAATGCGGACGTCCGCTCATCCGAGCGGGCGCCGTTTTTTCGTTCAGTCTCCCCGAACCCGTCCTCCACAGTTCGCAAAGCGCAGCCATGATCGCCCCGCCGCGCGCGACGCCGCTGGCCCGGATTTCGATCGTTGAAACCCGGACCCGCCGCGAGCAATCATCAAGACCCATGATGGATGTTCCCGGCCCGCCCAGCGCCCGTCCTTGTGAACGTCTCGATCTCGGCATCAACAAACTTTCAGCAGCCTGACGAAAGCGCGCCAGGCACGGGCGTGCAGCCCGCGCTTGTTCGTGAAGTCACAAACCCGTGACGGACCGGCTGTTTCACCCAAAGGCTCTCTTATTTCGCCCCTGATTTTTTCGAGAAGCGCAGAGGCAACGTTGATGTATTTGCGGCCTGCGTCCTGTGCGTCCAGAACGAGTTCGGCCCAAGGGCATGTTTCCACGCGCGCGCGCCCAGCCGGAATCAGCATGGAAGGTTTCACTCCGGCGATCAACCTCGACAGGGCTTCCCCACCGAATCCTCCATAATCGAAATCGCCAGGTTGATGGCGTTCCCCCGAACATTATCGGTCGCAGCCAGACCCCTCCGGGATCCCACACACGCGCAAGCGGCTTCGACGATATCATTGCGTCGGACCTCCATAATCAGTCATCCGCGCCCAATGGATATGGCTTCCGGCGTTTTTCCTGCGGGCCCCACCAACATGCTTCAGCGCCCGCCAGAAATCATTGGGCCCAGGCGGCCCATGGGCTTACAAGGACGAGACCGAATCATGGGGTGCTCCGCTTCTCGGTATCAAAATGACAATTCCGCGATGCCGACATCAACCTTGGTGGCGCGCGCCGCAATCCAGTCGCGAAGTTTTTTCGAACAACATAGACAGGAGCGATGCTGTTCCACCGGTACAGCCAATGACAAATCGTGAAGGTAGCTTTTGCCTTCCTCGTTGAAGCGGGGCAGCAGCAGCGCCAGCAGGTCGGTTCAGACGTTCGAAGAAGGCCTCGAAATCCGATCCGCGGCGATATAGGCATCCGAATCGGCATCGCGACCTGTGCGCCGATCGGCAGCGCCGGATCGTATGCCCGGATTGCGCAGGAATCGAACATGCGCTCACCAGATCCCGCATCGCGCCGGCAACACCGTTTGCGATAGGAAAACGAGGTCACAAGGACATTGGCTTCACCCCACCGGCACGCCAACCAGGCCGATCCACGCAGGAGCGGCTCCGAAATTCATGGATATTGGTGTGGCTTGTGTCCGATCACGAAGATCGCACCATCACGCAACGTGACAGCAAACGTCGCTCGGCCGCAATCCCATCCGCCAGCGGCCGGTCGCTGGCCATGGGTGGTGCAACGCGCCGGGTTTTCGGTATAGCGTCGGTGCGATCACCGTCATTGGCACAAATCGAGAAAAACCAGCTCAATCGGCCGTCGATACACTGGCCCGCCAAGGCTTCGATTTCCTGCGCGAAAAGCTTCGGCGGCAAAGTCAACGTGTCGCACATTCGAACCCCGATGGCAAGCCCCACGCCCGGCGCGGGACCCTGCTGAATCAGGGTGGCAATCAGGCCGGACAATCGGTCAGGTTGTCGACGGCCTCACAGTTCATGTCCTCGAGCCGCCCTTGACGCCGTCGAAGCGCTCCGGACCGCGAAAGTCCCGGTGCCACGACCCAGAACCCGCCCGGCCAGCGACGATTTGGCTGCTGCAGGCACCGGTTGTGCCGGGTTCATCTGCTTCAGCACATCAAAGTCAAACACCAGGTTGAAGCATTTTCAATCCAACTATACCGCGTCGCATGGCCTCGACACGCCAAAGAACTCGACACCTTGATGGGAGCTGAAGATTCGAGGGCGCAACCCCGAAGCAGGGGCAGATCGGTGTCGCCAGGACGACGTCCTCTCGAAGACGGGCATCCGGGAACCTGCTCGGGCGAACACAGATCACAACACACAGAACCAGGCGTGCCGGTCCAGGTAAGGTCGCTCGATGATCCCGATTGCCGCGCACGACTCGATTACGGCCTGCCGAGCGTGCGGCGCGGAACGCCAGAAGCAGACCGTCACAGGAGCAGCTCGGTCTTGGTCCATCGGCACCAGGCCGCTGCCGCCAGACTCCATGAGACGCAAGACGCCAGATCGTGATTTTCCCGCACCTGACGGTCCCGCGCAGCGGACGGCACACCAGCTCTCGGCATCTAGAAACGCGACCGTCGTTTGCCATGTACATGAATCATTCTTGCCCTGACAGGCGCGCCTCGGTCCCGGCTGATTTTTGCCGACTCCGGACCTCATGACCCACGGCCTCGCGTACCCCCTCTTCGCGGTGCGGCTGTTTTGACGCATCGAACAAGGACGCCAACGATGTCAGTATACCTGCTCTAATCGCGACACCCGACCGGGTCCGGGAATAACGGCGAACTAGGAACAGGCTCAGGGAGCGGACGGACCTGAACTGAAAACAGAAAACCCTCGGAACTTGCGGTTGATCGGCTGCGGCACAATTGGACGAAATCCGGGCAGAGTTTTGCACGGAACCTATCCCCGGTTAATCGGCTGGATCGGCCCTGTGCGACGTGGAAGGAAGTCCTGCTGGACCGTCTGGCAGACGATGTCCCGCAGCGGATTTAAAACGCTGATTTCGAGGAACTATCCGCGCGCCCCGAAGTGGATGCCGTCATCATCGCCACTGATGAAAACAATCATGGCGCGCCCACCATCGCGGCGGCCAATGCGACCACGGCGTCCACCTTGTTGGCCTCGATGGCATCGAGCACCTGACGTACCTCCCGGCGGTCGGTCGCCCAGCGTTTTTCGATTGAACAGCGCGTGTCCGGCATTGGCCGCCGGCGCCATGGTGGCCTGCGCCATGATCGTTTTTTCATTCAGTGGGCGAGATGACGGCATCCGTTCGGGGCGCGCGATCAGTTTCCTCCGAATCCAGCGGTTTTGAAATCCGCAATCGACATCGTCTGCCAGACGGCAGCAGGTACTTCTTCACGTCGCAACAGGCCGATCCAGCCGATACCGGGATACGTCCCCGCGGTGCAAACTCTGCCGGATACGTCCCAATTGTGCCGCAGGCCGATCACCGCAAGTCGCGAGCTTTTATTCTGTTTTCAGTCAGTGGTCCGTTCGCTCCTGAGGCTGTTCCTGGTTGCGTGTATTCCGACCCGGTCGGTGTCCGCGATTGGAGCAGGTATATCCATGACATCGCTTGGCGTCCCGTCCGATGCGTCAAAACAGCCCGTCGCAGAGGGGTACGCGAGGCGTGTCATGAGGTCCGGAGCCGTCAAAATCAGGCCGGGACGAGCGCGCTGTCAGGAGCAAGAATGAATTCATGTAACATGAACGACGGTCGCGTTTCTAGATGCCGAAGAGCTTGGTGTGCCGTCCTGCTTGCGCGGACCTCAGGTGCGGGAAAATCGAATCTGCGTTGCTCCTCCATGGAGTCGGCGCGCGGCCTGGTTGCGATGACCAGACGAGCTGCATGCTGTGACGGTCTGCTTCTGGCGTCCGCCCCGCGAGCGCGCGAGGCCGTATCGAGGTGCTGGCGGCATCGGATCATCGAGCGACCCTTAACCTGGACCGCACGCCCCTGGTTCTTGGTGTGTGATCTGTGTTCGCCCGAGCAGGTTCCCCGGATGCCGTCTTTCGGAGACGGTCCCGTCCTGGCCGGACACGATCTGCCCCTGCTTCGGGTTGCGCCCTTCGAATCTTTCAGCGCCATCAAGGTTCGTCTTGGCGTCGAGGCCATGCGACGGCGTATATGTTGGAGAATTCAACAGTGCTGTTGCGTGTTTGATGATGTCTGAGCAAGAATGAAACCCGCACAACCGGGTGGCAGCAGCCAATCGTCCCTGGCCGGCGGGCTTTCTGGTCGGAACCCGACTTTCGGGTGCCGGCGCTCGACGGCGCTCAAGGCGCCTCGAGGACATGAAACTGTGAGGCCGTCGACAACCTGCCGATCCGCCTGATTGCGACCCTGGATTCAGCGGGTCCCCGCCGCCGGGCGTGGGCTTGCATCGGGGTTGAATGTGCGACACGTGACTTTGCCGCCGAAGCTTTTCGCGCAGGAAATCGAAGCCTTGCGGGCCCAGTGTATCGACGCGAGGAGCTGGTTTTTCTCGATTGTGCCATGACGTTGATCGCCACGACAGCTATACCGAAACCCGGCCGCGTGCAACCCATGGCCACGACCGCCGCTGGCGATGGGAATTGCGGCCGAGCGACGTTTTGCTTGTCACCGTTGCGTGATGGTGCGGATATCTGTGATCGACACAGCCAACACAATATCCATGAATTCGGAACCGCCTCCTGCGTGATCGGCCTGGTTGGCGTGCCGGTGGTGAAGCCAATGTCCCTTGTGACCTTCGTTTTCCTATCGAACGGTGTGCCGCGCGAATGCGGATCTGGTGATGATGTTTCGATTCCTGCGCAATCCGCACTACGATCCGGCGCTGCGAAGTCGGCCAGGTGCGATGCCGATGTCGGTGCCTATATCGCCGCGATTCCGTGATTTCGAGGCCTCTTACCAGAACGTCTGCCGAACCTGCTGGCGCTGCTGCTGCCCCGCTTCAACGAGGAAGGGCAAAAGCTAGCGTCACGATTGACCCATTGGCTGTACCGTGGACAGACTCGCTCTGTCTATGTTGTCGAAAAACTTCGCGGACTGGATTGCGGCGCGCGCCCAACCAAGGTTGATGTACGGCATCGCGAAATTTGTCATTTGATTACCGAGAGAGCAGGAGACACCCGCATGATCGGTCTCGTCTCCTTGTACCCATGGCCGCTGGCCAATGAATTTCTGGCGGGCGCTTGAGCATGTGGTGGGCCCTGCAGGAAAACGCCCGAAGCCATATCCTTGGCGTGCGGATGACGAATATTGGAGGTCCGACGCAATGAATATCGTTCGAGCCGTTGCGCGTGTGGATCCCCGGAGGGGGTCGTTGGTGCTGACCGATATGTCAGGGGAACGCCATCAAACCTGCGATTTCGATTATGGGAGGATCGGGTGGGGAAGCCCTGTCGAGGCTGACGCCGGAGTGAACCTTCCATGCTGATTCCGGCTGGCGCGCGCGCGTGAAACATGCCCTTGGCCGAACTCGTTCTGGACCGCACAGGACGCAGGCCGCAAACATCAACGTTGCCCTCTGCGCTTCTCGAAAATCAGGGCGAAATAAGAGCCTTTGGGGTGAAAACAGACTCGTTCGTCCGTCACGGGTATGTGAAGCCATCACCGAGACAAGCGCGGGGCTGCACGCCCGCTGCCTCGCCGCGCTTCGTCAAGGCCTGGCTTGAAAGTTTTGATGCCGAGATCGAGGTTCACAAGGACGGCGCGGCGGTGCCGGAAACATACCATGCAATGGGTTTTGATGATGCCTTCGCGCGGGTCGGGTTCAACGATCGAAATCCGGGCTCAGCGGCGTCGCGGCTGGCGGGCGGCGATGGCTGCGCTTTGCGACTGGTGGAGGACGGGTCGGGAAGAACTGAACGAAAACGGCGCCCCGCCCGGATGGAGCGGCACGCCGCATTCATCAGGTCTTTGTCTTGCGAGATCAGAAGTTGAACTGGCGTTGCTGATCAGGAAGACGGTGCTTCGTTGTTCACGGGAACAGCGGTGGCGTTGTGTTGTCGCCTTCGATCAGGTGACAGCGCTGCGGCGGCTGCAGCCGGTGCGCAACGTCTAGGCGGCATCGAAGGACAGCATGTTGACCTCGGTGTCGAGATACGCAACGGCAATTGGCTGCGGGAAGCTGTGAACCAGGCAACACTGACACCAGCCGGTACACTTGACCAGGGGATCCGGATCGGGGATAGCGACTGTCTCTACACGAGAGCGGCTCACACTAGGGCGCCGCCATCCGCACACCGCGTTCGTCCTGGCGCCCGCGGTCAGACCCTGCTCGGCAAAAGTCCACATAAACCGGCAACCTGAGAGCGAAGCCTGCCGAAGTTCGATCTTGCCCGCCGCGGAAATGGTTTCGACATCACCGTCTTCCGCACCCGTGGAGGTTTCGCTGTCACCGACTCACCCGCAAGGCTGAGGACGATACGACTCGTCATACTGCCTGCCCAGTTGGCACCAAGGCCAACAACGTTCTCGAAGTCACGCATCGTTGTTCGGTGTCGAGAAGTCCGCCGGTGCCCGACGCGGATACCGGTGTCCGGGTCAGCCGATGCGCCGGCCTGGAGCCGCCGAAGCGCGGTGAAGTAAAATCGCCTTGTTGCGTCGCCGTCACCGAGTTTGCAAGGTGCGCCATGCAGCCGCCGAAGTTGAAGTAGTCGGCAGCATCGCGTCCAGGGCCCAAGACGGCCGACCAGCGCGTCCATCGCTCTTCGACATACATCCGGTCCGTGGCGTCGTCGTGTCGGCCAGTTTCGAGGCGGCCCCAGAACTTCATGTCGATGAAAGCATAGGCTTCATCGGGCAGCAGTATGTCTGCAGCACCGGCGTTTGAGTTCGAAGGATACCCATAGAGGAATGCCGTTATCAGCCCGTGTTCGAGGCCTCGACGAAGACTTTTCGGCTCGTCCACGGTTCAAGCTGTAACCGCGGCACGGCCGGCCGGATACGTCCTGATCTGCCACACCGGCATATGAAACGGAGTTTCCGGCCGCCGAGTGAGACGCTCATGCGTCCTTGGAACCGACGACCGGCTGCGCAGCCGTGCCGATCACAACTGCTGTCGCGAGCGCACTCGTGCTCAGCAGAAAAAACTTTTCAGTCATTTGGATAAACCTCCAACAGTGGGATCACGCGGATCGCGTGAAAAATACCTGACACATGTTTTCGACTTGCCCCCCCGTGCCGGCAGCGAAATCAGGCGTTTGCGCTCCATATGTTGAGTGTTGCTTATATTTATTGGTAAGAGGAACGAGTGCATTCCTAGCCTTCGGCGCGTCGTGCGCAATTGCGATATGGGAACCGGGAATTTATTTTTCAAGGGATGTTTGCAGGAAATATCGCAATAAATGAATGGGTTGTCCTGTTTGTGGCATACCGATTAAATTTCGTGCAACAACTGTGGAAAACACAGCCGGCGCCCAAGGGCCGCCGCGCCGAACTCTGAATTGAATCGTACGTGCTGTCTTAGCACTTGAAGATATTGGTGAAGATCAGGGCCGTCCCGTCATTCTTCCACCGGTACTAGGCCGTGCCGTCATGTTCTCTGGCTTCGACGACATGCAATGCGCCGGTCAGCTCCCAGCCGGCGCGACGTCATAGGCGGCCATCCAGGCGAGAATGATTTCGACAATCGCTTGTCGGCAATACCCGCACCGTTGCTCACGTGCTGGAGAATGTAGCCCAGGCTACGCCCCAGGGGCCGGTCTTGTAGGAGACGCCAAGGTCATAATACGACCCGGCACACGCCGGCCGTGCGCTGTGCCTGTGCAAGGCCCTTTTCAGCCAGATTCCGCGTAGAAGCACCAACCCGAACCGGCAAAGGTTCACATTGGCAACCGATGCCGAGAGATTCGATCTCGCCTTCCGTGTCCCGCACCGGTCGCGTTTCGCTGTCACCGAATTCACCGAACAACCCAGAAGAATGCTGACGTCTTCGAACGTGCCTTTCCAGTTTGCACCCAGGCCAAAGGACGTTTCAAGGTCTCCGTCCAATGTCGGTCGAGAAGGCCGCCGTGCCAAGTTCACGCCCGAAGTCGGGGAGGAGATGCCAACCTGAAAGCCGCCCGAGGCGTGGCGAGAAATAGGTTCAGCTTGGTGTCGTCAACTGTGGAGTCGAAACCCTGAGCGGAAATCCCGCGGTGCCGAAGTTGATGTAGTCGGCCGGATCGCCATCCGCACCGGCGCGGCCGACCAGCATCATTAAAGGCGTGGGACGGCCTGCGGTCGAGCATCGTCCTGGTCGCCCATTTCGACACGGCCCAGTCGCTTGTCGATGAAGGCAAAGGCTTCATCGGCCGCCCGAAATGTCCCGCAGCGCCGGCATTTCAGCCAATGCTGAGCCAAGGTCAGACCGTTATCGCGGTGTTCTTGGCGCTCGATCTTGACCTCGACTCGGTCCACATTCAGGGGCGTAGCCACGCCCACGACCGGCGGGAGACGTCCCTGAATCGGCAAATTCCCACATTGCGCGGCAGTTCGCCGCCCAGTGTGACGCTCATGGGCATCCTTTGAGCCCGAACCGAACCGGCCTGTACCGGCACGTCATCGCGCTGCCACACCATGAGGGCGGTGCCCCCGAGAAGAATCTGTTTAAACATACTAAGACCTCCAGAGCATGCTCTTATTTGGGCCTGCAAGAATTGAAGCCCGCTCATTGAAAACTCGGCACTGTTAGAAGGTGAATATGACATGGCGTTTCAGGGCTTGGTCCAATCTAACACAAAACCGACATTCATGCCTGTGTTGCTGTTTTTGGCAACAGTTCTGAAAACGCTCTATTCCGTTGCGTCATCCCCGTTCGGTTGTCGCACCAGAATGCGTCGCTATACGCGCGCCTCTGCAAAGAGAATTCCATTTTGAGAATGTCGATGTGCATCTGCAGCCCGATCGAACGCCCGCTGACGGCGATTATATAGTCGCGATATTTCACTGGCCGATTGGGGCCGCAAGGAACTCAATCTTGCAGAAGTCGAAAGCCGGGCCTGATGCAGTCCGTGAGGAGTACGCAAGGATCAGCCGCTCAAGGGCGCGCGCATTGCCGGTTCGCTGCACATGACGATCAAAACCGCCCGTCCTGATCGAGCCCTTGAGGCTTTGGCGCAGATTGCGCTGGGCTTCCTGCAACATCTATTCACCCAGGACAATTGCTGCAGCCGCGATCGCGGCCAAGGGCAGCAGCCGGTCTTCGCGGTCAAAGGTGAAACCCTCGAGGAATACTGGGATTTATGCGCACCGCATCTTCGATTGGTTCGGATGGTGGCGTGCCAAACATGATCCTCGACGATGGTGGCGATTGCACGAATGCTTGTTCATCTTGGCAAGCAGGCGGAAACCGATCCGTCCGTGTTCTCGACAATCCCCGAAAACGAGGAAGAAGAAAGCCGCCTACGCCTCGATCCGCAAGCGTCTGGCCGACAAGCGGGCTTGGTATTCGAAAGGTGGCGCGCAAGCCTCAGGGCGTGACCGAAGAAACACGACCGGTGTGCAATCGGCTGTAATGAACTGGCGCAAGAAGGGCACGCTGGCTCTTTCCCCGCCATCAAACGTGAAACGATTCCGTGCCAAGTCGAAGTTCGACAATCTTATGGTTGCCGGAGAGCCTTGTGGACGGCATTCGCCGCGGCACCGATGTCATTTGATGTCGGCAAAGATCGCGGTTGTCGCGGCTAAGATGGCGAAGTCGCAAGGGCTCGGCCGAGTCGCCTGCAGAATGCGGGTTGTCGCGTTCTGGTGACGTGAGGTCGACCGATCTGTGCATTTGCAGGCGGCCATGGAAGGCTATGAGTCGTCACCAATGGAAGCGCTGCGCGCGCGGCGATATCTCGTCACGGCCGACGGGCAAATGTCGATGTCAAATCACCGTGAAACATATGCGCGCCATGAAAGGACCGCGCGATGTCGCAATAATCGACATTTTCGTATCCGAAATTCAGGTCGGCGCGCTGAAACTTCAAGTGCAGAACATTCAAGCCGCAGGTCGATGAGATCGAGTTTTCCCCGACGGCAAGCGCATGATCCTGCTGTCGGAAAAGGACGCCTGGTGAATCTCGGAAACGCCACCGGACATCCCAGCTTCGTGATGAGCATGTCCTTTGGCAATCAGGTTCTGGCGCCAGATCGAGCTTTGGAAAACACCGGCAATTACGGGCCTCGATGGTTTACGTCCTGCCAAGCATCTTGGATGAGAAGGTTGCAATGCTGCATCTCGCCAAGGTCGGCGCCGCACTGACCAAGCTCACGAAAACAAGTCGAATTATCTCGGAATTCCCCGTGCGTCGTTAAGAAACGACGCCGTATCGCTACTAGAGTTTCGAAAAGCTGACGATAGCGTCAACTGCGCGGTTCAACCGACGCAGGCAAAGCACTAGAGTTGTCCGGATTAATATCGTGCCGGGGCCGTTTGGTTCCGGTACCCGCCCGAACTCTTGGGTCAAACCTGCGAAACGGCAGCTGGTGTCAACGAACAGATCCTTGTTATTGCAGCGGGTTGCGGGCGCATCCCGCGATCTTCGGCTTGCGCTCTGCGTGCCGGCGAGGCCGCGCAAGCTTGCCCGGTCACGCGAAGGTCAGGCCGCGGCTCGAATCGATCCTGGCGAACTGTACCCGGGGGCTTTCTGACATGGGATGGGATGGTGATCCGTTCTCTCCGATGGCCTGTGCGCCATGCTTCCGAGGGCGCGGAAGTCTTGATGAATTCTTTCAGAAGTTCGGGGACTCCGACACCCAGTACTCGGGGGTCCCTGATCGAAGGCTGCGCCATGCGGGGCGAAGAATTCTCGCTACCCTTCTGACCATCGATGCGGGCCAGGCCTTGCCGGATTGACGGTCGTCGCGCACGAAGCGCCTGTACTGGATGTACTTTTGGGTCCGCCGAGTCACGAACGAAACCGCGATCCAGTCTGAACACGGGCGGATCCAGCTGACGCCAGCCCGAGGTTCGAACGTGACGGGTTCGCGCATGCTCGATGCCCCTGCCCCGTTCAAGGTTTGCGACGCGGCCGGGACCTGACCCTGGCACAGGTGAACAAGCTTTATGTGGACGCCAAATTCATCCCGGTGAAGCGATGAAGCGCCCCGCGCGTCCGAACTGGATGATGTCGAGGCGTTGCCGAAACCCAGATCGCGGCGCGGCCCCCGTTCGGAGCGGCCTGACCAGCGTCGGAAAGCCGCCATAATGTGATGTGCGGGTAGCGGCGTCTGCTCGAATTCAACGAGTCCCCGACAGGCGATATGGGGTGTCGTCGGCTATGCGATGGACTTCACTCACCAGCTCGAGATGTCCAGCAGGAACTGTCCAGCCATTATCGCGCGCAAAGCGATGTTCTCGAGAATCTGGCGGTTGCGGTTTTGCGATTTACGATCGGACACCAGTCCTGAAATTCTAACAACCAGCGCCTATGGCCTCGGCTCTGGGACGCCGACAGTAAGTGGCTCGATACCGAAACCAACCCTGGGAGACGAACTCGAGAAGCTGCGCGCGCGCGTACTGGTGACGAGGAAGTGGATTTTCGGCCACAACACGAACAGATTTCGCTCCTTTACTCGCTGATCGCCGCCGACCGAAGACGCCTTTGTCCCATCTGCCCGACGGGAAAGACGCTGTTCAAGTCGGTTTCCACCACACCCCCTGGGTGGTCTGATGTTCACGCTATGAGGATGTCACCGATCGCTTGACATGGAGGCACAGTACAACACCGCTTGAATCGAGGTCCAGCGCCGCACGCCTCGACAATCTCTATAGGGTGTTGCGCTGGTCGGGACGGATGGTCGCCTCAAGCTGTGCAAACCGCCTTTGGAACGTTGTGGCA
>Ga0163217_1060964_pt1 | contig 17592 bp, 26 predicted proteins | sample SynspAceP_FD_185933 | JGI IMG/M metagenome (GOLD analysis project Ga0163217, IMG submission 185933) | Saline lake microbial communities from Ace Lake in Antarctica - Synechococcus sp. Ace-P (PacBio error correction) | ecosystem: Environmental > Aquatic > Non-marine Saline and Alkaline > Saline ...
AGAGAGAGATGGCCGCCCAGATTGGCGCAGTGATGCCGCTTCTTGACTGACCTGGATTGATGTCTTCAGGATCAACTTTCGTTGCAGCCAGCATAATTAAGGTTTGTTGGTCCAATAAATACCGCGGCATCGGCAGATGCGCAATAGGTTTCGCGGCGGCCGCTTACGCGTCGCTGCCCACGCCATCAATCGTGGCATTCAGCTTTTTTGTCCCCTGCAATGTTTAGCCCTTTGAGAAATGCCATTTTTTCGATCAGCGTGGTGCATTGGTCCTGGTTGCCCTCCGTCGTCCATGCTCCAGCGGAGCCCGCGAACGCCCCCGGCAAAGGTGCCGTATCAACGATGGTGCAGAGGCTGGAAGCGACCTTCTCGCCAACCCGCGGCCGCGTAGGCGGAAGCTGCCTTGCGTTTGAGTCCTTCCAGCCCCGTGACCCACTGCTGTGCACAGGACACCGGACCAGCTGGGGCCATGACCACGGCCAATGCTGCCGGCTGGCGCCGGAACCGCATCCAGATTGACACCGCGCGCACGGCTTCAGGGCATAGCCCATGGCGCGGGGTTCTTTCGGCTTCGAAAAGCATAATCAGTACGCCCGCCGCCGCCGAGCCTGCCACGTTCGCTGCCGCCATTATGTTCGATGATGACGCCTGACATTCAGGGAATCAACGGGCGAATATGCCTGCCAGGTACCGTGCTGGGCGGCCACCAGACGGTTATCCGTGCACACCACCGAGGCTCACGCTGACTGGTAATGCGTGGATCCAGGCTGCGCGTATTAAGCGTCCAAGGCGGTTTGCAGAAAGGTTCACCTTGTAGCCTGGGCATGACATCCAGCGGGTTGTCCCTGCTTTAATAACATGGCTCGCTGCTGCCGCGTTTCCAGGCCGCACGCTACCGGTCTGACCGGGCAGGCATCGAGCGCGCGCGCCAACGGCTGCTCACGGCCGGCATGCGGATATCGTTACTGGTAGGCAAATCCGGTCCTTCTCACCGGACTGGGCCACGCACCCAACGCCCTGATCGACATTGAAGCCTGCCGTCCTGACCGATACCGTCTTCCAGCACCCAGGTTACCCTCACTGATCTGATGCTGAAAATACAGGTCCGCAGCGTCGAACGCCTGGCCGAGACGATCTGACCGAGCACTTGGAGATGGAATCTTGGCGTGAGTTCCGCTGGCATCAGCAGACGATGTTCAACTTGGGCGAGCAGGTTACTCATGGTGTGCAAACTCCTGGCAGCCGGGCGAGCGTGTCCGCAGCGGCAAAAACGACGGTGCTGCGCAACCGGCATACGCTGGCGCACAGACTTGAGTAATCAGGTCCAGAGGGCCGCAAATACCCTCCTTCCAGTAATGACGTGCTGTGAATCTCGCCCCAGGGAATCATCAGCGCAACTGTGGCCAAAAGGTCTCACGGCCACCGGGTGAAAGCCCACTTGATTGCCGCCAGTATGTAACCTGGGGTTTTCCGATGGCGCGCGCCGCGTAGTAAAACCTTCCAGTGCGCGCACCCGGTCACAGCAGTAAAGGCCGAAGGCACCAACATCAGGTCCGCAGGCCCGACTCAGAGCCAGATAAAGCTTCGGCGAGCGCGATCATAGCAGATGCTCAAGCCGACCCGTCCGACCGGCGTATCAAATGGCATACCCTGATCGCCGTACATCATATCCGCGATTCCTGATAACTGCGCTGGCTGTCAGCGACCTCCACATCAAACAGATGCAATTTGTCGTAGCGGGCACTTCCGCGGCCCTGGTCATCAAACACCAGACAGGCGCGCCATGGCCCTTTTTCCTGGCTCACGCGGCAGTGGAATACTGCCGCCACCAGCCAGACCCATGCTGCGCGGCCTGTTCGGCGAGAAAGCGCTTGGAATTCGGCCGCGGCCGCTGATCTCTTCCTTGCGCCACATCGGCCAGATCGGGGTTGCCGAAAACCGAAAAGCATTTCTGGCAAACAACACAACTGGCGCACCACACTCGGCTGCGTTCAGCGATCACTCGCCGGGCGCTGCAGGTTTGGCGGCCACATCGGCGCTGATCATCTGTATTGGCTGCAACTGTTTTTGCATGTCAGTCATTTCTCCAAGGCGGCCTTGTATCAAAAGCGCGGTCAAAATCGACGTTGGGCTGTTTTCCAGTCGCCGCTGATCTTGTATCTCACGATCAAAGCGCGCCATGCGATCCCAAGGATCTTGTCGGGATAAAGAGGCGCCGCGATATAAAGGGGCAACCAACAATGATGGCTGCTAATGGCAGGTTTATTGGTTTTACCGGCAGCGCTCACCAGCCATCCCTGTGATCTGATCCGCCGCCAGGTAGGCGCCGTCAGTTGCAGCTTGGCGCCGGGCCATCCATCACCAACGGGCTGACGGTGTGCATCACATTCAGAAACATATCCCCGTCAGCGTTATCGTAGGCGGTCGCACTGCGAACAGGTCGCTGAAATCAGGCGCAGCGCGTCGCGGTGAAGGCGTTCGAAGTTCAACAGGCCAAAGATACGCAGCGTCTCGCCGGTTTTCACCGGCTCTGCAATGACATCTTTGCCTGAAACTGAAACTGCCCCGGTGCTGCGACCCAGGGCGAAAAGATGGCGAGCCCGCCAGCTCAAGTTCCGCCTGCATGGCGAAAACTGCGGGCTCGACCAGTGTGGGCGGCATAACCCCAGCTTTCATACATCGCCCTGTCACCCGCCAGCATCTGCCCTTTGAAATGGCCTGCTGTGGGCCGGTTTCGCGCCAGTCCATTTCCGCCACTGAGCTGCAAACACCCGCAGATTCACATCGAGGTCGTGGATCTTCGCCCACCGTGCGCATCTGGTCTGAGTCCGCATATCCCACCGCACCCACCGGTTCTCCGGCCCAATACAGCTGATCGATATTGTACATCATGGGCGGCAGCGTGCTGGGTTTGAAGGTGCGCCAGGCTGTCTTCAGGCAATAATGGTTTTGGCAAGCTTCCGTCGACCGGGACTTGCCGGCGCATCGAATTGCAGGCGCTGCGATTGACCGGATACCGGTTATCAATGGCATCCGGCAGCGTAACCGTTTGGCCGCGGCATGCGGGCCCTTGATCAATATCGAACAGCACCCTCGTCGTACGCGCGCGGTCAGCGCGTACGCCCTCCAGCTTTGCCCAAACCCGGAAAAAACGGCGCAACGCGCCAGATCGATCAAGCTAACGCGATCATTTGCCGTGGCGCGTTTTGGCCTGGAGATGATGCGAAGATGTTTGTGAAAATTGGCTGGCCCGGCTGGCGGCAGTTATGGGCATCAGCCAGCGCTGCACTCATCCACCCACAGTTCATCGAGGCGGCCCTGATACTCATCCCGGTGCGTTACTCGGCTGCTACCGGGGTTACGCCGGTATGATATCACCACGCACATCTCCCGCGCTGGTTCGCAGCCGGCATTCAGATCTTCGCCCAGATTGAGGTCCGCGTTTGCTGCTCTCGCTCAGTCAAGGGTAAGCGCACTGGCAAACTGCTCGCTGCCGGCTTGGCAAAGGGGGCCCGGGCAGATCAGTGCCAGGCCTTCCAGGCGGCTTGTCTTATCTCGATACGTTGCTGCCTGGCACCCAGGGTACACGCCTGCAGTCAGTCGTGGCCCTTGACCAGCCCTCGGGTAGCGCCAACAGCAGAGGCCATTCATGTAATTGGTTAACGGCAATGCCGGCCCCTTGAGCAGCACCCGTTGCTGGCCATGTACCCGGTCGATACTCCGGTGACTGTCCGCCGCGTGCTCTGCCCTTGGGTCGCTTGGCGCGCAGGCCCTCTGCAGGTGAATTCGATATCCGCTCAGGTTGCTCACGGCGTCTGCAACTGCGGGAATCAGCAACGTTTGAATCTTGCCTGGGCCTGCAGTTGAATGCGCCCTGGGGCGGTTTTTTCCTGGCCATTCAGCCGCAATAGCCACGACAGATCGCCTTCAGTGCTCCGCTGTCCTTGCGCAACCTGCCAGGGATTCCCGGAGGTTTGCGCAGGGGCGTGTCCTGCAATCACCCGTCAAGGCAATCAGCCAACGGGCCTTCGGGCGTGCCCATCAATATTCAGCAATGAGTGGCTCCGACGGAGCGCTGCGCCGGTCGTGGATCACTACGTCCGCTTGAGTGCGTACTCAACAGACGAGCTTCAGCCGGCTGGATCTGCCAGATCGTATTATCCATAGGCGCACCACCGTGCGCCACCTGCTCCAACCGCGGCCACCGGCTGGAAGTTTCCAAGCGCCTGCTCGGACCTGCAGGTCAGATCCAGTTGCCGCTCCTCTGGGCGTTGCGTCGCGGCGCAGTGAGCCTTCAAACTTGAGAATCCAGCGGTACCTGCCCTGGAAGTCAGCCGCCTCCAGCCACTCGGTACCGCGGGTTGAACGCGGTGCCATGTTGGCAGGTAGCGATCGGCGTAGATGCATCGGCTGTCTCCGCAGGGCACTTGCAGGCTCCATGCTCGGCGGCGTATCACCAGTGGGCGGTATAATGCAGCCCAAGATTCACCGCCACGGGCCTTCCTCGGCATCGAACCTTGAGACCCCGTGGCCTGAAGCCGCAGGCCGCTGGGGCTCCTGCCGCCCCAGGTCCATTTCTCTGGCCCTGCAACCGCTGAATGCCAGGGCTGAGGAACAGTCGGCGCAAATCATGCCCCAATCAATGGCTGTCGACACGTAGTTTCCCCGCTGCGGGGCCTTCTTTCAATGGTTCCCACTGAGCGATGCAGCGCGCGGTATACGTCCAGTGCATGAATCGCCCACCCGTCCAGCGTCGCGCTCAGTTCAGGCTTCCAGGTCAGTCCCAGACCGCAGCGCCGCTGAGGCTGACATGCGCAAGAATCTTCCGGGGCCAAGGGTGGTCAGGCGGTTTTGCGAAGCCTTTCAATTGCTCCACGGCGTCACGGCCCTGAGCAACTCAGCGCCAGTGGCAGAGTGTCCACGCGCAGTGCCCATGCCCTGCTCGTCCCGCTCCGCCTGCAGGCGCGTTCTTGGCCATCGCGGTCATCCAGCCCGGAGCGTGAATTATCTATCTGCAAGCGCTGTTCAGCGCCCAACTGCAACTGAAAGTCAGCAACCAGGTCACGTATTTCCGGGCACGGTAACACCGCAGAAGACAGCACCCGGCGGGATCACCTGCTCAGGGCAACACCGGGCAGGAGCGGGCACGATTGACGGCGCAATAATTTGCCCCCTGCAATTCCTGCAAGCGTCGCCTCGCCCCAACTGCCGCCATGAAGCGGTCCACCCGCCCAGCTCCCTGGCAGGCCCGCGGCGGTTTTTCAAGCAGATGTGCTGGGCAGATAATGAGCCAGTCGATCGCCGCGCAGTTCGAGAAAAGAACCGAGGCTGAGTCTTCCCACTGTGGCTGGCCAGCCCAGGCGCGTTCGCCTGCAAGCGGACTGCTGACCATCGGCAAGCTGACCTGAGCGTCCAGACGATGCCAGCCCAGCGCATTGAGCAGGGTCCAGATCACACGTCTTTCGGAATAGCCACTGGTTGCTCGTGCGGGCTTGATCTGGATGGCGGGTAGTCCAGCAGGGTGATTACGGCGCTGGTCCAGGTTAGCTCAGCATCGTCCAAACCATTTCCTCGCTGACCTGGCACGATCACCAGCCCGTAAGTGCCAGCGGCTGCTCGTCTTCAGTCAGTTCAAGTGCCAGAATGTACCTTCGATCTGCGGGCATCCATAACCGGCGCTGCTTGCCAGAGGCTGGGCCAGATATGCGATGCGGGCAGTGCATCTCCAGCGCGAACAATACCGGGCTGGTCGGATTTTTCATCGGCATGCACCTGCAGGCGCGCAGGCTGAGTACCTTTTGCTGCGCGCCCTGGCATTTCACCCTCGAGCGATCAAGCACAATAAAGCGGCCACTTTTTCTCCTGCGCCCAATGGAGCAATTCAACTGATAATCGCGCAATCGCGTTTTTTCACAAAACTGTCGTCCTAGACTGACTAACGCGCCACAGCAGCGCTCACGCACCAGCAGTATCGAATCAGGCATCCCGGTAAACGCTTCAACCAGCGTTGCGAAGGCAATTGCGATTCGCAGCCCTTCATCACAATGAGCACACACCGTCCATATTGTTCCTGGTATAGACCGTCTCTCTGGAATTTTGATGCGGGCCCCCCGGGGGTTTTTTAGATAAAGATTTCCAGATCCGCACATGCTCGGACTCCTCGTCCCAGCAGCCGGTCAATCACGGATTGGAAGCCAGCACCTATAAGCGCCAGCCTGAATAGGCTCGCGCCTCACGCAAGGATCTCGCGGAGATTTCGTAGCAGACCCTTTCCCGGCGTCCTTCTGTATGCCCGCCCGGAACACAGGGGCCAACGGCTTCACAAACGGATCTTGGTCAAGGTCTCTCACGGGTGCGCTTGCGGGTCAATTGTACCAGACGCCAGCTCGGTGATACCGATGATGTTGGTCTTGGCGTGGTCGCGCTTCCAGCTGTTTTTTCCAGGGTGCGCATACCTGGCGCTGGTGGCTCCTCATCTTCACCATATGATAAGGTCGATGATGATAATACCGCCGGTTTGCGCCAAAGTCCTTAATTGGCGGGCGATGGCCGGGCGCGATCGAGATTGGTCTTGAAAAATGGTTTCTTCGAGATTGCGGTGCCGAAAAGGCCCGGTGTTGACGTCGATGTTGGTCATGGCTTCGCGTTTGATGATCACCAGATGCCGCCAGATTTTAAGCAATCACACGCGCCGGTCCATGGCTTTCTGAATCTCGTCCTGATACCGTAGAGATGCGAAAATCGCCGTTTCGCCGGGTAAAGTGTTCCCCAGGAAGCGGTACCGCTGGGCATCAGCTCTGCCAACTAATCGATTTTCTGACGGTTTTCGCGGCGAATCGACCGGACTTTTTCCTGCGCGGGCTGACCAGATCACGCAGAGGTGCGCAGCGCCAGGACGATCTTTCGTCAGATAACCGAGGGCGAAGCGGCTATCTGAGTCTGTTGAAGATATCTGTAGCCATACGACGGACCGTAGCGGAATATCGCAAGAATCTCCGCTTCGCGCGCACTTCAGCTGCCGTGCGCAGAATAACCGCCGGCTTCCTCTATGCCTTCGGCGCAACGCATCGGCGGACGATCTGTTTGAGAGTTTTCACGCTCGGCCGTCTTCTTCAATCTTTAGCGAGATGCCGACCTGCGCCGTGCGCGCATGTAGAACAGAAATCGTGAGGAATGGACAAGTGAGTTGGTCAAGCGTGCGCCTTGGTGCCAATAGGGTTTTGGGTTCACCTGCACACATGCGCCTTGTCCTATGCAGCAGTGCGGTGATCGGTTCTACAGCGGGCCCTCGCGCTCGGACACTTCCGAGGCGTGGAATAAAAGGCCGCGCGCCCAGGCCGATATCCACGAAGCGCCTGCATACAGGGCAGCACCCGAACGACCCTTGCCCTTGTAAGATTATTTCGCAACGATGCCGCGGCGCAGTGGTGCGGCTCGATTGTGCACTTCCTGCGCACGCCGTTTTCTTCGCCAGGGCAACCCGGGTTTTCATCGGCGTGACGTTGAATCAGTTCTCTTCGCTCATGCGTTTTCTTCAAACCAGAATCGCCGAAATGCGGACTTCGCTTCGCGATCCTTTCAACGGTCTGGACACTGTGCTTTCAGAATACCGGAATCCGGAATTACGCATTTCAGCGGCGCTGCCATTTTGGCGATGCCAAAGCGGGCCGCAAGGACCGCCGTTTTCCATCCAGTGGCAGCCACCCACGGCGCTGTAGCTGCCTCTATGCGCTGCACAAAGGTCGCCAGCAGCCCTGTATGCCCATCAACCTGCCGGCTTTTATCGGGCCGGCTCGCGGTTGCCCCCTAGCGCTATTCTGCTTCTTCAAGGTGCCTGAAAATTACCAGCGTATCCACTGAGAAGCTCGGCAGCGGTCCACCGCAAGCAACGGCACAGCGGTCATCAACCTGGTTGAGCGCGACCTGACAGGCTTTCGCAACAATGGCCGTAGGCTTCGGACTGGATCCGCGGCTTTCCAAAGAATGTGATCATCCACCCACGACTAAGTATCGCCGCCAGAGAGCCGCGTCTGGCGGCCACCTGCCTGCGGCCAGCAACGCCTTGGCGCGGGCTACCCGTTGACATATTCCAGGCGGCTCGTGGTCCAGTACTTCGTCATCAATACACAGCAACTGCCAGTGTGACACGCCGATCTGCGTCCAACAGCGCGCTGCGCCGAGGCCGATGCCCGAGGCAGGTACAGCTGCCGCACTGGTTCAGAGTACATGAAAGCGCAACTGATCACTCTGAGTACGGAAGAACACCCAGGCCAGAGCACGGCCTGGCCAGCGCCGGCAGCAGGACAGCCAAAAAAGGGTGGCCGGCTGCCGGTCAGGCTGTTTCTGAGCCAGAGCAATACCCAACTGCCAACGGCCAGCACCGGCTAAATCAACCAGGCTCTGCTGCACAAGGGAAGCGCCGAATGCGCTGGTGCAGCAACAGCATCATCCAGGGAGCCAGCGTCATGACCAGCGCATGCTGACCCAGTAATGGGCCGTACAGGCACGTCGGTCGCCAGGCTGCTACCCAGGCGGTCAGCAGAACGATACGGTGTGGCAAAAGCCATCACCCAATAAGCCACAGCCATGGCCAGCCACAATGGGCCGGCCCAGACCATCGGCGCTGCAATGGGCATGACGCCTCAGCAGCCAAAGCCACGACGAGGTAAGGGCAACAATGATTAGTTCGCTTGGCGGGCTCCTCGGCTGCAGGTGCGCCAGCGTCGCTCTCCGGCACTGCCAGCGCGCTGGTGCATCAGCATTGCATCTGCGTCTGCAGAGCGCTTCCACCGCCTGCACTTCGGCGGTCAATTCAACTCGCTACCTTCTCGCGCGGCAATAGGCTCGCACGTAACCGGCTCCGCGCTGAACACAGCAACATGTAGCGGTGCGGTTAACTGCGCGGTGGGCTACCCTTACGTCTGCAAAGGGCTGCGCCGGATCCTGCTCAACGGAAAATCACCCGCCACCGGGGTAACCGCCGGAACGCCTGCCCAACGCCCGAACTGACCAGAATATCGTCAACGCGGATATTCGGGCGGTATCGCCGACAAAGCGCAACTCCAGCCATTCTTGTTACCCGCCCACTGGCAATAGAGCGCAGGCCCGTTTAACGATTGACTGCACCGGCAGGCTGTGGGAGCTGTCAGTAATCAACAGCACCCGCGCATTGGAAACGGCCATGACCTCGCGACAACTGGCGCATCAGGCCGGTGGCATCCAGCACGGTTGCCGAGAAACACCCATCGCGCCTGCGCTTGTTGATCAGCACACGTTGGGTATAGGGTTGGGGTCAACGCCCGACCACTGCACCAGTACGCGCTTGCATGACCAGCGACGAGGAGTTGAAGCAGGCTCGCGCAGGCGCACATTCTGTTTTCGGTGAGAGTTCCGCGAGCCTTTTGCAACCTTGCGCTGTGTAAGCAGTGCTTCGGCGCGCAGGCGCTCGTTTTTTCCGGCCAATAAGATCCGCACGGCTGGATCCTGCTGATAAGCGGTATCCCAGAGTCCCTCACCGGCACATTGCGGCGTAATAATTGGGGGTAAGGATCAGACTCAGGTATGAGCGCAGCGGCTGTAACGTAGCACGCGCGCATCGGCGACCATACAGCGAATAGCCAGCACTGATAGAACCAATACCCCTAACGCCCAGGATGGGCCTTTTGATGAAAAGCGGTTTGATGGCGAGCTCCTCGAGCGACAGACATAGGCTGTCAGCCCCAAGAATCGGCAGGGCCAGCCCGTGACGCGGGCCGCCTGCCTGGAATCCGAATCACTACCGTTGAGAAGTCAGATCATGTTGTGCTGATCCATCCTCTCCACGGATCCTTACGCCCCCGCGCGCCCACACAGGTTCAAGCCGGTTCTTCGGCGACAATCACCGGCAAGGCCGGTTTCTGGTCAGCAGCTTGTCCAGATCGCGCAGCAAGCACCGCCGCCGGTTCAGAATAGACCGGCGCTCGGCAATATCGAAGCCAGTTCCGGTGGAGATTGCTTCAAGCCGCGCTTTTGACTGCCTGCAGATAGTCGCCAGCGGGATTCCTGCAGCGTTCAAAAGCACTTTCATTGGGTTCAGGGTAAAGGGCGCGTGGCAGCCTCGGCAGGTTGCGGCCGGGGCGAACGTCCGCTTCCGCACTTCGCCACCGGGGAAAGCCACACCGATTTCCCTGCTGATGCGCTCGGCGGTGGACTCGCCATCAGGCTGCATAGTTTTACGGCGCACGTAGGTGAAATGGTTCGGTCGAAGCGATCACCGGGCACCCGGACGACTCGGCATAGACCAGCCGTCGCGAGTCAGCGCGATTTAGTGGTTACCACCACCGAATCCACGCATCGAGCGGCGGCGCTCTTCGACGACGGCGACCGCCAAATCGGCAGCAGCCCTGGGCTCTTCAATCGGAATCTTCACGCGCACCGGCGCCCCAGGGGCTGACTCGCGAATAGCGCGACGTTCTACCTGAGTGGATTTGGCACGGCACACAATAAGCACACGTGGGGCTGGCCTGGGATAAACTGTTTTCGTGCACTTGTTGATAAGTACGTTGCAACATCTTTTCGCAGACGCTGAAGTCGCGAATAACCCCATCCTTCATGCGGCCGGATTGCTGAATATTGCCGGTTGCGACCCGCATGCGCTTGGCGTCGGTACCTACGGCGACAACACTCCTTCTGGTTGCAATGGGTGGAATGGCCACAACGGAATGGCTCATTCAGAAAATGCCGCGGTGCGACATAGATAAGTGTGTTGGCTGTGCCCAGATCGATGGACAAATCACTTTGGAGAACATGCCACGAAATTTTTTTGAAAATGCGGTTAAAGTAAACCTGAATACGCGTGGTAATCGTGAGAAACACTGTTAAAACTACCTGTCTTGAACTACGGGCGTCCTCACAAGACTGGTCTGAGGCGATATGACGCGGCTGGCACTCTAATACGCAGGTAACTGATCGGGTACTTCCGGAAGTGATCGCAACTCTAACAACGGCGGGGTTTTTTGGGCAAGGCGCGTCTGTGGTAATTCGCCCCTTTGTCCTGATTTCCGCGACAAAATCAGCTTATGTCAAAACACAATCGGGTACAATCAGGCGCATTGCCCTCCGCTTCCGGAGAAACAGCACATGGGCATTAGACCGGCAATGAAGGTGGAAAGATCGCCCACCTGGCAGAATACGCTTCTGAATGAGAGGTATTTCCGCCACCACGGCGAAGCTTCGCATTCTTTGACTGATCGACAAAATTGCGGCAGTGAACACTCGGGTATCGCGCCCCTGGCCCATCCGCTGGAAACCACCCAGCGCTGCGCAGTGAATCAGGTGACCGAAACCAATCATGCGCGACGCCTATCGCCATGCCCCGCGACTGACGAGGGCCTGTACCTGTGCCAAGTTGGTTGAATAACGTTTTCGGCATAAGCTATCGATAAGTGTTTAATCCAAGGTGCACTCGCCAAGACCGAGAAGAACTCCATGCATGAGAAACCCTGGCCGAACTGTCACAGCTGCACCAACAAGTCCGGTCTCCAGCGTCCGAGCTGAACCGAACATTACTCAAACGCATCGGGGCAGTTTGATGGCACGCTTAACAGCTTCATTACCGTAGCGCCCGAGCTGGCCTGAGCATGCCCCGCGCTGCGGATCAGCGCCTGGCCGAATGGCAGCGCCACTTTGGCGTTGACCGGTATCCCTTGGCGGGCCAAGGATCTGTTTCTGCAACCCAGCCTGCGCACCAGCTGCGGCTCGAAGATGCTCGACAACTTTATTGCGCCCTATAGTCACCGTCACGCCAACTTTAATCAGGGCTGGTGGTGACCCTAGGCAAGACCAACCTGGACGAGTTTCGGGCGATCGGGCTCGTCGACGCGATCAGCTTTTATGGCTCCAGCGCATACCCTGGGCACCCGAGCGCGTCCCGGGGTTCTCGGCGGCTCGGCCGCTGCGGTGGCGGCGCGCTGTGGCGCGGGCAGCACGGGGACGACACCGGGCGGCTCGAATCGCAGCCGGCTGGATTCATCGCACTGACCGGCATCAGCGCCTATGGCGCTGTCTCGCTGGCGCATGATTGCCTCGCCTCCAGTCTGGATTCAGGGCGGCCCGATGCGGCACCGTCGCCGAAGTACTGCGGCGTTTGATGCTACAAGTGATGGCCGGATTTGATGCAGGACTCGACAGCGTCGACCAGCCCGTCGCGGATTACAGCGCCAGCCTGAATGACTCGCTTCAAGGGGCTGGCGCATTGGCCTGCCCAAGGAATACTTTTGGCTGCGGCTGGATGCGGCAACGGCCGGACGCCATTGCTGCAGCGGTCAAGAATTCAGGCGCTGGCGCCGAGGTCAAGGAAATCAGCCTGCGAATGCCGATGGCGATCCCAGCCTATTACGTTATGCGCCAGTGGAGGCTTCTCCAACCTGTCACGTTTTGGACGGCGTGGCGCTTTGGCTACGCTGCGATGACCGGCGGACTGCCGATCTGGTACAAGCGCTGCGCGGTGAAGGGCTTTGGGGCCGAGGTCAGCGCCGATTGGTTCGGCGCCTACGTTCGCTGTCGCCGGTTTAACTGATGCTATACTGCAGGCGGCAGAGGGATTCCGGCGCTTGATCAAGAACGACTTTATGCCGTCTACGAGCAGGTTGATGTATTCTCTGCTCCGACCCGGCATTCCAGATTGGTGAAAAGATGATGACGGTCGCCTGTACTGACCGACTCTATACCATTAACTGCAACACTGCGGCGTAACTTGGCATCGCACTGCCTGCCGATTTGCCAACGGCCTGCCCCTGGGCATGCAGTTGCTCGGCCATACTTAGTGGAGGCGCGCCTGTTGAAAATATCGCGCACCAGTATCAGCAGGTTTACCGACTGGCCAGCGCCCACGCCGGCCGGCTACTGAAGGATTGGAAACAGACTATGCAATGGGAAAAATCGTAATCGGCCTGGAAATCCACGCCAAACTGACCCGCTTCGAAAATCTTCTCCGGGTAGCGTCATCGCCTTTGGTGCGAACCAATACCCAGGCCAGCCTGATCGACCTGGGGATGCCGGCCCCTGCCGGTGGCTGAACGCCCAGGCGTCGCAATGCGGTCCAAGTTCGGCCTGGCGATCAATGCCGAGATTGGGCATTGACCAACGTGTTTCGCGCCAGACTACTTCTCCTGACCCTGCCCAAGGGCTCCAGATCAGCAGATGGATCTCGGATGTCGGCAAGGGCCTTTTCTCGACATCACCCTGAGACGACGGCAGCATCAAGCGGGTTTGGCGTAACCCGCCGCGCATCTGGAAGAGGATGGCCGGCAAGAGTCTGGCACGAGACTTCCAGGGCATGAGCCGGTATCGACCTGAACCGTGCCGGAAACGCCGTTGCCTGGAGATTGTCCTCCGAGCCGACATGGTAGCGCCAAGGAAGCGTGGCCTACGCAAGAACAGTGCACTCGTTGGTGCGTTTATCTGGGCATCTCGCGACAGCAAACGATGGCCGAAAGGGGCCCCGCCTTTTTGGTGGTTGCGATGAACGTGTCAATTCGCCCCAAGGGGGCCAGGCGCGAGTTTGGCAACCCGCTGCGCAGATCAAAGACGTCAACTCGGTTTCGCTTTATCGAGAAGGCGATCATACCGAGTGCCAAGCGTCAGATCGAAACTGACAGAGACGGTGGCAAGGTGGCCAGGAACCCGCCTGTTATGATCCTAACAAGGAACGAAGACCGCTCATGCGCAGCAAGGAAGAGGCTAACGACTACCGCTGACTTTCCCTGATCCCGACTGCTGCCAGTGGATCATCGAGCCGGCCTTTTGTTGAAGAAGTACGGCCGAGCCTGCGAACTGCGCGCAGCAGAAGCGTGAGCGCTTTGAAGCCAGTTTCGGTCTGTCCGCCCTACGATGCCCAGTGTGGCTGGCGCCCACCGAACTCGCCGACTACTGAAGCGGTGCAGCGCACTGTGGCGATGCCAGCTCGGCGGCGAACTGGGTGATCGCGGGCGACTGTCCAGCCTTGCTGAACAATCGGATCTGGATCTCGGCAGTCGCCGTCAGCGCTGACAACTGGGGCGGGACATGATTGCACGCTAATGGACAACACATTTCCGGCAAGATCGCCAAGATGGTCTTTGAGGCCCATGGCCGCCGAGCGAAGCAGCGCCGATCAAGATTATCGAGAGCAAAGGCCTGCAAACAGGTTACGACACGGGCGCCATGATGCTATGCTTGATGAAGTGCTGGCGGCCAATACCGAACGGTAGAGCAATATCGGCAGTGATGGAAAACAAACGCAGCAAGATGTTTCGGCTTCTTTGTTGGCCAGGCCCATGAAGCGTCCAAGGGCAAGGGCCAATTCCGCAGCAAGTGAACGAGCCTTGCTCGCCAGAAGTTGCAGGGGCTGAAAACTGTGCGGAACGGCGGGTGTCTATGTGACCGTTCGTTGCCGTTTTGCCTTTCGAGGAGTTGTCATGCACTGGATTGCCCTGTGACGGTACCCCTATGCTTTTCGTCACTCCGGTGGCGATGGCCGATATCAGCGATGCCGCCGAAGCATCGAGAACGGCGATCTGGCAGGCAAAGCCGGCCGTGCGTCTTTTATGCAGCACGCTGCATGGCAGGCATAACCGCCACGGTGACGCTACGACAGACCGAGCTCACGGCAGCGCACCCTCAGTCTCGCCTTCGGCACCCGGTATGCGTGACCAACCTCTTAACGCCGAGATAACCGTGGTGCGCATCAATGAAAGTCGCGGGCCTTTGCAGCCGGCAAAATCGCGTAATTGATCTTTCCCGCCAGGCTGCAGTGGAAGCTGGTTATGGTCCGCGCGGGCGTCGCCCGGGTCAGGCCTTCTCCTCTGTGATGATGATGCGACTCCTGAGATAACTGAAGCAGTTGACATTGGTTGCCTTAGGCACCTCTTGCCACTGAGGTCTATACTGCATCCGGCATATCACCAGAAGGCATCCCACTATTCTTATTACTAATGCTGCCATCGGCACTCGCAATCCTACGCAAAACCTCCCTACCACCGGCACAGCTCGCAGCCTGGATCCTCACTCTGGCAACAGATCAAAAGGCGGCACCTGTCTGACACCTGCGACAACTGGCAACACCCCGAAAGAAACGTCTCTGGAACAACACCATCCTGGTCGGTGTTCGCCCCTGCGGTGATCATCACGCTGCTGCTGGTGATCGCACCGTAGCAACCCGACTGGCGGCGAAGCTTTTCGCAGCACGCTTGCTTACAATCACACCCACGTCGGCTGGTCTTACATGCTGGCGGTGGCGAATGTTCCTGATTTTCATTGTGGTGATTGCTTCAGCAAATGGGGCAGCATCAAACTGGGGCCAGACCACTCCGAGCCGCAAGTAAGCTTTCCCGGCCTGGTTTGCGATGCTGTTCTCAGCCCGGGCTACGGTATTGCCGGCTGCTGTTTTTTTTGGTGTTGGCCGAACCGGTATTGCCTACGCCGCGCCCCAGCTGGCGCCGCTGAACACAGTGATGCCCCAGCAGGCGATGCAGATCGCGTTTCTTCCATGGGGCTTCATAATCTGGGCGTTTACGGCCTGGGTGGCCTGGCTTCTCGGCCTAATTTTTCTTTCCCACGGCCTGCCATTATCAATCGCGTTTCTTGCACTTAAAATTCCGTGATGGCGATCGATTTTATGGCCCGATCGGCCACACCGTGGATGTCTTCGCGTCCCGGGACCTGTTCGGTATCGCTACACCCTGGGCCTGTCGGTTTCACAGACAACGCTGGCTTGAACTATTTATGGCCGAGCCATCCGGTTCAATATCACGGTCAAAATCATTGCCATTCGGCCGTCATTACCGCTCTGGCGTTGATTTTCGGTGTTGCCGGTCTGGCCAAGGCGTGAAGAATCTGTCCGATTCTGGAACATGGTACTGGCGTAGCACTGCATGACTTCGTCTTCGCCGTCGGCCATCCATCATGATTTGGAAACCTTTTGCAGAATACGGCAGCTAATCTCAACAATATTAGTTTGAGCGTAAACTTCAACCTGCCAGGCCCTATAGCCGCAGCGACTGGATCGGCAACTGGACGCTGTTCAATCTTCGCTGGACTATCGCCTGGGCACCCTTTGGTCGGGGCTCTTATTGCCAGATCAGCCGGGGCCGCACCATTGCGCCAGTTCGTCATGGGCGTGATGCTGGTGCCGACCAATTTTCACCTTCCTGTGGTTCCGATCTTTGGTGTACCGCACTGGCACCTGATCATACGAAACGAGGGTTTACGCGCTGATCCACCGAAGTTGCAGAACGACACAGCCATTTGCGCTGTTCAAACTCTTTGAGCGGCCTGCGCGCGAGTCGATTGTCTCCTTCATCACGGTGATTCGGTCATCACCTTCTTTTGTCAAGTCCTCCGACTCCGGCTCGCTGGTCATCGAGCATCGCTCGCCCTCCGGCGCGCGGATGCACACGCCAAGCTGGCAGCGCCGCGTTCTGGGGCCATTCTGCGAAGGGTGGTAGCGTCGTACTGCTGTTTGGCTGGCGTCTGCGTGCCACTGCAAACCATGGACCATCGCCAGTGGCTAAAACCGTTCCTTCGATCATCATGATCATCGCCGCTATCGGTATGGTGGCGAGCACTGGTCATTGAAGGCATCGCGATCAAGAGCCTGCTGCACTGTCCATGCAGACCACCGCACAGGCACGGGTAACCCGACGACTGCGGTGGAAAAGCGCCTCGCGGATGTCTAATACTGTCCGAACAAGACGCAGGTGGAGGGCTTTAGTAATGGCGTGGGCTGGAAGCCATGCGCCGGCTTGCAGCAAAACATGGTGGACAGGGCTGGAACGCTGAGGTGCTAGGCTGCACCGAGCATGGCCGGGTCTATATCGAAATCGTCAAGGGAAGGCGAATTGGACTTTCATCCTACGACATCCGCATGCGCGAGATGCCCGCCCCCAGGTTTGCCTTTCGCGATGAGGCCCAACGGCGCTGAAGAGCTCTATTACCGCGGCAGAAGTATCCCTGCGTTCGCGGTGGCAGACCATATGATGTGTATGGCTACGACATCAGCAGGAATTGATCGGTGATATCTCGACCACTTCGAGAAATTATCCTGCACTTCCTGAACATTATCCCCCGCAGCCTGCCGTGGAATATGGCCGGTGGAAGCGATGCGTAGTTAGATGAGCTGAACGAGATGCTGGCACGACGTAAACGCGGTGGGACAATACCGGCCCCGTGAAATGGTGAAAAGCCCGATGGGCAAAGCATTGCTGACGGATCGGGCTGTTTTTAATCCTGCCTTGCGTTGCTGGGGCTTATTGCTGTAATACGCGCACAGGATGGTCTCAGGTCCGTGAACACCCGTGTACACGCATCAGCTTCATCACTTCGGTGACAAAAAACGTGGGTATTGTGCGCGCTGTTGGTGCGTAGACACTGCGGTGGGATTTTTTGGGGGCGGGGAAAAACCCGCCCGGGCCCCGTTAAACGGGGGGCCCCACCCCCCCCCCCCCCCCCCCCCTTGGGGGGGGTACTGCTTGTTCATCCCTCGCGCTTTCGGCTGCGAAGGTGGGCGCCGATATCCGCTTCAGTGACATAGGTAGTTGGCGTTGGGCGGACTGATAACGCAGTTCTGCAGGCTCG
>Ga0163217_1057036_pt1 | contig 17589 bp, 18 predicted proteins | sample SynspAceP_FD_185933 | JGI IMG/M metagenome (GOLD analysis project Ga0163217, IMG submission 185933) | Saline lake microbial communities from Ace Lake in Antarctica - Synechococcus sp. Ace-P (PacBio error correction) | ecosystem: Environmental > Aquatic > Non-marine Saline and Alkaline > Saline ...
TTCTCTTAAACTCGAGGAGCGCGTCTCCTAATTACAACTTCTCTCTTCGTACTCTTTACTCGAGATGTTTCAACGTATCACATTTGAGCGTTCATTTTGCGCGCTGTCATGGTGGCTTTTTCTCCCACCCTTAGCTGGTGTATAATGTTGCTATCGGGGGATGCGCTGTTTCCTTTTTGATTATGCACGGGTAATGTAATTTTTTCTTTTTTTTAGGTAGCAGATTTTGTTGGATCGTTTTTTTGCCGCTGAGTTTTAGCTCCAGTGTTTTATTGGTTAGTGTAGCAATAGCAGGGTACTGTTCGTCATATTTTATTTTTCGGGAATTCAGGGTACGGTGATTCTCCTTTCCATATGGCATGATTGTTATCATTCTCATGGCGGCGTTGGTGTGTATTGGAGTATTTTCTTGTATTCGGTTGCAAATAGTTTGTTGCTTGTCGTTGCAGTTTTTTTGCTTCGACTTTGGTGTTCTTTTCTTTGGCAGGCGTTCTGTTTATTTTTGGACTTATTTTCTCATTGTCATAGATCGGCATTGGCACTGCTGTTATTATAGGTTGCCCATCTATGGTGCGTGTCCTGGTTGTAGCCGTTGCGACCGAGTGACTTTTTCTTTGTTCATCTCCGCTGGCTATTGTTTTAATGGTGTGGATATGCTGTTTTGTGGATTTGTTTATTTCTTGTTTGTTTCACTCCTTGATTGGTTTTCGGTGCGCTTGGGGGCTGGGTAGTTACTTCTATTGTTTATTTCGGATGATACGGTTTGATTTTTTGTATCAGGGGACGAGCTTTAGTAGTATATTTAGTGGTTTGGTACGTCTATGGAAACCTCAGTTGTCATTGGTATTCATGGGGTCATCGGTCTTTATCTTCAGCTTGGAGCTTTTCTCGTTGATGTGCGTTTTTATCTATATGTACTGGTTGCCGTTATTGTCTTGTCAGTTTGGGCGGCTTTTCTCTCGCTCTGGATTAATTGTTTAGTTTACCATTTATGGGTAGTCTTTAAGTAGGATGGCCGGTTATTTAGAAACTTTCATTTATTCTATTACGGGATATCTTCTTAATTCGCATTGTGGTTGTTTTGAGCGGGTATCACGATTGTACTTTTTATCGATTCGCGGTTGCTTACTGGTTCGAAGTTGAAATATAGTTGACCTGTTGTGATGTGGCTTTGTTCTGTTGTTTTATATTGGTGGGGTTTTAAGTTGGATCTCTATATGTTTGGGCTATAGGCGTAGTCAGCGCCAGTCGGATAGCTTGGCTAGTTAGTGGGTAATTTTTTATGTTATTCGCCTTAGTTGGGGTTTTTGTTCCGTTTTCGCGTTATGTCACTGAGGGTCTTTTCCAGTTTTTGCGGTGGGGGGTCTTCGTGTTACTATAACGTATCTATATTTTACTGAGTTGTCGCTGTTTGATTGGTTGGTCTGTTTTTGGTTTGGCACGTAGGTGTAGTTTTGATACTTTCATATTGTAGGAGACTTGTCCAGTTTGACTCTTGATTTTCGTATTTTCGTCTCACCGTCAGGTTGTCATTTGTGGGGTTCTCTGGTATGCAGTTAAGGTCTGTGTTTTTTTGCATTTATTCGGACTTGGTGCGTTTGTTGTCGGATAGAATAGTTTTAGTGTTTTGCTACTAGGTCTGTTTTTTCATTGGTGTTTTGCTATTGTTGCCAGCATTTTATTGCTTTAGTTGTTGTGGTTCCTTTGTCGCTGGTTTTTCCTGGGCAGGGTTCTTCTTATACCCTGTACTGACTGTGCGGCTGTTTGCGTGAGATGAGTGCATAATTACGTCTGTGTTTTGGTATTGTATCCTGCATATGTATATTACCTTTTCATGTGCTTGTGTCGGTTGTTAATCGCCGTTGTGGTCAGCACAGGAACCGTTCTGTTGTACTATTGCTGTGATTTGTTTTAGTGAATTGTAGTGCTTATTCTTTTGTTGGTGCAGGGCTGAATGGACACTGGCTAGGCGTCATTTGGTTTGATTGCTTTGGATATTGGTAAGTGATTTTTTTCGTGGATCTTGGTCCTTAGTTGCTAACGTTGATTCGACGATTATTTGTAATCGTATTGCATTAGTGAGCCTTCTTATTACATTCTTAGTATATCTTAGGGATTTGGAATTCTCTTGCCATTTTCGGGTAGTTGTGGGTCTGCGGCTATAGTGGTCTTACGGTTTGCATTGGGGTACGTGCGCCGTTTGGGCGTTTCGTTCGTGATGTTGGGTCATGTGTTTTTTTGGTGACGTCCGGTGGGATTTCGGTTTCGTGTCGTGGCGACTTCTTGTTTATTTTATTATACGTCTGGGTGGCTTGGTTGGTGACTATTTTTTATCTGTTTGTTTTGATATTATTTTTATGTTAACTGTCCTTCATTCATCTGGTGTTTAACAGTTCCGTGTATTATAGTCCGGTATAGCGTACTTTCTTCCGTTCTTCTATTATAGTTGCGGTTGAGTTGATTGTTATTTCTAAGTCATTTTTTTATGTTGGCTTGTGCCCGCGTTCTGCATACGGTTAAGCGATTTTTTATTTCTCATTTATTTTTTTTTTATGGTGTTCATAGCAGGAGTTATATTTGCATTTATTTGTTCATGTTTTAGATTGGAGCTATAATTGGGGGCGTTTTGGTGAATGATGCATTAAATTTGTTAGTATTTCTTGGCGCTACATTTCAGGTGGTTTTCTCTACGGATGGGTAGTGAAAATCTGTTGGTTCCATGATCCTATTGAAGGTTTTCTTGGATCGGAGTATTGGCATGCCTGTGAATTTCGTGGTTTTGTTATTTAAGTGTTTGTATTCTGATATTCCGTTTTATCTGTATTATTATTTGTCCACATAGTACCTTGTTTCCGTGCGAGGATTGTAGGCCGATTTTATTTAACATCAGCCATTTTTTTAGTATGCGTTTAGTGTCTATTTTTTTTGCTTTAGGTCATTTGGCGTAAGACTAGTAACTATGTTTTGGCAGGGTATTCGTGATATTTTTTCGACTGCTGGACTGCCTGCTCATCTTGTCATGTACTGGTTTTTCATATATGCCCTATATACTGTGTCATTCCCTCTTTCGATATTCTACGGGGTATATTATCCGGATTGGCGCGAGTGAGCTTTTTTAGGGTGATTAATGAGTTGTGTGAATCAGCTCTGTACCACATATTGCATTTTATCGGGTTATTCCTTAACATTGTATACTATGTGCCGGGGCGCCGATATTTGTCATCCCGTGAAATTGCCAGTGCTGTACATCGCTCATTTTGTGTTCATTTGTTTGCGGTTGCATTTATTCTTAATAATTTAGCTGTCGTCCATGAGTCGTCAATCTTTTTAACTGTCAGTATAACGTTTGGGACGCGCTCCGTCGGCGCGGTTTGGTCATGTCTTCGGTGGCTGGCGAGTTTATCGTTCATGCAGTGTTTACACGTGCCCACGCCCGGTGAACGTAGGCCATTTTTCGGGTCGGGATTGGCATTTTCCTGCACTGACTGGTCTGTTCTTATACCCCTCCTTTTTATGTTGTGATCATCAACTATCTTACTTATCATCTGTGTTTGGGTGCGTACCTATTATGCCGGTGGCTCTTGCGAGATTGCATATTTACATATTTCCTGGCCATTACGTACAGGCTTATCATTCATACAAGTTCCAAGTAGGCCTTTGCGGGGGGTTTTTTTTTCCACGCCTCTGTTTACCAGGTTGTCTACGGTCTCATCGTGTGTCCGAGGTATTCATCCGATTTTGCCCGTGGCATTAGCCGGTGTCGATGGCGGCGGCTCCCCTTTGCTCTTAGATTGGTAGCGTCAAACCCGAGCTCTTATTGCTTGTTTTTAAGTTAGGCTTTTGCGGGCCTTCGCAGCCATTCACTGGGTCCATCTCTCCACGCCATTGATTGACTGCACCTGTGAATGTGTTCTTGTTGCCCCAGTTTTGACTGGGTTGCTGATTTGTATTCGATGTATCAGAATGGTTTCACTGGGTTTAAGCTCTGTGGATTTCGCGCAGCCTGAACCTTTCATGTTGTGTGGGCCTTTTTGTGTTTGCTTTTATTCATGGTGCATTCTGTTGCCGATTGCCATGGGGCCGTTCCCTCTAGGACTTCCAGCTTTCCTTTTTCCGTAGTTTGAGATGTGGCATTGATTATTTGTTTTCCCTAGATATGATAGGCGGTGTATTCAGTCGTTGGGCGGAGTGTGATGCCGCTTTTCTGCGTTTTGCTTTATGCAGCGGTTTGAGCGGTTTTACTGGTTTTTATTCTGACGGCCATTGTGATTTTTGCCGCTTATTTTTTCAATATCCAGAGCTTTTTTTTTTACTTTTTGATTACTGCCTATCTGGTTCTTTCAGCATTTTTTGAGATGTGCTTGGATTTTCTTTTTTTTTCGTCGATATGATTATCTGGATCACATCTTTTTACCCTCTTCTTTTTTTGTCATAATATTGCTCTTGCGCTTTTTATCTTTTCTGTCAAATGAGCATATCGTACAGTATTTTTGTTAATTGTTACTATTTGTTTTGCCGACGCTTTCATGGTGTTTTCCCTTGAACTAGTCACTTTCTGGCATTCTTGCTTTCTCGTGTTTTTGACGTCTCGAGGTTTTTTCTTTACTTTTTTTTTTCGCTACAATGTTTTCTTTACCTTTCTGGGTACTTTCTCCACTTTTTTTCCCCCCTATTTATAAATGTGCCTTGTTGACTTATGCCATGCATGGCCTTTCTGTACATTTGTAGTGTTTACAACCTTTCACAGCTTTCATTGAACATCACTTCCCCCATACTTTTGGGCCGAGCAATTCCTCCCCTCCATTAACAAACTCTATATTTTTGACTTTCCCTACGAAAATTAAAAAATGTCACATTTTAGAAACTTTATATATTAACAATCGCTTTCAGCGCCCATTTCCTGCCCTCTGTTTCCCTCCGAGCATTCTTTCTTTGACTCGCCCTTTCCCGCCTTTCCTTCTGGTACGCTTCGTTCCCGCAAGCGTTTCCCCCCCTTCTATTTTTACCTTCCGATCCCCTGTTTTGTTCCCCACGCTCACATGCTCCTGCCGTCTTTTTTCCTTGCCCAACTTGGTCCTCTATCTTGCCCTGCCCCTTTTCTTTCCCCACACTAGCTCCCGGGCCTAACTTCCTCAGTCTCGCTTTTCCGGGCCTGCGCCCTCCAGCCTCTTTGTCCCCTTCCCTCGCCGTTTTATCGACCCTTCTGCGTCAATCTTGCCTGCCTTTGCCCCCTTGCCCCGGCTTTGTCTCCCCCATGCCCTCACCTTTTGGCCTCACTCTCAATCTACCTCTCTTACTATGGTCCCGTCGCACATCCCAGGAACTCTCTTGCTACAACTTTTTATTTTCGACTTCTTCTACCTCCTTCATCACTATTTTTCGCCTGTGGGTCTTTCCTACAGCTCAGTTGTCCCCGACTATTTTTCCCTATCCAACATCATTCCACCGTGTCGCCTCTCCATGCTTAACGTCTTCCTCCCTACTGTTTGGTGTGGATCTCCGTACCCCTCGTCGCTTTTTTTTTCCGCTTCAACCACCCCCACGGGCCATTCCACCGTCAATATGCCTCACTACCGCATCTGCTCTTCTCCTTCTGTTTCCTGGGCCCCCGTTTTTCGACGCCTCCAGTTGGCCTCACATGCCACACGTGCAGCCCCCGCAGCCTGCCGCGCATTCTTCCGCACCACCGCACCACAGTCCCACCAGCACTGAGCGTTGGACTCATCCTCCATCTCACCAGGCATGGCGCACGCCCCAGGGCCTGCCGTCCCTGCTGCTCTCGTGCCCTTCGACGAGTACGCACGACCGCAAGTTGTCCTAGCGACCTACCCGTTGGACGTCCCTCCTTATTGTGCCAGGGCTGCATTGTCCTTTCCGCGCATTTGCTGCCGCAGCACAATGGTGACGTTTCCTACGCGTTTGGGATTCATTTCAGGTTCGGTTGCACCACTGCTGTTTTCGCGAGCGCGCACACATCTACTCCCATTGCCCATAGCCATCTTACCTTTACTTGATGAGCACCGTTTATTATCGTATTACCATTGCTGCACGCTCTTTTTACTAGTGCACAGTCCGGTTAGGCTGGCGACTTTCTCATTCGTTTTTCTCACACACCGACGCACACGTCTCTTCCCGGCAGACTTCTGAGCATTCTTTCTCCCTTCTTTGCCTTACATCGAACCAGAGCCACTTATCCAAGCCAGCATCATGGCACTTACCGCACCTTTGACAGGCTCAGCGCAGCGTCGCTGTCCCAGCCTGTTTTTGGCGTCATTTGCCTTTTGCTTTACAGCGTTTCCTCCAACTCCAGTCTTTCTCGCCGCAACATCGAGTCTCCCATGTTCCCCATTTGGGCCGGCTTTTCCCTCACGCTTTCCAATTGCTCCTTATTATGCGCTGGTTCTGTTCGCGCCACCCACTCCGCCTTGCAACGGTGGCCACCCACTACTACACGCTCGTGTACTGGCTGGCATTTGTCACAGCGTCTCCTCTTTGCTGTTAACCCAGCACTCTCACCGCGTTCTTTGGTTGCTGCTGCGTTGCTCCTGCTGCCGCCCCCACCTCTCCTTTTCACTGAAGGTCCCTCCGCTAGTGGCGGTGCACTGCCTCCACCTTCCTTCTGCGACCGAAGCTTCTGTCACCTCTTCCATCGTGGCCATCCTATCGTATTCACGTAGGCCAACGGCCCGCCCCCTGTGTCCAGCCTACTTCGCCGCCAGGTCAGTCCTACCGACAACCATTGCTTTCTCCCCCTTCACTGCCTCATTATGCTCTTCAATTGACCCTATTCTCCCGTATTTCTACGTTTTCTTTTTCCCTCCTCTTTTTTGCTCGTGTTCGATCGCCCGCAGCTCCGTCTGCTTCTGCGGCTCCCATGACGCGTGATGTCTTCCCGGCTGCTGGCTTTACTCTCAGCTGGACCTATGCTACCACGGCCCATTCGCGCTGCACACGGACTCGTCTAGATGATTGTCCCAGCTTTCCTGCAGGTCCTCGTCAGTCCCTGCCATTCTATCTGTTTTTTTGACCCGGTAGTATTCCTATGATATTGGTTCGCTACCCTGGTGACTCCATCCATCACGCGGAGGTGGTTTATCATCGTCCCCTTCAACTGCACCGTCGCCTCTACATTGCGTTTCACCGCCACTTTTTTATCCCTCAGTTTTCACGCACGTGACGGTTGGTTGCTGTCTTGCGGCGATACCGGGGCTGCTGCAAGCCCACCACGCAAGCCTCATCCTTTCCTTTTATCGCACGCCTTTGGCCACATGCACGCCGGCTTACTTGCTCTGGAATTTCCCCACTCGACCACTCTCGACCACTACACTTTCTCCAGTCATTTACCTCACTGCTCTTTCCGTTTGGCGCACTATGCTTTTCGTCCCCTTCTCTCCCCCGGCCGTTTTTTGTCTCGCCTCCATCCTTTCCAGCACGGGACAGTAGCCTGTACCGTGGCGGGCTCGTCATTTTGTCCATCCCTCATAGCGCACCATCTTCACTGGATTCCATCTCGACATTCATGCACCGGTTAAAGCAGAAGGTTTTACCACTTGGCAGGGGCCTTTGCCGGCCCCATTGCGTTATTACCACCGCGCCATTTCTTTAACAGGCACCTTTTTGCTCAGTACTCTCCCGCTTTACGACGCTAACCCTTTGGCTTTTTCGTGCCTGTGCACCCCGGCACTACGAGTGCCTTCAGCACCTCTCTCAACACAGCTACTCCATGGCCTTTTTTTCCACTGGTTCTTCTGTCACCTCTGGCGACATGCCTCTCAGAGTTTTCCTCTTTTTGCAACTCAATTCGTCAGGTTTCAGCTGTTGAACCGATTTGCTCTCCATCGCATTCCCGCAGACCTTGCCTCTACCATTACCGAACTCCTTCCCGATCACCTTGCACACCTCACCATCTTCTTCCACTTTCCCCACCGCTGCCCCCGGCTGGCCTTGAAGTCATTGCATGCTTCCCTGCCTAACCACCTTCTCAGCACTCCCTGAGTTTTTTTCACCTTCGTTGTGCATTTCGCTGCTTGGCCCGCTGCCCATTACACCCCTCCACCAGTGCCCTCTTGCTCTCCCACGCGTTTTTCAGCCACCCATGCGTCTTAGCTTGCGGTCGATCTGACGTCTTGAGCGATCCGTTTTTTACCCCACGCCTGTGGCCGTGCATTACCTTACCGTTGACACCCACACTCTGCATCTTCTTCCACCCCACCGGAGGCGGCCGGCGCGCGAGCTTTCTAGCTTTTTTGCGGTTCCGTCATGTTCTCCACCGTCCACATCTGTACCAACTTCTCTTGCTCAATCCTGTTTCACATCTCATCCCGGCTTATCGCTTTGTTTTTTCTCCCACTCGGCTTGGTCTAGCCCACTTAGTTTCCTTTTAGGTTTCCGGTTCTCTTTACCACATCCTCGGCTTCACCCACCTCCTGGGTACCCTCCTTTCGTTTCTAGGTTTTTTCTTTCAGGGTTACGCATGTCCTGATTCCACTGCCATGCCTTGGGTCCATCGGTTTTGTCACATGACTACCTGAGTTGTCGTTCCTTGTATCTTTTGCACAGTCATCTGGTCTGGTACGCAGGGCACGTCTTTCTTTTCTTCTCTGGTCTATGTCATCCTTTCCACACCCTCTCCCCTTCCTCCATTCCGTTTCCATCACTTACTTCACGCCTTCTCGGCCTCGCCGCGTTTTCCGCTCTCCCCTGCCCCCCCCTGCCAATTTGTTCATTTATATCTTTTGCTTCGCTTTCGTCTCCGTCCTTTTCTTCTCGGTTTCACCCATGCCTCCAATCCCACTTTTCTCTTCTCCTCTTCTACAGTCCTCTCCCCCCAATGTTCCTGTTACCTCCATTGCCTTTGTATTTCACGCCTGTGTCCTTCACCCTTCCCTCCATCATTGTTTTTTTCCACCCTTCTCTTCCTTCCCTTTTTCTTGCTTTAATCCTGTTTCAGTCTTTGTGTTCTCTGTTGCCACCAACTTCTTCCTCCCCTCCCTTCCTTCTAACCACTTTTTCCCTTCTTTCCCGTCATGTTACATTCGACTTAACACCCACACCTTGCGCGTGTAGCTAGTGTCCTCCATCTAAATTCTCCACCTCACTATCTCTATCATTTTCTTTGCTCCCGCGTTTCTGTTTTGTCCTTTCTAGTTCTCTTTTTTTTTCCTATTCTACGCCATTCCTCGTCGTCTTTTTCCCATTCTTCGCTACCCGGGCACGTATTAGGGCTTTCTTGTTGTCTTCCTCCTTCTGGCTCGCCTCCCCACCTCCACCCCCACCCTTTCACTTCTCGTCCACCTCGTTGACTCCATTTTGTGTTTACCCTCACTCAGAGCGAGTTTGCTCTTTCTGGTTCTTGAACTCCCCAGACTCGCCTTTATTTTTAATTCTCCCCACTTATTTTCTTCCTCACTCATCTCGAATCTCCAGTCTACACACCAGCACTCGCCTTTTCCTTGTCATTCCGACAGTGTCCTCTCGCCCCTTTTTCCCCTCTCCTTACTACCTCTTTCGTCATCGGCTCTTGTTGCCTTGTGGTAGCACTTCAGCTTCTCATACGCCTCACCGTTACTCACACACATCCTCTTCTGCTGTTCCGCTCATCATTTTTTATCTTTTTGCTCATTTCTACCCGAGCACCCACGCGTCTGTTAATAACCTCATGACCTCCGCTGTACGTTTCTATTTTGTCCTGCGCGCCTACTTATTCCGTACTTTTTATAACATTCAACATCTTTGTTCTTTTGGCTTTTCTTCGGCGCTTCTCCTTCTGCAGGTGATGGTTCTCCTTTGCCCCAACCGTTTTGCCAGACTATTGGATCATTCATTTCTTGTACATGCGTTTTTACCAGCCCGGCTCTGTCGGCAGACACGTTTTCCAGTTGTCTTCCTTCTTCCGTCCACACTCTCGGAACATGAACTTCAATTTTACCTTGAAGCTTTTTTGTGTTCTTTCTCATTTAGCCCTTCCATTGCCCCCACTCCCGCCTTCTTATTTTTTGCTCGTTGCTCTTTTGTTACCTCCGAGGCTCCGCGGGGTTACACATTTGCCATCTTCTAACTACGAATCGTTAGTTTTTTGCCCTTTGCCTGCGGATGTTTTTGCTGGCTTCTCCCTCCCCTGTCTTCACTGGCTCGGCCTACTTGCCCCGTCGTTTGAGGTCTTAACCATCCTTTGCCTACACTGCGGACCCTTTTCGGCATCTACTGTTTTCCGTCTCCCCTACACTTTAAGGACCGCTTGTTCAGGCACTGGCATGCAGCAACGGCTGTCATCTAACCTCTCTTTCTGAGCCTTCCATGTTTTTCATTCCATTACTCTGCTTGACTAATTGCTCTGTCTCTATGTATAATGGTTGACTCACTCTCAGCCACTCTCCTGGGTAATCTCTTTTTCCTCCTTTTTTAACGACACAACGCCTATTCATTCCTTTCTGCAAATCCTGGACCTGAAACACCTTTTCCCTATACACAAATCAGGCGATCCATTCACTGGTAAATTATTTCGGTACATCCTTTCTTCATCAGTAACCGGTGTAATACTGCTCTTATTTTCACAGGTTGCATGCATTTTTCGCTTCTAAACAGCTTTCCGTGGCTTAAATCCCCCACGCGCAACAAGGAACTCACCACTTTTCTCGTTCTCCATCGTCTTGAAGCACAAATTTCCTCATACCCCTGGCACCACTTGTATTTTTCCAAACTTTAGGGTTCTCATTAAAAATTCTTCTTCGTATCTCCCGAAATTTCCTGATATCATCATTTTTAACGGTCTATTTTTTTCCCTTTTGGCTTTTTACTCTCCTTTTCTGTTTTAGGATGAGGAATTGGAGTCATAGCTCTTCAGTTTTCTGGTGACTTTTTGTTCATGTTTTTTCTTATAATGGCTTTTCGGCTGCTTTCCTGCACTTTTTTTCCAAATTTATTCCAAACTTGAGCTTCTGAAAACTGTGTGCCGTAAAAAGAAAATTATAAATTAGCAAATATGCTTTTTTAGTGTTTTTATAAGTTTATTGTGTAATTTGCCCTTTGGTTTTTTTTCAATCTTTAAAAAGGACTATTTTTACTTGAGTCCACAAAACATAGCCTTTAATACTTAATTCATTTGTATATATTCGGACTATTTGTAAATGTATTTTATATAAAACTTTTGCTACTAACTTATCTTATGAAATACCACATGAGCTTAAAAAATTATGTATTAAGTATTATTGAGGGACTCGAAAATAAAATGGATACATTATTCCTGTATTGCTACTGGGTACCATTATTAATATTGTAATGATAGTCTATCCAATAATTATGTGGATGGTTTTTGAGACACGCACGGTTAAGGGTGAAATTGCAGGTCATATTTGACGCAGATATTTCTATAAACTTCTGGGAAATTTGGCAAATAGGCTTAGTTCTTCTCCCTTAAAACCTAATTACTTATTTAATAAGGCCGGAATCTTATTTTTAATAAAATGGTGCATTTCAGATATATTCACATTGGCAATAAATAAAAAGACTTGCATTTTAGCATTATAGTTTGTAAAACAACAGATGATCGAATAAATATTATTAGAGTTTTTAAAAATGCTTCTGAAACGAAGCTACAGAAAATTAATGGCTGGAAACTGCTATCAAAAAATTATATTCTTCAGGAGGAAACATAGCTCAAGAAGAGTTGTCGGTGCTGGTTAATATTCGTCTAAGGCATTTTAGAAGAAAATTAAAGAGGTGGTAGAATCTTCGCAAAATATTTTGTAGTGATTAATAATACTGTGTTTGAAATGTTAACACTACAAATACAGAGAGATTGATCATTTGGATTAGATGTGGTTAACTATGACAAGCACATTTATAAATATTTTAAAAAAATGAATAGGAAGTAGCCCCGAAATTTTTTAGAAGGAAACATTCGTTTTGTAAAGTTATATGGGTAGAAAGACTGGATGGAGCCGGTCCAAAATCAAGCTTGGTATAAAAAGCAATAAGGCGGAATGGGATAAGTTTGCGATTTAAAGAACACTTTAAATTCGGGGACAACGTTGGAAATGGAAGAATTGATTTTAAGTAAGGGAAACCATTACCGAATAGTGCTGTGGTACGATATTAAATTCAAGAAAGTATTAATTGATGGTAGGGTAGTCATAGGATTATGACAAAATAAAGAATATCGATAAATTAATTCAGATTAGTGATTATTGAACGAAAATAGAGATACTTAATGTTGCCAACGCTTTACATCAAATTGAATATTGTAGGATATTATTTTGCAGTAGAAATCAACGATGGGAAGTAATAAAATGGATTATTGAGGCTCTTTAATATCAAAAATATCGTATGGCTAAAATCAAGTTCTGCACAGAAGTGAAACTTGGGTTTATAAACTCTCGAAACGCTCATAAAGCATAAAAACGCAGAAAAGGCGTTTCATGTCTTTCTTGCCAACGCTTAACTCCGCCCTTCATTGCAATGTTTAAATGAAGATTATCAATGGCTCATCTGTAACTTACTGATGAATTTAAGTATTTTTTAGGGTGCTTTGGGTAGAACTGTGCCCGCATGCTCTCACAGTTTTTAGATTTGCACATTAATAAGAAAGAAACAGGCAAAGTATGTCGCGCCATAAAAATAATGTGCTTGTTTTGATTTCTGCTCGTTGACCCAATTAGTCCGATAACGCATTTAAACATTGTGCTGATGTTTTTTTGTACATCGAATACAATCATCTTTTTTTGAGGTGTACCCAGTATGGCAGAGCTTATTTGGTTCATCGATTAATTAACATTCACAGTCTTTTTTCTAGTCGGTAATCAATCGGCTTTTATTGATATTAGCCAGGTTTTAATCTCTAATTTCGCAAAACTAACGAATTTACAAGCAAATAAGAGCCTTTTTCTTCTGGATTACCAGATCGTGTATTTTGCTTAATTTTTGTAATCCTCGCCATCGACGCCTGTTTTTCTTAAGTGTCTTCTTTATTCGGGTCGAAAAATGAATTATCCTCCGTAGGCATCAGTTTTAAGTATCCTTGTATTTTTTAGCTGACTTTAAAACTTCTTGAATCTTGTAAAGTAATTATGAGCTGTTTCTCCTGCGCCTGAACCTGATTAGATAAATCTTTTATAAGTTTCCATTTTTGGAAGGATGATTTGCAGAATATTTCAATCTTGGGTTGTCAATGCAACTTAAATTTTTCTCCTGCACTCCGCACATGCTACTCTTTAAATTTATAAGTATTGATATAGTGTTCAGCACAAATAGAAGTTTTGATTTTTAGGTTTAAAGAACATGACCAGTTTTCATCAGAAAGAATTTCATTCCTATTGGCCGAATCCTTTCGGCCAACCCTGTTTCTTTTCATTTCGGAACATTTTTTGGGATAATCTGATTTTTGAGAATTCTCGCATCCGTACACCTTTGATGATATCAAATACAACCTTTTTTTCTCTGACTTTAGCGTTTTCTGCTGCGTAATTGTCTGACTAACAGTGACGGTTGAGTGCGGTTTTCATCTAAGATATAAGAAATAAAAGGAAAAACGAAACAATTTTTAACTTTAAAATAGCTGATTTACGTTTGTGCTTCATATGGGTTTCACTCTGGTTTTATATCAATCTTCCCGCCTCGAGTACAGATTAATGGCCATTATATTAAAACCCTGTAAATACTACATATTTAGGGTTTTTTTCTTTTTATTCAACAACCTATAATACCTAAAAAAGGGCATATTCGCGGCGGCCATCCTGAATAATTAGCGCTTATTACTACAATAATTTTAAATTAACAGCTGTTATTTTAGTTTTAATATCGTATATTAGGTTGGTAAATAATTCTAATTACACAAGATTTATCGTCATTTTCTTTTTATTGAAAAAAAGGGCGAGTAACATTCAAATGGTATCTACGCATTACGTATGTTAGCAAAAGAGCATAAGTAAGCATATGAGTAAGGTTCTATACATAAAAATGTTGCTAGGTAATAAAAATTGTGCTACAATTCGGCGCTAAACACCCCGCCTAATTGCAACTGTTTATTATTTTATAATGTTGTAATTTATTGAAATACATGTTTAAAGCTCTAAACATTTCAACGAAATCCCAGGCCATCCATTACGTATTCCAGTTAAACATGATCATTTGAACCAACTTCAGGGTGGTGGCATATCATCCGTTTGATTTGGTAGTATCATTATAAAGTGCTTATTTCCGCCTTGCAATTTAAAATTAAGTTCAAATTAATACACTAAAAGTCCCCATTAATTGGCTCGCATCTTAAAACTCTTTACAAAATAAAATTCAAATTACTTTGCCGCTATTGATTTGGATTTCTATATTTGTCCTTATTTTAAATTAATCTAAATAAGATAGATGAAATTTATGACTGGGCGGTAGCTTATTTTTATCTTTTAAGCTTTTTCACAAGCCCACTTAAGGAAAATTTGGAATTTTTGAAAAAACAAAAAAAACAATCAACTCTTACGGTGCAACTGTCATTGAAACTGAAAGAAAGGTACCATGAGACCTAATGGTGCTACGAATTGTAGACATTGAGAAGGATTGACGTTAACATAAAATGCTGGATTCATTAAAAACAAAAAAAATCCATTGACCCATGCTTCCTGACCTGACGTGGTTTTAATAGAAGATTAAACAGTTTGGCTGAGTGGTGGTGTTCGCAGCAGACATTCGAATATCTATTCTGAAATTCCTGCTTCGTACTGTTGTTGGTCTAGCCAATTTGGAGAGTTTACACAATCTAACCTCTAACATCAGCGGAAATACTTGGAATTACTGATCAGGATTGCTGTTTTCTACCGTACTTTTCCAATTGGGGCAACTCTAAGAGGCGTCTAACTATTGGTTAGTGGTCGACGGCATTCCACAATCTACCCTTTAGAAATGGGCAATTGAGTGAAAATCCGTAAATCCCATACATTAGTCGTGTAGAAGTAATAAAGGGACCCATCGATACTTCGGTAATGGGGCAATGGTAGGTTTTTTTATCAACTATATTAAGAATCAGCTCCGATAAAAAATCTGAGGCACTATCCATATTGGGGCTCAAGCAATTTGGCAAAACAATGACACTTGGCTGGCATCCACAGTCCTTAAGGTAACTTAAATAGATTCACAATACTACATCAGCGGTAGCGTGAAAACGCGGCAAATAAATACGAATGCAGATGGTTCCTGTTCTCCCTACATACGCTTCGATAAACACCGTATCATTATAGCACATTTGGAAAATTGAATATTTATCTATCGATTCAAACAAAAACTGACTTTAGTGTATATCTCCTTTGCACAAGACAGACCTTTTCATTCGACGGTTTGCTGAGGTAAGGGTTTTAATGAAGAAGGGATTATTCCTGTTGCCGGCTATGGTGTGAGGACCATTCGACGGAAGAATAACACGGGACACTGGAATGGGCAAATTAAATAATAGTCTCAAAAATATATTCAAGAACTACCATTTTGAAACAGACCTTTATTATAAAACCTGAGAAAGTAATTTTTCTCTTCCGACAAATGTCGAAGAACGCGGGACAATCCGTCATAAATCTAAAAAATATAGGCATCAGACATAATTCAATACCAGTTTTAGGTTGATATATGCACAAATATAACTTTAACTACGGGGTAGACTTTTAACAGGACAAAAAATCAAGACTTTTGGATGGAAAGATTGTGGGTCCCCAATTTTGAATTGATCACTGGGCACCTAGCGCATTCTACATAAAACTTAACACCAATGGGTTTTAAAGCAGGTTTGCGATATGAAGATATGAATATAAGATATCGTAGATTACAATACTTCCTTTTATTTCGCAAAAAGCGATGGTATTTTAGCTTCCGTTGCTGTAGAAGGGAGAAAATTAATTCAATAATCTGGCCTTCAACTTAGGAGTCCGGTAATACGAGCATGAAAATTTTCCTTAATAAGCCTTTATTTCAAGGTTTTCTATTTGCCGACTTAGGGCTTATACTGAGGTTGCTGTAGCGCAAACATAAATGATATCCACTAGAACGCGGTCACCAATAATTATGATTGGATTCATATCAAAATTCAATAATTTCAGATAGAGGCAGTGGGCTTTAAAGTATTCCACCTAGGCCAGGCGTTGTTTTGTGGATGAGAAATCAAATTCCTTTTACCTTCAAAACAACCAAACGATTTATGGAGGTGAGGGTATCGTGGATATTTTAGTTGGATAAGAAATGCAATTGAACTGCCTATATTGCCTACGTAGAAGGACTGACCCATATGTAGATGACGAAATACTAATTATTTAGGTGGTTGTGTTTAGCCGCCCCAAAATGGACCAATCATTAACTTGGCAAGCCACAGAAAAATAAGCACATCACTTAGAATGACCAATCTGGGAATAGAAACCGATTTGACCCTTTATGGATACAATGACACTTGGGTCATATAGACATAACAGTTCCCTGTAAGTGGATTACTTTACTAAATCTCTCTCTAGCCTATCAAATTTAAATCGAACCTATCACTTTCCTTGGGATAACAATATGTTGAATGAATATATCTTCCGCGTCGCAATGGGCTCCACCTTAAAACTTACAGGAGCGGGAAGGAGCCATGCAACTCGACTTAGGTACAATTTTTAATCACGGAAGCATGTTTTGACTATTTATCTAAATGGCTTTCTATTTAAAACATACTAGTTGATTATTTTTAACGATTTTATAGGATTTTTGCATCTTTGGCTGGGTTTTGTTTGTGGCTATCGCTTCAATCTCTGGACTGACCGGTTCGCTTATATTTGCAACTGAATAACACTTGCTCAATCCTGAGCTATTGACATTGAGAAAATAACTCCATTGATGAAATTAATTTGGTAACAGAGGCCTCCAAACTGGTGAACAGCACAGGATAGTTAGAAATAAAACTGCCCTATCGGGAGCCACAAACTATTCCTGTATAACAAGAATGGGTAAGACATATACACCATTTCGGCCTATTGGGTGAAATCAGTTCCATTGTGTTTTTTGAGAATTTATTGAATTTTCACCGTACCCTGATCCCGAAAATAGGTAAATATATTACTGGACAGTACCTCTATTTTTTCTTCTTACTACTAAGTTCGGGGCATATTTGTGGTGGAAACCTATAAACCATTTCATAAGGGATTCAAATTAAATGGTGATAAGAAAAAAATGATCATGACTTCATAAGGCAATGGATTTTAGTTTCATCCCCCTTATGATCATAGCTATTACGGGGCCTATTTTACATACGTACCCTACTACAAACGGCACTTAGCTAGTTAGATAATTCCGAAAAACCAAGTTTGGACCAAAGAGCTGATATCGCAGCGGGCGAACCTACAAGTACTTGCTAGTCCAGCAGTCTCGACCTTCGTAACAATTTGGTCCTTCCTAAAAATGAGCAGGACGCTATCATTTTCGCTATATCAAGATAGGTTTCTTAAGGCAGGATTAGAAAACAAGGAATAAAATCCAATTCACACGGAACATAATTAGCCTAACGATTTAAACGATACCAGCAGTAATAGGATCGCTGCGCAATTCTATCCTGTTCATATAGGGGAATTAGCAGGAATAATGGGGAAGGATCAT
>Ga0163217_1096628_pt1 | contig 17582 bp, 14 predicted proteins | sample SynspAceP_FD_185933 | JGI IMG/M metagenome (GOLD analysis project Ga0163217, IMG submission 185933) | Saline lake microbial communities from Ace Lake in Antarctica - Synechococcus sp. Ace-P (PacBio error correction) | ecosystem: Environmental > Aquatic > Non-marine Saline and Alkaline > Saline ...
AAGAGAGAGATCCCCATCATCTTTGTGCCCCTGAGCCGGGTTTGGGGGGGGGAAAAAAAAAAAAAAAAAAAAAAAAAAAAAAAAAAAAAAAAAAAAAAAAAAAAAAAAAAAAAAAAAAAAAAAAAAAAAAAAAAAAAAAAAAAAAAAAAAAAAAAAAAAAAAATTGGGGGGGGGGGGGGAAAACAAAAAAAAAAAAAAAAAAAAAAAAAAAAAAAAAAAAACCCCGGGGGGGTTTTTTTTTTCCTTTTTTTTTTTTTTTTCCCAAAAAAAGGAAAAAATTCCCTTTTTTTTTTTGGGGTTTTTTTTTTTTTTTTTTTTTTTTTTTCAAAAAAAAAAAGGGGCCCCCCATTTTGGGGGGGGGGGGGCCCCCCCCGGGATTTTTTTTTTTAATTTTTGCCCCCCCCCCCACCCCCCCCCCCCCCCAGGGGGGGGGGGGTTTGGGGCCCCCCCCCCCAAAATTTTTTCGGGCCAAAATAAAAGGGGGGGCCGGGGGGGGGGCCCCCGGGTTTTTTCCCGGGGTGGGGGAAAGGAAAAAAAAAAAAAAAAAAAAAAAAAAATTTTGAAAAAAAAAAAAAAAAACGGTAAAAAAAATTTCCCCCCAAAAAAAAAAAAAAACCGGGGGGGTTTTCCCCCCCCCCCCGGGCCCCCCCGGGGAAAAAATTTTCCCCCCCCGGGGCCCCAACGGCCCTTTGAAACCCCGCGCCCCCCGGGGGGGGGGGGGGGAAAAAAAAAAAAAAAACAAAAAAGGGGTTTTTTTTCCAAAAAAGCCCCCCCCCCGCCCCCCCCCCGGCAAGCCCCCGGGGGGGGGGGGGGCCCGGGGGCGGGAAAAAAGGAAAAAAAAAAAGCCCCCCCCCCCCCCCCCCCTTTCCCCCCAAAGGCCCCCTTCCCCCCCCCTTCCCCCTTTCCCCGGGGCAAAAAAAAGGCCCCCCCCCCCCCCGCCCCCAAAAAACGCCCCATCGGGAAAAAAAAATTTCCAAAAAAGGTTCCCCCTTTTCCGGGGGGGCCCCCCAGGGAAAAAAAAAAGACCCCCGGGGGTTTGTGGGGTTTTCCCCTTTTTTTGGTTAAAAAATCCCGAATTTGGCCCCCCCCCCCCCAATGGGTTTTTTTTCCTTTGGGTTCCCCCAAAGGTTAAACCCCCCCGGGGGCCCCCGGCCTTTTTTTTTAATAAGAAAAGCCCGGTGAGGGGGGGGCCCAAAAAATGGGGTTTTTCCCCGCCCCCCCGGCCCCAAAAAACCCGCCCGGGGCGGGGAAACAAATTCCCCAGGGGGGTTTTTTTTAAACCAAATTCCTTCCCGGGCCCCCCCCCCGGGAACCCAAAAAAAAAAATTTTCCCCAAAAAAAAAAACCCCCGCCGGGCCCCCAAGGGGGGGTGCCCCCCCCAAAAACGGGGGCCCCGGGGCAAAAAAAAGGGGTTTTGGGGGCAAAAATTTTTCCCCCCCCGCCCGGGGCCCTGGGCGGAAAAAAAAATCCCCCCTCCCCGGCCCCCGGAAAAATTTTTTTTTTTTTTTTGGGGGGGGGGGGGCGCCCCCCCTTCCCCACCCCCCCAAAGTTTTCCCAAAAAATCAAAAGCCCCCCCCCGTTTTTTGAAAAAAAAAAACCTTTCCTTTTTTTCTTTTTCGGGCCCCCCCCCGCAAGAAAAAAAATTTTAAAATCCACGGAAAGGCGGGGGAAACCCCGGCCCGGCCCAAAAAGAAAAAAAAAAGCCCCTTGCCCAAATAAGAGAATTCGGCCCCCCCCAACGAAGTTTTCCCCCGAAAGAGGAAAAAAAAAAAAATTTTTTTTTGAACCCTTCCAAAAGGAACCAAGGCCCAAAATCCCCCCCCCCCCCCGTCCGAAAACCGGGTTCGGCCCCCCCCGGACCCCCCCAGAAAAAATTGGCCCCCGACGCCCCCCCCCCCCCGGTTCCCATACCCAGCGAAAATCTTTGGGGGCCCCCTTCCCGGCCCTTTCCCGCAAAAAAAAATTCCCGGGCCCCCCCCCCCCGGGAAAAAAAAATTTCGAAAAGGGGTTTAGACCCAAAAGTGGGGGCCCGGAAAAAAAAAATGGAAAAAAAAAAAAAAAAAAAAAAAAAAAAAGGAAATTTTTTTCTCCCCCCCCCATAAAAAAAAAAAATCGAACCATTTCCCGGGGGCGGGGTCGGGGGGGGGAAAACCCCCGGGATTTTTGGTTTTTTTCCCCCCCCCCGGCCCCCCCCCCCCGAAAGGCCTGGCCCCCCCCGGGACCCCCCCCCTTTTGCCCCCAAACGGCCCGGGGGCCCCCCTTCCGCCCCTCCCAACCCCAAAAAAAATTTTTGGGGAAAAAAAAACCCCAAGCAAAAAGCGCAAAAAAAAAAAAGCACCCCGCCCCCCCCCGTTTTTTTTTGGCGGGGCCCCCCCTTGGCCCATTTCCCTTTTTTTTGGAAAAGAAAATTTTGGGGTGGGCGGAAATCCAAAGGGGTTTTTGAGGGGGGGGACAAAATAAGTTTTCCCTCCCAACTTTTTCCCAAATCAAAACCGGGGGGGGCCGGCCGGGAAAACCCAAAAGCCCCCGGTTGGCCCCGGGGAAAAAAAAGGCCCCAGCCCCCCCCCCTTCCCCCTTTTTTTCCGGCCCCCCGCGGGGGGGGCCGGGGGGGGGGTGAACCCCAGGGAAAAAAAAAATTCCCCCCGGAAAAAAAAAAAAAATTTTTTTTTGCCCCCCCCCCCCCCTCCCCCCCCCCCCGCCGGGGGGCCCGCCAACCAAAAAAACCGCCAAAAGTTCCCCAAAAAAAATAAAGCCGACAAAACCCCCCCCGGAAAAACAAAAAAAATGGCGGGGGAAGCCCCCGCCCAATTTTCCCCCTTCCAATGAAAGGGAATTTTAAAATTTCGGGGAAAAAACCAACAAAGGGCCCCCTTTTTTTTTTTCGGCCCCCCCTGGCCCCGCCCCTGGGCGAATCCCCCGAAAAACCCCCCCGTTCCCCCCCCCCCCAAAAACCGCCAGCCCCCCAAACAAAAAAAAAAGGAAAAAAAGATCCGGCGCCCCGAGAGCCCCCCTGGGGAGTTCCCCCGCCGGCCCAAAAAAAACCCTTTTGGGGGAAAAAAAAAAATAAATGGGCGGGAAAAGGGCCCGGGGGGGGTTCCCAGGGCCCCCCCCCGGGAAAAAAAAAAAAACCCCGGGTTTTTTCCCGTTTTTTTCCCCCCTTTTGGGCCCCAAAAAAAAATTTGGGGTTTTTTTCCGGGAAATTTGGGGGGGGGGGTTTTTTTTTTTGTTTTTTTTTTTTCGGAAGGTTTTCCCCCAGAAAAAAATGGCCCCCCGAAACTTTTGGGGCCGGGGGCCCCCCAAATCCCCCCCGGCCGGGCGGGGGGCCCCCCCCGCCCCCCCAAATAAAAAATCCCCCCCCGCCCCCCCCCGGGGCCCCCCGCCGGGTTTTCCCCCCCCCGCAATCCCCCCACAAAAAATGCTGGGGAAATGGGGCCCCGCGGAAAAAAATTTTGCAAGTTTCCCAAATCCCCCCCGAAAAAATTTTTTTTCCCCCCCCCCCCCAAAAAACCCGGCCCAAAAAATTGGGAACCCCGGGGCGCCCCATGGGGTCCCCGGGGGCCGCCGGCCACAAAAAAATTTTTGGGGTTTGGGGGGGGGGGGGGAAAGTTTTTGGCCCCCGAAAAAAGGAAAATTAAACGCCCCCCCCCCCCCCCAAAAAAAAAATGGGAAAAAAACCCGGCCGCGAAAAAAAAGTTAAACCCTTCCCCGGGGTCCCCCCCCCGGGGGGCCCCCCGGCCCAAAATTCCAAAGCCCCCCCCCCAAATAAAAAAATCCCGAAACCCCCGAAATTTTTGGGGGGGTTGGGCCATCCCCCCTGTTTTTTTCCCGAAAAAAAAAAATGGCCCCATCCCAAGCCCCCCCCGCCGGGGGTTTTTGGGGGGGGGAAAAAAACCGAGGAAAAAAAAAAAACCCTTGGGAAAAAAGGGGGGGGCTTTCCGGCCCCCCCGGAAAAAGAAATTCAAAAACGAAACCCCCACTTTTGTCCCCCTTTCCCCCCCAAAAACCAGGTTGCCCAGAAAAAACTGGGGTTTATCCCCAAGGAAAAAAAAAAAAAATCCCCCGCCCCGTCCCTTTTTAAACCGGGGGAAATTTCCCCAAACGGTTTTCGGGGGTCCCCCACCGTTTTCCCCCCGCCCCAAACAACGTTTGGGCCCCGTGGAAAAAACCGGTTAAAATCCCAACCCCCCCGGGGGCGGCAAAAAACCGGCCCCGGCCCCCCCCCTTTGGAAATTCCCCCCAGGGTTTCCCCCCTTGAAAAAAAAACTGGGATAAACCCCCCAAATAAGAAAAACCCCCCCCCGCCCCCCAAAAAAAAAAAAGCCCCCCGTGGGTTCCCCGGCAAAGGGCCGGGGGGTTTTGCCCCCCCCCCCATCCCAAAACCGGTGGGGAAAAATTAAAAAGGGCCTCCCGAAAAAACCAACAAGCAAAATGGGGCCCCAATGGGGGGGCCCCGGGAAAAAATTGGGGGGGGTTTTCCCCGGGCCCCCCAAAAAAAAAACAATGGGGTTTTCCCCCCCCCCCCTGGGGCCCGGGCCTAAATTTCCCCCCCCCCCCCCTCAAATTTTTTCCCAAAAAAAGAAAAAAAAAAAAAAAAAAAAAAAAAAAAAAAAAATGCCCCCAAAAAAAAATGGGGGGGGTTTTTTTTTTGGTTTTGGGTTTCCCCCGGGAAAAAAAATTTTTCCCGGCGAAAAACATCAACCAAAAAAGAAATTTTTCCCCCCGCCCCCCCGGGGACCCGAATCCCGTCCCCCGGCGGGCCCCCCAAATAAAGAAAAAACCCGCAAAAGACCCCCAAAAAAATCCCCGGAACCTTTTTCCAGATTCCCCCCTTTCCCCCGGGGAAAAAAAAAAAATTAAAAAACCACTCCCAGCCTTCCTTCGAAATTTTTCCCCAAAAAAAACCCCTCGGGGTTTTTTTTAACGGGCAAAACTCCGGCAAAGGCCCCCCCCCCTTTCAAAACCCAACCGTCCCCAAAAAAAAACCCCCGACCCCCAAAATATGGGGGAAAAACCCTTCTTCCCACCTTCCCCCCTTTTAAATTTTTTTTATATTTTAAATGCCCCCCCCCCCCCCAAATTGGCAAAAAAACAAACAAAAATGGTTTGGGCCCCCGCCCCCCCGGTTTCCCCCCCCGCAAACCCAAAAAAAAAATGCCCCCCCCTTTTCCCCCAAACCCGCCCAATAAAAAAGGCCCCTTTTTTGCGGGGGTTTGGAAAATTTTTAAAAATTTGGGAACCCAATTTCCCCCCCCCCCCAATGGCCCTTTTTTTTTTGGGGTTTTTTTTTTCCCTTGCCCTGAAAAAAAACCCCCTCCCTTAAGGGGGGGCCCCCCCCAAAAAGGCCCCCGGGGGGAATTCGGAATTTTTTTTTTTTTGGGTGGCCCAAGCCCGGGGGGCCCCCCCGGAAGGGAATAAAATAATCCAAAACGGAATTCTTTCCCCCCCCGAGCCGGGGGGCCGGCCCGGGGTAAAAACCCCTCCCAAACAAAAAAAACCTTCGGCCCCCCCCCCCCCCTCCCCAAACCGCCCGGGGGGCCCGGGAAAAAACCCCCGGAAAACCCCAAAGCCCCCCCCCTTTGCAAACGAAACCGGGGCCAAGCCCCCGATAGCCCCCCCCCGTTGGGGGGGGGGGAAAAAAATTCCCCCCCCCCCAAACCCGGCCCCAAAAACCCCGAATTCCCGGCCCGGGACCAAAAAACCCCCCGGGGTTTTTCCCAAAAGCCCGGTGGAATGGGCCCCCCCAAAAAAAGGGGGTTTTTGAAAAAATTTGGTTAAAAAGAGGCCCCAAATTCCCCCCAAAACCAAAAAATAGTTTTTTATTTCCCGGCCGGAAAAAAAACCTTTTGGGGTTGTCAAAAAAAAAAACCGGGACCCCCCCCTTTGGGGTTTTTTTTTTCCGGACCCATAAAAAAGGCGCCCATATCCCCCCCCACAAAATCGAAAAAGGGGGGCCCCCGCCCCAAAACCGGGGGGGGGGGGAAAAAAAAATGGGGCCCCCTGGCCCCCCCCCCCCGGGGGGGCCAGGGGCCCCCCCAAAAAAAAGGGGCACGGTTCCCCCCGGGGGGTAAAAGTCCCCCCCCCCCTCGAAACCCCCATGTTTTTTTTTTTGGGCCCCCACCACCGGGGGCTTGGGGGGTTAAAAGAAAAAAAAAAAAAAAGGTTTTTGCCCCAAACCCGCGCCCCCTTTCCCCGGGCCCCGGGGCCCCCCAAAAAGGCCCGGCCCCACCCCCAGGACCCAGAAAAAAAAAAAATTTCCCCCCAAACTTTCCCGAAAATTTGCCCCGGCCCCCCCAATTGGGGGGGGGGGGCCCCCCCTTTTTTTTCCCCGATGTTTTTTTTTTTCCGCCCCCCCCAAGAAATTCCAAAATCTTTCCGGGCCTTTTCTCCAATCTTTGGGGGGGGGGGGGGGTTTTTTTTTTCCCCCCCCGGCGGGGGTTTTTGGCTTTTTTTTCCGAAGGCCCAAAAAAAAAGGGGCGGGCCAAAACCGGTTTTTTTTTTTTTGAAAAAAAAAAAAAAAAAAAAAAAAAAAAAAAAACCAACAAAAAAAGGGGGCCCCCCCGGACGCCCCCCGGAAGGGTTTTTCCCCCTTGGGGAAAAAGGTTTGGTTTTCGGAAAAAAGGGGGCCCGCCCCCCCCGGGAAAAAAAAAAAAAATTCCGGGGGGGGCCGTTTTTTTTTGAAAAAAAAATTTCTTTTTTTTCAATTAACCCGGCCGGGGGGCCCGGCCCTCCCCCCGGCCCCCCCCCCCCAGTTTTCCCCCCCCCCGTTCCCTGCGGGGCCCCGGCCCAAGCCCCCAAACGACAGAAATCCGGGCAGCCCCAACTTTTTTCCCCGGAAAAAAAAAATCGAAACCGAAAAAACCCCCGAAAAAATTTGGCCCCCCGAGAATCCCCGGGGTTTTTTTTTGGGGGGGGGGGGGGGGTTAAAAACCCCCCGATCCGCGGGGCCCCCCCTGGGGGGGGGTCCCCCCCCCCCCGGGGGGGGGGATTGGAAAAAAAGCGGGCGGCGGTCCCCCCCCCCCCCCCTTGAAAAAAACGGGGGGTTTTTTTTGGCCCCCCCCGGCCCGGGCCCCCCCCCTTCCAGAAAAAAAAAAAAAAAAAAGCCAAAAAAAGGGGGGGGGAAAAAATTTTTGGGAAAAATGAAAACTTTTAACCCCCCCACTTCCCCGGCCATCCCCCCAAGGCAAAAATCAACGGCCCCCCCCCAAAACAAAAAAAATCCGGCAAACAATTTGCCCCCCCCGCGCGGCCCGGGAAAATTCGGCCCCCCGTTTTTTTCCAAAATGGACCAAAGGCCCCCCTTTTTTTTTTCCCCTGGAAAACCGGGGGGGTTTCCCCCGCGCCCCCTGGGGGGGTCCCCCCCGGCCCCCCCCCCGCCGAAAACCGCCCCGGGGCCCCCCCCCGGGGGCCCCTTGGGGGCCCCCCCGTAAAAAAAGCGAAAACCCGCCGGACCCGACAAAAGAAAACCCCCCCTGGGCCCCGGGGGTTTTGGGGGTTTGCCCCCCCGGCAAAAAAAAGCCCGGCGATTTCCCAAACCCCCAAGAAAATTCCGGTTTTTTTTCCCCCCCCCGTTTTTTGGGCCCCCCCAGCCCCCACGGGAAAACAAAAAAAAATTGCCCCCCCGGGTTTCTGGGCCCAAAACGGGCCAAAAAAACCCGCACAAGCCCACCCCCGGGGGGGCCCCCGAAAAAATTTTGGAAAAGCCCACCCCGCAAAGGGGTTTCAAATGGTTTCCCCCGGTGGGGTTTTCCCCCAACCCAGGGGGGTTTTTTCAAAAGGGGGGGGTTCTTTTTTTTTGGCCCCGAAAACAAAAAACTTTTTTTCAAAATTGAAAAGGGTGGGGGTTTTCCCCCCGGGCACCGGCCCCCCCCCCCCCCCCCCGGGCCCCCGAAAAAAAAAATTTTTTCCGGCCCCCCCCCGTGGGGGGGGGTTTTTTTGGAAAATTTTTTGGGGGGGCCCCCGATGGAAAACCAAAATGGGGCGGGGGCCCCGGTTTGCGGCCTTTGAAAAAAAAAAAAAGCACCCTCCCCCCACGGGGAAAAAATTAAAATAAAAATCCAACCGGCCCCCCGGCCCCCCGAAAGGAAATAAAATTGGGGTTTTTCCCCGGGGGGCAAAAAGGAATTCGGGGCGGATCCCCGGTTTTGGGGGGTTCCCGGTTTTTCCCCCCCCGAAAACTGCCCCCCCCCCCCCCTTTTCACATCCCCGGGGTTCCCCAACCGGTCCCCCCCCCCCCCCTTTGAACGGAAAACCCCAATGCCGCAAAATCCCCACCCCACCCCCAAGCCCCCCAGCCCCGGGAAAACCCCCGGGGCCCGCCATCGGGGCCCAACCCCTTTCCCCATGGGGGGGCCCCTTTTTTTCGCCCCGCGTTTCGGCGGGCGCCCCCCCCATTATTTCCCCCAAGAAACCAAAAAAAAGCGGGTCCCCCGGCAAATAAGCCCCCCCGGGGGCCCGGGTTTTTTTGGGGAAAAAAAACCCCCCCGGCCCCCGGAATTTTTTTTTCGAAAACCCGGCCCGGGCGGAAAGAATTGCCCGGGCCTTTTTCCTCCAAAGCCCGGCAAATCAATCCAAAGCTTTTCCAAAAGAAAAAAGGGCCGGAAAAAAAAAAAAAAAAAAAAAAAATTTCCACGGCGAAAATTTTTTGGGGGAAAAGAAAAAAACCGGTTTTTTGGGGGCAAAAAACCCCCAAACCGCCCCCCCCCCCCCTCGGCCGGGGGGGGCCCCACTCAGGGGAAAAAAAAAAAAAACCCCCAATTTTTTTCCCCGAATTGAACGGAATGAACAATTTTTTTTTTTTTTTTTTAAAAAACCAAAAACTTCCCCCTTAAAAAAAAAAAACCGTTTTTTTTTTCCCACCAAATTTCAAAAATAAAAATTCGGGCAGAGGCATCGGCCCCCCGGGGGGTTTTGCCCCCCCCCAAATTTTGGGTTTTGGCCCGGGGCCCCGGGCCCGAAAAAAAAAAGGAAAATTATAAAAAATTGGGGAAAAAAAAAAAAAAACCGGAACAAAATAACCCCGGATTTGGGGCCATTTCCCCGGGCCTTTTTTCCCCGAAAAAGGTTTTTTTTTCCCCCCCCCCCCAAAAAAAAAAAGGTTTTTTTCGGTGGGTGGTGGGGGGGCCGGGTTGGGGGCCCCAACCGTTCCCCCTTTTTTCCCGCTGCCAGAAAAAAACGGAAAACCCCCCGCAGTTGTTTCCCCCCGGCGGGGGGGGCCAAGGGTTCCCCTTTTTTAAAAAATTTCGAAAGCCCCCCCCCCACGACCCCCCCCGTTATTTTTTTTTCAGGAACCCCCTGAAAAAAAAAAAAAAAAAAATTGAAAAAAACCCTTTTCCGCCCCCCCCCCCCCCCCCCCCGGAAAAAAAACCCCTTTTTTCCCCTTTTTTTTTTTCCCGTTTTTTTCCGGTTTCGAAACGGGAAGAAAAAAAAAACCCCCCCGGCCACGGTCCCCCCCCATCCCCCCCTTTTGGAAATCCCCCAAAACCAAAGGGAAAAAAACCCCCCCCTTTTCCCCCCCGTTTTTGGTTTTTTTTTTTGGGGGGGGGGGGGGGGGGGCGCCAAAAACCCAAAACCCCCCCCCGCAAAAAACGAAAACTTTAGGGGCCCCCCGCCAAAAACCCCCTTTTGGGGGGTTTTTTTTGGGAAAATCCCCCGAAACGGCTCCCCCCCCCGAAAAAACCAATTTTTCCCGCCCCGCCCGGGCCCCCCCCAAAAAACGAATCCCCCCAAAAATACCTCCCCCCCGCCCCCCCCCCAATTAGGGTTGGGGGGGGGGGGGGGCCCCCCCCCGGTGGGGCGGGCCCCCAATTTGGGGACCCCCAACCCTCTCTTCTCTCTTTAATTATGAAAAAACCCCGGCCCAATCCCGGCCCCCCCCCAACCCCCGGGCCCCCCCCCCCCCCTCGCCCCCCCCGCAAAAGGCCAGAAAATTATTAAAAACGGGTTTTTTGGGGTGGGGGGCCCCGGGGCGGGGGGAAAAAAAATTTTCCCCCGAAAAAAAAAGTTTTTTTCGGCCCCCTAAAATAATGGGGGGGCCCCCCAAAAAACGGCGGCGAAAAAAGGAAAAAAACGGGGGGAAAAAAAAAAAAAAAAAAACCGCCCCGGGTGGGGGCCCCCCCCGACCCCCGGGGGGAAATGGCCCCCGGGGGGGTTTTTTTTTTGGGGGGGGGGGGTTTGCCCTTCGCCCCGGCCCCCCCGCCCCCCCCCCCCCTGGGGCCCCGGGGAAAAAAATTTTTCTTTTTGGGTGGGGGGGAAAATCCGGGAAAAAAAAAAAGAGAAAACCCGGAAAAAAAAAAATAAACGGGGCCGGGCCCCCCCTTTTTCCCCTTGGAAAAAAAAAATTCGCCCCCCCGGGCCCCAAAAAATTCCCCCCAAAAATTGGGGGGGGGCGGGGGGGGGAACGCCCAAAAAAGTTTTTTTGGGCCCGGCCCAAAAAATGTTTTTTTTTTTTGCCCGCAAAAAAATTTGCCCCCCCCCCGAAAAAAAAAAAAGGCCCCAAAACCAAAGAACCCCCCAGAAAAAAAAACCCCAATTCCCCCCAAAATGGCCCCGTTTTTCCCCCCCCCCGTCCCTGCCCCCCCCCCCCCTTTAGTTTTTTTACCCCCGGTTTTTTTTCCCACCCCCACCCCACCGGGGCCCCAAAACCCGAAAAAGAAAACCCCAACCCGCCGGGGTCCCCCTTGGGAAAAAAACCGCTTCCCCCGTTGGGCCGGGCGGGGGAAACCCCCCCCCGTCCCCCCCAACGGGCCCCCTTCCATCGTGGGGGGCAAAAGGGCGGGGGAAACGCCGGGGAAAAAAATCCCCCCCCCCCCGGTTTTTCCCGCAAAACCCGGGGAAAAAAAAAAAAATTGAAAATTTGGGGGGGCGGGGGGGGATTTACCGGGGAAGCTTTTTTTCCCCCAAGGCCCCCCGGTTTTTCCCCCCCCCGAAGGGGGAAAATTGGGTCCAAAATGGAAATTTTTTTTCCCCCCCCCCCCCGAAAAAAAAACGGGGGGGCCCGGGAAACCAATTCCCGCTTTTTCCCCCGGGGTGGGCCCCCCCGGGGGAAAAAAAAAACCGGTTTTCGGGGGCCAAACCAAACCCCGGAGGGGCCGGGGGAAAAAAAAAAAAAAAAAAAGGGAAACCCCCCCCTTTTTCCGAAAAAAACTTTTGGCCCCCCCCCCCCGGGTTTTGGGGGCAAAAACCAAAAATTTTTAAAAACGGCATTTTCCCCGTTGGGCCCCCCGCCAAATAAAAGGTTTTGCCGGGAAAAAAAAAAAATTTTCCACGGGGGTGGGGGGGGGGAAAAAAAAAAAAAAAAAATTCGGCCCAAAGCAAAAATTTCCGGGGGTTTTAAATTGGGGGGGTTTTTTGAATTTTTTAGTTTCAAATTTTTTAAATTGAAAAATGGAAAAAAAAAACACCCCCCCCCCCTCCCCACCCCATTCCCCCAATTTTTGGTTAAAAATCTTCAAAATCCCGGCCCCTCTTAAAAGGAAAAAAAAATTTTTTTTTTTGCCCATTCCCCGTTTATCTAATCTGCCCTGGCGGGGGCCCCCCCCCCCCCCTGGGGGAAAAAAAAAAAAGGCCCTTTTTTTTGGGGGTTTTTTTTTTAAAAATGTTTTTTCCCCCCGGTTTTTCCCCCCCCCGGCCCCCAATGGCCGGGCCTGAAAAAAAAAACCAAAAAGTGGGGGGGGGGGGGGGGGGGCCCCGGGGAAAGGGGCGCCCCGTTTTTTCCCCAAATTGGGCGGGGGGGGGGCTTGGCCCCGGCCCACGATTTCCCCCCAATTTTTTTTTTTTTTTTTTGGCCCAAATTTGGAAAAAAAAAAAAATGGGCCCGTCCCCGGGCCCCCCCTGCCCCCCCCCCCCCCTCCCCCGGCCTTGGCCCTTTTTTTTTTTTTCCCCAGCCCCCCCCCGAAAAAGCCCCACCTTTTTCCCCCCCCCCCGATCAGTAACCTTTTCAAGGGGACCCTTTTAGAAAAAAAGCCCCCCCTTTTTTTGCCCCCCCGGGGGTTTTGGGCCCCCCCCGGCCAAGAAAAAAGGGAAACGGAAAAAAAAAATTTGGCCCCGGCCCCCCCGGGCCCCCCCCCGAACGGGGGCGGGAAAACCCCCTGGGGCCCCGGGGGCCACAAATGGGGTTTTTTTTTTTTTTGCCTTTTTGGAACCAAAATTGGGGTAAAAATCTTCCTTGGGCCAAGGGGGCGGGGTTGCGGGAAAAGGAAAAAAAAACCCCCCCGGCCGCCCAAAAAAAGGGCCAATAAAAAAAAAAACGGGGGCCCCCGGGGGTTTCCCTGGGCCCCTTTTTTTTCCCGAGAAAATTTCCCCCGCCCCTTTTTTCCGGCCCCCCAAAAAAAACCTTTTTAACCCCCCCTCCCGCCCCCCCCAAACAGGCCCGGTTGGGGCCTTTTTTTTTGGCCCCCCCGCCAAAAATGTTTTTCCCCGGAAAAAAAAAAAGGAAAAAAAAAAGGCCAAATCGGGCGGGGGGGCCGGGGGGGGGCCAAAAAAAAAGGGAAATTTTTCCCGCCCCGGAGGCCCCACAAAAAAAAATCCCCCACCCCCCTGGGTTTAAATCCGCCCCCCTGGGTTCCCAAGCCCCGAAAAAGGGGGGTTTTTTTTTTTACACATTGGCCCGGGGAAAAAGGCCCGCCTATCTTTTTGGGGGGGCATTTTTTTTTTCTTTTTCTCTACAAAATCCTTTTCTTTTTTTGGCCGGCGGGCGGGAACAGGGGCACCACCGCGCGTTCTCTCTCCACAACCAACGCGGCCGCACCACCGCGGCGCACCTCGCACCACCACCCACCGCGCCCCCGCCCCCCACCGGGCCTTGGAAAATGGGCTTTGAAAACCCGGGGGTCCGCGGGGGCGGGAGGGAAAAAAAAAAAAAAAAAACGGGGGAACGCCTTTGGGGGAAAAAACGCCCCCCCAAAAGTAAAAAAAAAATCCTCGCCCCGCGCAAAGAAAAATTTTTAAAAACTTTGGGGCCTTTTGAACCCCCCAAAACGGAAAAATCGGGTTGGGGAAAACCGCAAAAAAAAAAAAAAACCCCCCCTGAAAAAAAAAAAAAAAAGCCGGGGCCCGCTTTTCCCCCCCGATTGGCCCCCCTTTTTCCTCCGGGCCAAAAGCGGGGCCCCCCGGGGAAAAAAAAATGGGGGGCCCCCAACCCCGAAGGGCCCCCCCAGCCCTTCTTTTTTTTTTTTTTTTGCCTTCCCGGCCAACAAAAAACCCCCTGAAAATTACCCCGGGAATTTTTTTGGGCGGAAAAAAAATCCCAATACGGAAAAAAAAATCCCCGGAAAATTAAAGTGGGGGGGGGGCCCCCCGGCGAAAGTTTTTTGGGGGGGGGGGAAAAAATTTTTTTGGGCCCCCCCCAGCCCCCCCCCTTGCCCCCCCTTGCCCCCCAACCAAAAGGTTTCCTGCCCCCCCCCGAAATGCCTGGGAAAAAAAAAAATCCCCGTTTTTTTAACGGGGAATGTTTTTTTTTTTGGGGGTTTTTTTTTTTTTTCCCAAATGGGGAAAAAACCCGGGGGGTTCCCCAAAAAAATGGGCCCGGGCCCCGCCCCCCCCGGGAAATCATGGAAAAAGCCGCCCTTGGTAAGCCCTTTTGGGGTTTTTGGTCCCCCCCCCCAAAAGCCCAGCCGAAAAAAAAAAAATTCCCTGGAAAAAAAAAAAAAACCCCCCCCGCCCGGCGGCAACTTGCCGGCCCCCCTTTTTCCGGGCCCCCCCGTTTTGCCCCCATGGGCCCCCCCGCCCGGACAAAAAGGGCCCGGTCCCCGGCCACCAAAAGGGAAAAAAAAAAATTTAAAAAAAAAATTGGGTTTTTTTTTTCCCCCCCCCCCGAAAGGGGCTTTAAAAATATTTCCCCTTTGGGGCCCCCCCGCCCCCTGGGGGGGGCCCAAAAAAAGCCCCAAAAACTTTTTTTACCAAAAAAGGGGGGAAACCCGGGCCCGGGGGAAAATTTGGGCGGGGGGTCCCCCCCCCCCCCCCCCCAAGAAAACACCCTTGCGGCCCGGGGGAAAAAAAAAAACGAACCCCTTTTTTTTGCCCTGGTGTTCCCCCCGGAAAAAAAACCCCCTGCGTTTTTCCCCCCCCGGGAAAAGAAGGGTTTTTTTTTTTTTTTTGGCCCGGCGGGGCCCCCCCCCCCCGGAAAACAGGCCCCCCCCAAATTTTCCCCCCCCCCCATGGGCAAACATTTTTTCCAAAAAAAAAAAAACCAATCCCCCCAATGGAAAAAAAAAAAAACTTTTTTTTCCCTTTTTTGCCCCCCCCCCGGGGCGGGGGAAAAAGCCTTTGGGGGCCCCCCCCGGCCCGGTTCCCCCCTTGAAAAAAAACCAATTTTTCCTTTTTTCTCCCCCGGATGAAAAATAAAATTTTTTCCCGTTTGGCTGGCGGGAAAGGGCCCTTTTTGGCCCCTGGGCCCCGGGCCCCAACCCCGCAAATTGGGCCCCCCCTCTTAAATTTTTTTTTTTGGGAAAAAAAAAAATTTCCGGTAATCTTTTTTTTTTTGGGGAGCAAACACTTTTTCATCAAAAAATCCCCGGCAAAGCGCCCGTGGTTTTTTTTTGCGCCCCCCCCCCCCCCCTCCCCTTCCCCCCCCCGGCTTTTTTTGAAGGAACCGGAAAACCCAAAAAAACGGCAAAAAAAAAAATCCCGGGCCCTTTGGGGGGGGGGGCCCCCCCCGGGGGGGTGGGGGGGAATTTTTGGGGGGGGGCCCGCCCCCCCCGGGGGGTTTTTCCCCTTTTTTGGGGGCCCCCCCCGCGGCGGAAAAAAAAAAAAAAAAAAACCTGCGCCGAACCAACTTTTTTTTTCCCCCGCCCAAAAAATTTTACTCGCGGCCCAAAAAAGGGAAAAAATAAATTCCCTTTTTGCGGGGCCCCCCCCCTTGCCAATTTGCCCAACCCCCGTTCCCGGGGGGTTTTTTTCCCCCCTTGGCCCCCCGGGTTTTTTTTTTTTTTTGAAAAACCCAAGAACGGTTGGGTTCCCCGCCTTTTGGGGGCCTGGCGCCCCCCGGCCGGGCCCCCCCTTTTCCCGGCCAAAAAAAAAAAAAAATAAAAAAAGCCCCCCCCGGGTTTTTTTTTTCCCGGTTGGGGGGAAAAAAAAATCCGGTGGGGGGGGGCCCGTTTACAAAAAAAAAAAAAAAAAAAAAAAAAAAAACCCGGCCCCCCCCTTTTTCCCCCCCCCCCCAAAAAGGCCCGGGCCCAAAAAAAAAAAACCCCCCAAAAAAACACCGGGCCCGGGCCCCCCCCTTTTTTTTTTTTTGTTTTTTTTTTCCCGCCGGCCCCCCTTCACCCCGGAAAAGGGAAACCAAAAAGGGCCCCCCCCCCCCCCCCCGCCCCATCCCCAAAAACCCGAAAATGGGGGTTTTTTTTCAAAGCCAAAGTGAAAAAAAGGGGGCCAAAAAAAGTCCGGGGCCCCCCGTTTTCTTTTTCGCCCCCCCGCCCCCCCGTTTTGGCACCGCCCCCCCCGCCCCCCAACCCCAAAATTGGAACGGGGGGGGGTTTTTTCCCGGGACACCGCCTGGGGGGTTTTAAAATTTTCCCCCCCCCCCCTTTCGCCCGGGGGGCCCAAAAAAAAAACCAAGCCCAAACCCAAAGTGGGGGAAAATTGGAAACCCCTGGCCCCTTGGGGAAAAAATTTTTTTTTTCCCCCCCCGTTTTTCCCCCCCCCTCCCTCGGGGGGAGAAAAAGTTTTTTTTTTTTTTCCTCACCCCGGCCCCCGGGGCCCGAAACCTTTTCTTTGGGAAAAACGATTTGGAAAATAAAAAAAAAAAATTTGGGTTCCCCTTTTTTTTTTTTCCCCCCTGCCCCCCCCCCCCCAAAATTTTTTCCCCCCCCGGCCCCCCAAAAATGGGGGGTCCCCAAGGGTTTTTTTTTTTTTTTTTCTCCCTCGGAAAGGCCCCCCCGCGCCGGGCCCCCCCCCGGGGCCCCCTTCCCGAAAAAACCTTCCCTTCGCCCCCCCGGGGGCGGGCCCCCCCTGGAATTGGGGCCAAAGCCACCCGGGTTTGGAAACCCCCCCGGCCCCCCCTCGGGGGGTTTTTTTTGGGGGGCCCCCGTTCCCCCCTCCCCCCCCCGCCCCCAAATGGGGGGGGTTTTTTTTGGGCCCCCGGAAAAAACTGGGGGGGGGGGCCCCCCCCCCGGAAAAAAAATTTTCTTTCCCCCGAAAAGGACGCCCCCACCCCCGAAAAAAAAAAAAAAAACCCGAAAATTGGGGGGGGGCCTCCCCCCCCCGGAAAAAATCCAATTTTCCTCGCCCCGGCCCAAAACGGAAATTCCCCGGGATTTTGGCCCCAAATCCCCACGCCCGGGGACCCCTTTTTTGGGGGTAAACAAAAGCGACGACCCCCCCCCCGGGCCCCCCGGGGGGGCCCGCCCCCCGGGGGGGCCCCCCCTCCCCGGCCCTTGGCCGCAAAAGCACGGGAAAAATTGCCCCCCCCCCAGCCCCCGCCCCCCCCCCAAAGCCCCCCCCCCCCCCCCCCCGCGGGGGGGGGGTTTTTTTTGGGGCCCCCCTTTTTTTTTTAATCCGGGGGGGTGGCGGGGGGCCCCGCCCCCTCCTTTTCGAAAAATGGGGGGCCCCAAAAATTGGGAAAGGAAAAATTGGCCCCCCCCTGCCCGCGGCCAAAAAAGTTTTTTTCCCTTCCCTAAAATTTTTGGGGCAAAACAAACCCCGGGCCCCCCCCCCCGGCCCCCGGCCGGAATTTTCCCCCGGCTGAATTTTTGGGTTTTGGGGTTTTTGGGGGTTGGGGGCAAAATTCAAAAAATGAGGCGGCCCGGGGGGGGTAAGAACCCGCCCCCCCCTATAAACGAAAAAAAAATTTCCCCCGGGCCGGGCCCGTGGCGGGCGGGTTTTCCCCCCAAAAACTTTCGGTCCTCCCCCCAGCTTTTTTTTAAATAAAAAAACGCGGGCCCACCCTTTTCCCCCGTTCCCCCTTAAAAAACCAAGGGCCCCCCGGCCCCCCCTTCCCCCCGTCCCCCCCCCCCCCCCCCAGCCAAAAAAGAAAAAAAAAAAATTTTTCCCCCAAAAAAAAAAGCGCCGGGGGAAAAAATTTTAATTTCCCCCCCGGGCCCGAGAAAACTGGAAACAAAACCCGGGGGAAAGGGGGGTTTTTCAACAACCTGACCCCCCCCCGAAAAAAACGGGCAAAAAAAGTCCCCCGGTTTTGGGGCCCCCCCCCCGAAAACCACCGCCAAAATTTTAAGAAAGCCCCCCGGTTTTTTTTTTTTCCCCAGGGCCCCCCAAAACCCCCCGCCAAAAGCAGGTTGGAAAAAAAAAACGAAAAAACAAAATTTTCCCCCCCGGTTCCCCCTTGGGGAAAATCGGTTTTCCCCAAAGCCCAAAACTCCAAAAATGCCCCCCTGGGGTTTTTTTTCCCCAGCCCCCCGGCCCCCCCCCCCCCTTTTTTTTTTCCCGGGCCCCCAAGCCCCAGCGGCCCCTTGAAAGCCCCAAAAAGCGCGGAAAAATTTTGTCCCGGTAAAAATTTTTTGGTTTTTTTTTGCCCCGAAAAAAAAATCTCCCTGTTTGGTTGGGGAAAAAAAATTTTGGCCCCTTTTTTCCCCCCCCCCCCCCCGGGCCCCCCCCCCCCCCCCTCCAAAAAAAAAAAAAGGTTGGAAGGA
>Ga0163217_1107702_pt1 | contig 17582 bp, 8 predicted proteins | sample SynspAceP_FD_185933 | JGI IMG/M metagenome (GOLD analysis project Ga0163217, IMG submission 185933) | Saline lake microbial communities from Ace Lake in Antarctica - Synechococcus sp. Ace-P (PacBio error correction) | ecosystem: Environmental > Aquatic > Non-marine Saline and Alkaline > Saline ...
AAAAACAGAAAGGGAAAAAAAAAAAAGAAAAGAATGCCCAACAGGAAGCACCTTTTGGGCAGGGCCACAAACAAAACGGCCGCAGTTTCCCCGCTTGCCCGGCCCAGCCCACGTCCTGGTCGGGGCCGCGGGCAGCCTTTGAACGTAAAATGCACTGGGTGGCCCGCCTCCAGCTTCGGCAACAAACCGTGAAGCTCTCACTCATGAACCAGAGCGGGGGGAAGACCGGGGGTCAGTGGGTCCCCCCCGGGGTGGGGGGGCAGGTTATTCGGAAAAAAAAAGGCGGGGCCGGAGGCGGGAAAGGGGCCTGCGCTGATTCCCCCCACGGGCGCTCAAGAAACCAGGTCGACGCTGATCCGAGAGCGCACATCGTCGCCCATCTTTGATTGAGCGTGACGGCCCAAACGGTCCGGTGCACTGGCCGGGAACAGAACCAGCAGTCCCCCAGCCTCGGGGGCCACATCCAGCCGGCCCGCATTTGAGCGGATGTTGGCGGCGATCGGTCCAGCCTGGCCGACACCCCCAGGCCCCGGCACGAGCTCGTTCAGTCTGGCGGTGCGGCGAACAGGCCGCAGCGAACCGCCCGCCGGGAGCCGTCGCCGTTGAGATAAAAGACGGCGCTGAGGTGGAGCATTGGGTGTGAATGGCGGCCCACCACCATGCCCTCTTTGCTACCCACCGGCCCAAGCTGCGGGCTGGATGAACGGGCGATCTCCTCGAAGCTTTTGAAGCCGAGGGTTCGAAGGTAGGCCCAAGGCCTGAGCTTCAACTTGTTCGCGCAACAGGCAAAACCAGGTAAAGCGGTGCAATCTGCCAGACACCATTGAGATCGCGTCCAGGCACAACCTGATCGGGTTGCTGAGGGTGCTGCCGCGCAAGGGCGAGCAACGTCCTGCATCATCGCCGCCGTAGTTCAGCGGGTTGGGCCCCAGGGGCCCACCCGCCGAGGGCGACGCGGAAACAGCGGCTGAATCTGGACGTCTGAGAGCGCCAGCTCAAGCCCTCGCCGAGCCACCCACCACTTCCAAATTTCCTGGGTGGATGGCCGCGCTGGCGGGCTTTGTTGTAATCAGGGTGGAACGTCTTGGGAGCTCCTTGGCGTTTGTCGCTGGCCGTTGTTCATGCCGTCCATCCGGCATGGCCAAGCTTTCCACTGGCGGCCGCCCTCTGCAACGAACGCAGCAAGTTGGTTATCGAGATAAAGAGGGGCAGCAGCGCATTGCGCCAGCTGGTCGGGGCTCTGTCTCGAACAGGATTTCGCTCTGAAGCGCACGGAACCTCAATTGGCAGACGAGGCGCCACGCTCCACGGTGAGCCAGGCCTTCGCGGGTGGGTGAGCCGGAAGATTTTTCGTCATCCTGGGCCGCCACACCCTGGGGATCGAGGGTAGCAGGGTTCTGGGGAGACCGGAGCAACTGCTCACCAGGTGAAACAGAATTTCGTGTAGATCATCTCAACTCTGTTCGGTGCTTCCCGAGAGAAATTCGCGAGAATCTCATCACCAATTCTGCCCGGCCTCTGCTGCGGTTTGGCACCTGCTCCAAGCCGGTGAAGGTGGAGAGGGATCGGGTTAGGAGCGGGTTCTTGAAAATAGCCGGTGGCCTTGCGGCCATCAGGACCCAGTTCCACCGTGAAGCCCTGATTCTTGAGCTCGGCGAAACGCTGTTGTCGGATGCGCTTGATGATGTTGGCGTTTATAGCCGCCACAGAGGCCTCGATCGGCACTCACCACCACCAGGGTGATGTGGCGGAGGGGTCCGCTCCTGTTCCAGCAGCGGCGTTGTTGCTGAACAATCCTCGAAGCAAGCCGCGACTGAGATTTTCCTAACATGCTGCCAAGCGATCGGCGAAAAAGGCCGGGAGCGCAGCACCTGTTTTCTGGGCCCGCCTGACCTTGGCTGCGCACCAGACGCAGGGCCTCGGTGATCTTGCGGGTGATTCTTGGACCGACTGACCCGAGGTTCCGCGGATTGCTTTGAGGTTCGCCATGGTTCAGATGCCTCAGGCGGTGGCCAGAAGTTGGAATTTGACTTCGTTTGATGGCCGCTTCAACAACGCTCAAGACGCGCGTTTTCATACTGCTTATCGGTTCTGAAAATCTGTTCGATGAACGCCGAGGCATTGGATTTTGAGGTACTCCGCAGCTCACGCAGAACTTGGCTGCACGTTCAACGGGAACCTCAATCGATCAGGCCCTTGACAACCAGGCATAGACCAACAGCTCAACCTGGCTCGGTCCAGATCAGCGGGCTGAAATTGCGGCTGCTTGAGCAATTCGCAGCAGGCGGCTTGACGGGCCCAGTTGCTTCTGCGTGGTGGCGTCGAGATCGGAGGCGGACTGGGAGAAGGCCGCCAGTTTCAATCAAACTGAGCCAGTTTCCAGTTTGAGTGTGCCCAGCGATCTTCTTGATCGCTTGGTCGGGGCAGCGCGCGACCCGGCTCACCGAGATGCCCAATTGATGGCTGGCCGTAGGCCCTGAAGTTTTAAACCGATCAGAGGTGAGGAAGCATCGACCATTGCGGTGATCGAAATCAAACGTTGGTTGGGGATGTAAGGCCGACACGTCGCCGGCCTGGGTTCGATGATCGGCAGGGGCGGATCATGCTTGCCCTTGCCCCATAGGCATCGGAGAGCTTGGCGGCTCTTTGCGAGCAGCGCGCTGTGGCAGTAGAAAACATCGTACCGGGGTAGGCCTCACGCCCGGGCGGGCGGCTGCAGCAGGCAGCGACATCAGACAAGCGGTAGGCCTGGGCCTGCTTGGTGAGGTCGTCCGTAGACCACCAGGGTGGCCCTGCCCTTGTACATAAGTATTCAGCAATCGCCGCAGCCGGTGTAGGGGGCAGATAATTGAAGAAGCGGGCAAGGTTCCGAGCGCGCTGGCGGCCACCACCACGGTGGTAATCGAGGCGCCGCGCCTCACGCAAGCACGTCCACCACGTTGGCCCACCGAGGCTGATTTCTGACCGATCGCAACGTAGACGCAGACAAGTCCTTCGCCCCTTCTGGTTTGAGATCGGGTGTCGATGGCGATGGCGGTCTGCCGGTCTGGCGATCGCGATGATTAAGCTCCCGCTGCCCCGGCCGATCGGGATCATCGCGTCGATACGCCGTGGAATGCCAGTCCTGCATCGGCCTGCATGCACCGACTTGCGCTGCATGATGACGGGGCCATCGATCCATCAGACCGGGGTTTTCCGCTGTCGGCGATTTCGCTCCCTTGCCATCGAGGGGGAGACCCGCGGTTGATCACGGCGGCCGAAGCATGGGCCCACGCCAGCACCCTCAGCATCGGCCTGAGGCCTTCACGGTGCTCGCCTTCCTGATTCCAGGCCTTCGCCCATCGCATACCGCGCCGAACGTTGTCGTCCTCGAAGGTTGAGGGCAATGCCATCGGTGCCATCTTCGAATTCGGAGCAATTCGCCGGCCATGGCTTCTGCAGTCCCGTAGACCCGGGCCGGAGTGCATCACCCACCTGCAACAATCCGTCCGACGTTTGCTGCCGGCAACGGACTTGTCATAGTCCTCGATCTGCATGCTTTTGAGGATGCGCGATCTCGTCAGGACGGATGGAAACCCCATGGATTCAGGTTCCCCGCTCGGGGAGGTGATGGAAAGGGGGGAGGGATTGAGAGAGGTGGCGGCTGGCCGCTTGTGGCTAGGCCCGCCTTGGCCAGGACACGGCCGAAGGCGACGAACCTGCCCCGGCCATGGCTGGGCATCGATCACACTGGGAGCCCAGGCCTGAGACGAACAAATTGCCGCCGATCAGGGCTGGATCACGCTCAAGATCGAATTCGACCAACTCTCGGGTGCCGGCGACAAGCGGATCACTTTCTGGCGCAAGCAAGCTGGCTGGTCTTCGCATGAGCGGCGTTGGGCAGAGGACGGCTGGCCAGGGTGATGCCGCTGTTCTCGAAAAGTTTCCAAGAAGCGAATCAACACCGCAAACTCGGAGCAGGAAAGAACCGACTGGCGATCCGGCCATCAGCTTGAACAAGGTTCGCAAGGGCTGGCGTGACCTGTTCCCGCCGAACAGGCTGACGAGAATCTTTTTTTCTTGACTGTCCGGTTCAATCACCCGGGAGGTCTGGTTGCGCGCAGTTCGGCAGAAGACTCCCAAGAGCACCTAAGAGCTCTTTGGCTCTGAAGAATCAGGTCGGCTTCTGCCGGCTCTCAGCCACCTGAAAGCAGACCTCCGGCGTAGGGAGAGGACAAATAAGCAAATAAATACGGGAGACGACACCACCACACGGCAATCCAGCCTGTCCGAATAAGAGCTAATTAATACAGAGAGATGGAACAGGTACAGACAAAGAGGACCCATAGGGATTGCTCCAAATAAAACGAGCTGACCAACAGGACAAGACAGACATAGAAAGCAGAGCGGCTCAGATCTGCACATGGCGAACAGAGACTTTAGCCCAGAGACAATGATCACTGACCAAAACGGGCCTGACACATACAGACATCGAACATATAACACACACAAAAATCCGACAGACACATAGATATACAGCAGAGGGAGCCACATACATACATCACACCAAGAAAAAGCGCACACACATAGCTACGCTACAATACAAAACAAACACCAAAAAAAACAAAAAAAAAAAAAAAAATACCGCCGCCTGGCCTCCGCCTGGCGCCCCTCCCTCCTGCGCGCTTCCGCTTTGGTCTGGGCCTTCGCCACGCTCTTCTGGCCCGCTCCCCGCGGCCTTGGCCTGCTGCCGTCGTTGCTCGGGCTTCCTCCGGTCGTGCGGCTGGCGCTGCGCCGGCGTTCCCGCCGCCTTCCCCCCCCTCGCCGCCCCCGCCGCCCCCAGGCCACGCCCCTGCCGCTGGCCCGGTTGCTGCTGTTCGCCCTCGCCCCCCTCCCCGTTCCGGCCCCCCCCCTTCCCCCCGCCACTGCGCCGCCGGGTCGCTGGGGCCCGGCTCTTTTCCCGGCCCGCCCCCGTTTGCGCCTGCTCTCCCGCGCTGCCTCGCCTTAGGGCTTTTCCCTGCTTCCCGCGCCGCTTGCGCTCTGCGCTCGCTCTCCTTCGGCGCCGTTCCCTGCTGCGTTGGCCTCGCTGGGCGCGCCCGGGCCCTGCGGTCCAGCCTGTCCCTCTCACCTGCTTCGCGTCCGGCGGCTCCCCGCCTGCGCCTTCTGGCGGGCCTCCTTGCGCTGGCACTTGCGCTCCGGTTTTCCGCCGTTCCCCCTGGCCCGCTTCTGATTGGCCTCGGCGCGCTGGTGCTGCGGTCGCTCTCCGAGCATCTTCCCACCGTTCTGCCCCCGGGCCCTGCCGCCCCGGCCTTGGCGCACGCCGGTGCGCCCCCCCCTTGCCCCCGTCCCCGCCCCATGCGCGGCCCGGTGGCGTCGCGGTCGCCTCCCCCTCCTCAGGGTGTGCCGCGCGGCGGCGCCGCCCCGCTGGTCTGGGGCCCGCGCTGGGGCCTAGCCCCTCTCGCCGCGGCCGCCCTCCCTCCGCGCCGGCGGTGCTGGTGGCTCGGGCGTGCCGCCGGCGCGCCTCCGCCGGCGCCGGGGTTTGGCGCGGCGCCCCCCCGGCCCCCGGCCCTCGCTGGTGCGATGCTTCCCTGCCCGCCGGGCCGCCGCCGGGTGCCGCGGCTCTTTTCCTTCGCTTCGGGCTAGCCGGGCCATGACCTCGCCGCGCCGGCCGGCCGCGTGCCTTGCCCGTGCCCGGTCCGCTCGCGCCGCGGCCCGGCCACGCCCCGCCCCCCCGCCGCCGCGGACGTGCTGGCCTCCCTGGTGCCTGCGGGGAACTGTGGGGGCGCCGGCGCGCGCGGGATCGGGCTGGCGCCCGGGCCCTCTCCCCGCCGGGCGCACGGGCCCCGGCGCGCCCCCGGCCCCTGCGGCGGGCGTTTTCGCCGCGGGCGGCCCTGCGCGCCGCCCGCGCGCGGACCGTCGGCTCCGTGGGACCTCCTCGTGGCCGGCCTCACCGCTGCTCGTTCGCGGCGCGGGGTGGGCGCCGCTCCGCGCCTGCCCTTGGCCGCTGGTGGCCCCCCCACGGCCCACTCCCCGGCGGGGCCGCTCCGGGCCCCGGCCGGCCCCCTGCCCCCCCGTTCGTGGCCCGACCTGTGCCGCCCCCGGCCCGGCCCGCGCCCGCGGTTTGGTGCCGGTCCTTCGGCCGCTCGTGCCCGGCCGCCTGCTCGGGCGTGGGCTCCCCGTCGATCTCGCCGTCCCCGGCCGCCTTTGCCGGCCTCCCCCTGCGTCGCCGTCCGCCCGGGCGCCCCGCCGCGTAGTGACCTGGTGGTGTTGCGTCCGGCGGTGGGCGCTACGCGTTTCCCCCCTCGGCCAGCTTATGCCATCCCCTTCCGGCCCCCGGGCCCCCACCAAACACCGTATGCTACCCGCCGCTGCCCCCCCCGCGGGTCCCGCTGCCTGGCCGCCCCTCCCGGTCGGCTTTTCGCCGCTGTCGTCGCGGGCGCTGTTCCGGCTGTCCTACCGCCGCCCGGCCTTACCGCCGTATCTGGGTGCCCGCGGGGCTTCGGAAGCCGCGGTCCCCCTTAGCGGGTTCCCTGCCCCCACACCCCGCGCCCGTCGTGCCAGCCTGCCCCGCCCCGGCCTGGTGCCGCCCCTGGCCGTGCCTCTTGCCCTCCCCGCTTGCCCGTCGCGGTGCTTCCACCCTCCCGTTCGGCGCGTGGCGGCCGGGCGCCTCGGCCCCCCCTCGGCGGGTCCGCGCCGTGCGCTGCTGCGCCGGCCGGGTGCGCTACCGCCTGGGCTCGCCGCCCACCCTGGCGGGGGCCTCCGGGCCTGCCTCCCTCTCGCCGGCTTCTCCCGCCGCCCGCCGTCTCGTCCTGGCCCACTGTCCGGGGCTGGCCGCCGGGCTGCGCCCGCCCCGCCCCCCCCGGCCCCCCCCCTGGGCCTTGCCCCTTGCGGGCCTTGGCGCCGCTTCGCGCCCCTTGCCCGGGCCGTCCCCCGCTCGCGCCTGCCCGCGCCGGCCAACCGCCCGCTCCGGCTGCTGGCGCCCTGCTGGCCCCCCCGCCGGGTCGTCCCCCCCCGCCCCCCCTGCCCTGCATCCGCGTGGCCCCTCGCCGCCGGCCTTTGCCGGCGGGCCTCGTCGCCTGCCCTTGGCCCCGAGGGGCGGGGCTTGCCCGCGCCGGCCCGCCGCCTCTGGCTCCGCTGCCGCGGCGGTTTCTGCGGCGCCCGCTTCCCCCTCCTTTCCCTGGCCCCCCTCCTGGCGCGCCGGGCCGCCCGCCGCTCCCGGCGTTTCCGGCCCCCCCCTTGCGTCGTCCCAAATCCATTCCCCCTCCTCCCCCTTCTCCGCCGCCCCCGCGGGTGGTTCGGCGGTGCTGCTCCTCGCCGCCTTGCCGCCTGCCCCCAGCCCTGCTCGCTCTGCTCCTGGGCCTTCCGCCCCTCTCCCGTGCCGGCTGCCGGGCCGTTGCTTTCCGGGGGATCTGCCGCGCGGCCGCCGCCGCCGTTGCCGCCCCGTTGCCGCCCCCCCTCCGCCCGCATGGGCTGGGGGCCCTCCCCGTGGCCGGTCCCCCCGCTGGCCCTGGCGCGGCGCTCTCCCGCGCCTTGCCGGCCGAACTGCACCGGTTCGGGTCACGTTTTCCCCTGGCCGCCCGCTCTGGCTCCCCGCGGCTCGCCCCGGCCCGCCCCCGCGGCCTGGGCTTGCGCCTGCCGCCCGCTGCCCGCCGCTCCCTCGATTCGCGGTCCCGCGGCTGCCTCCCGGCCCCCCGGCTGCGGCCGCCCTCGCCCTGCTGCTCTCTGGCTCGCGCTCTCCCCCCGGGCCCCCCTGCTGCCTCTGGGGCGGCCGCGCGCGCGCCCGTCCCTTCCCCCTGCCCGCGCGCCGGCTCCCCTTGCTGCGGGTTGGCGCCTGGCGCGTTCCGCCCCGCGCCTTCGCCGCCGCCGCCCCCCGCCGTCGCGGTCGTCCGCTCGTCTCCTGGGGCTGGCGGTACCTGTCGGCGGCCTTGGCCTCCGTTGCTGATGTCTCGGGGGCCCGCGTTGCTCGTGACTGGCGGCGCCAGGCGGCTTTGTTCTCTGGCCCCTCCTGGCCCCGTTGCCGGCCCCCGAGCGCCCGCGTCTGGCGCGTCCGCCCCCCCCGGGTCCTGGCGTGCCGCTGCTGCGGTGGCTCTACCCCCGCGCCCCGCCTTTGCCTCCGCCCCCCGGTTGCCCGCCCCCCCTGGCTTGCGCGGCCCCGCTCGGGCACCCCGTCCCCGGCGCCTGGCTCGCGCCGGTGGTGCGCCCCCCCCCTGCTTTGCTCCGTCGCCGGGGCCTTCCCTCCGCTCCCGCCCGGCTGCGCTATGCTCGCTGCGCCGCTCGGCGCGGCCCTCCGCCGCGCGCCGGCGCGTCGCCGGCGTTTCGCGGGGCCCGTCCCGGGCTACCGGCGCTTGCTGGTCGGCTCGCCGCCTTTCTGCCCTCGGGTTGCGCTGCCGCTGGTCCTCTGTGCTCCCAGCCGGTCCGAGCGCCCGACCTCGCGGCTTCGTGGTGGCTCCGCCCGGCTGGCGCCCGGCCTCGTGCCGGCCCTCGCGGCGTGTCGGTCCCCCCGCAGCCGTATGTCTCCCGGGCGCGCTCCCGTCTTGCCGGGGGCCCACCGGGTCGGGGCCGCGGTCGTCGCCGGGCTCCCTGCGGGGTGGCGCGGTCCGCGGGGGCCTGGCCCTGGGCGGCGGTGCGGTGTCCGCCCCGGGGCGCCTTCCGGTGTTTTCGGACGTCCGCGCCCTCGCCGGGGTTTTTTGGGCTTGCCCCCTCTTTTGTTCCCTCGCGCCGGGGCTTGGCCGCCTCGCCGCCCGTCCGTGGTGCGGCCCGTCCGCCGCCCTCCTGCCCGTGCCCGCCCGCCCGGCCGCCGCCGGGGTCTCCCCCCCGCGCTCTGCCCCCTTGCCGCTCCTCCCGCGTCCGTCCGGCGGCCCGCCGGCTCGCTTACCTGCGCCGGGCGCCCTTTGCCCCTACTGCTCCCCTTTTTTCCCCCCGCGGCGCCCTTCCGGCTTGCCGCGGCCCGGCGCCTTCTCGGCCCTGCCGCTGTGCCGTCGCCCCGGCCGCCCCCCGGCTATTTGGCGGCGGCCCCCCCTCTTCCTCTCTCGCGCGCCTCACCTGCTTTGGTGCGCCTGCAGCGACGGCCCCCCTGGCTGCCTGCCCGCTTGGCGGCCGCCCCGTCTGTGCGCCCCTTCGCCCCGGCCTAGGCGGCTCCGGTTTGCTCGGCCGCCTTCTTGCCGGGTTTCCGGCGCCTGCCCGCTGTCGCGTCGGGTGCTTTCCGGCTGGCTTCCAGCCGCTCCGCGTATGGGGCGCTCCGGCCTCCGCCGCCTGCGCCGTCGTTGCGCGCCCTGGGCTGGTTCCCTACCGTTCCGTGGGCTCTGCCGTGGTGGCTCGGCGCTCCCCGCCTCACTGGGCGGTGCCCCGCCCGGGGCTCCGGGCTGTCCTTCGCGCCGCTGCTCCCCTTTGCGGCCGCCCCCGTGGCCGTCCCGGCGCTGCGGGCTGCGGCGCCCCCTCTTCCGCCGGCCCCCGCGGCCCGCCCTCGGTTGGTGCTCTCGCTGTTTCCCCGTGCTCCTCCCGCGCCTGGCCTGTGCCCCCCCCTTCCCGCGCCGCGGCTGGGCGCCCTGTCCCTCCCGGGCCTGCCGTTGCCGGCCCCTCTGCCCTGGCTGCTGCGCCCCCCTCCGCTTCGTGCTGCGGCCGGCTTCTCTCCGGCCAGGGCGCCGGCTGCCGTGCTCAGGCGGCTCCCAGCCCGGTGTTTGGGCGCGCTGGCCATCGGTCCCCGGGCGTCTTCCCCGGTTGGTGCGTCCGGTGGCGGCCCCCGGTGGGCGGCCCGCCTGGTCGCTGCCGTGCGTTCCTCCGCCGACTTGGCCGCCGCCCCCGGCGTCCCGGCGTCCGTTCTCGGCCGCTCTCCCGCCCGTCGGGTTGTGCCCTCGCCTTCCGCCTTGTCCTCGGCCTGTGGGGTCCGCTCCTTGCGGCTTCCGCCGCTCCTTTCGCCCTAGTGTCCGCGCCGGGGCCTGCCGGCTTGGTGGCTTCCTGCTCCAACCGCCTGGCCTCCGCCCCCGGTCTTTCGGCGCCGCGACCGTTCCTTTCCTGGCGCGGACACCTAGGCGCCGCGGCCCCGGCCCGTGCCCGGCTAGGGGCTCACCCCGCCCCTCTTTCCGTTTTCCGATGCGCGTTTGCAGGGCGCCCCCCCTCCTCCCTTCTGCCTCCCTCTCGCCCGCCGCTGCACGCTCCGCCCGTTCTCTGGCGGCGGCCTGCCCCCCCTCGGCTGCCCTTTCGGCGCCCTTCCCTTCGGGTCCCGCCTCCGGCTGGCCCCCCGCGCCGCCCCGTTCGCTCCCGCCCCGACGGCTCCCTCGTGGGCCCTGCCTGGGCCCCGACCGGTCCGCTTGGCCCGTCCCCCCCGTTTCCGTGCGCCGTTCCCGGCGGGTCGGCCCCCGCCTGGTTGCGCCTGCCCGCGCCTCGCCCCAGGTGGCGTTCGGTGCCCCCTCGCCGTGGCCGGCCCAGTGTGGCGCCCCCCCGCGTCGCCGACCCCCCGGCGGTGCCTCCGGGCCGTGTCCCGTGCCGGTGCTCGGCCCCCGGGTTACGCCCGGCCGCGCGGTCCGCGTTTGCGGCGCTCCCGCTGGCGCCCGGCGCACTCCGCTGCGGGCGTTCCTATCGCCCCGTGGCCCGCCTCCCCGGCTTCCGTGGGCCGTTCTTGGTCGGGCCTGTCCCTCCCCCGCCCCTTGCCGTGCTCCCCCGCACGGCTCCTGGGGGCGGCCCCCCCCTTCGGCGTTTACGGGGGCCCCTCCCCCGCTCCTTTCGCCCCCGGCTGCCGCCCCGGCTTTCCGCGCGTCTCCGCCGCCCTGCTTCGCCCGCCACTGGGCGTCCCCCGCTGCCTTCGGCGCGGCCTGGCGTCCCCTCCGCCGGTTTCCTCCCCGGCGCTGCTTCCCTGCCCGCCGGCTTCCCCCTTCGCCCCCCGCCTCCCGCCCATAGCGCCCGGTGGTTTCCAGCTCCGGTCGTCCGGCCCGGTGCCCCGCACCCCTTCCGTTGGCCGCGGCGATCTGCCCCCCGCCCCCTTCCTAGCCCGTCAGATTTGGGGCCCCGTGGTGGGTGGCTGGCCTGCGGCGCTCCCTGGTGAGGCGTCGCTTGGCCGTGTGGCCCCCCCCCGATGGCCCTCCCGCGTTTGCGGCCGCCTCCTCCGCCCCCCGCGTCGCTGCGCGCCTCTTCCCCCGCCGCCCGGTTCCTCCCCCGTCCGCTTGGGCCCTCCTCCCTCTTTCGGCTCCTTTTCGCCTACGCGCCCGTGCCCGTTGCTGCCCGCTGTCCCGGTCTGCGCGCGGCGTGTGCTGTCCGGGCCTTCCTCCCTCTTGTTCCTCCGGGCCCGCCGCGCCCGTTTTCCCCTGTGGCGGCCCCGCCATCCCCCGCCTCCCCGCTCCCTCCCTTGGGTTTTGCGGTTGTTGTGTGGTTCCCATGGCTTTTCTTCCCGCCCTCCGTTTGCCTTCCCCCCCGGCCTGCTCCCGGCCCGCCCCTCCCCCTGCAAGTCCGCGACCCTCGCCCGCCCCTCCTCTCGCGCTCGGTTGCGCGCGGCCCCGCGCCCCCCGGGCTTTCTTCCCCCTCTCTGCCTCCCCTTTTTGTATGCCTTTCCCCTCGCCCCGCCCTGGCTCCGCCTGGTTGCTCCCCGGCCCCTTGGCTTCCGGGCCGGGCGGTTGCTCCCTGGCTGCCTCGCCCCCCCCTTGGGCGCCCGGTTTTTGTCCTGCTTTCGTTGCCGTGCCGCCCTGTTCCCCGCGCGCTTGCTCGCCCTCTTCCCGCCGCCCTCCCTTGGCGCTCGGACCCGCTCGTTGTTCCGCTTTGCCTTCCCCCCCCCGCGTCGCCTCCCCGTCCTGCGGCGGCCCGGCCCCCGGCTTCCCCTTCCCCTCCCGGCTCTCGGTCTCCTTTCGGTGCCGCTTGTTTCGCGGCCGCCCCGCCTGGCGCCTACGTCCTCCCCCTCGGCTCCTCCCGCGGCCCCGCGGCCCGCTCTCTCCGTCTGGCGCCCGTCCGCCCCGCTACCGTCCTTTGTCCGCGCGGTTCCCCGTCGTCTCAGCGTGCTCCGTCTGCGCCGGCGCCGCGCGGGCTTGTGCCGCCGGCCGGCGGCGCCCTCTTTCTCGCCGCGCCGCCCGTGCTCTTCCGGCGGCCCCGCCTCTGGGCGGCGCCCGCTGCCGGCCCGTGTCTTCCGCGCCCCTCAGCCTCCTCCCTCCGCCTTGGTGCCTCCGGCCCTGAGTGGCTGGGCGCTGTGCCTCCCTCGCGCGCTCGGCCCTCCTCGGTGGCGCCGGGCGCTGTCCCGCGCCTTCTTGGCTTCCCCCTGCGGCCCTGCCGCCTCCGTCGTGCGATCCCGCCCGCCTCCCTGGGGCCTGCTCCTCCCGCGACGCTGCCGCGGCGGCCCGGCCTTCTCATTCGCCTCCGTCCTCGCGGCCCTCTCTCTGCGCCCCGTCCCTTCCTGCCCCTCCTCTTCCCGGCCCCCCTGCCCGCCGCGCTCCCCCCCGGTCCTCCTCCTCCGCCGTCCCCCGGGTCTCTCCCTGGCCGCTTCCTCCCTACGGCCGCCGTTGCGCCGTCTTTCGCCGCGGCGACCTCCGGGTTCCGCGCGGCGGCCCCCCTTGGTTCCCCCGCTCGCGCTCCTCCCGGCCGCCGTTGCCTCCCCCCCTGCTTCTCCTCGGCTCTTCCCCCGTTCCGGGCGGGCCCCTTCCCCGCCCCGTCGTTTCCGAAGAGTGGCCGCCTGCCTCCGCGCCCTCGCCCTCCTCCCATCCGATCCGACCCCATCCGCCCTGCTGGCCGGTGCCCCCCCGCTTCTCGCCGCGCGGGTTGCTCCCGGTCTCCCGCGCCCTCCACTCCTGGGCGTTCCCGCTCGGCGCCCCTGTGCCGTCGCTTCCCGCGCCCTGCCGGCGCTGCGCCTCCCTCGTCAGGTTCCCGCTGCCGGCCGCGCGCTGGGTGTCTCCCTCGCTTCCCTCGCTCCGGTCTGGGGCCCTGCTTCCCCTCCGCCCCCGTTCTGCGCGGCCTCCCTTCCTGCGTCCTGTTCCCGCTCCCGCCGCCTCCCCTGCCGCCCCGGTGCGCCGCCCGCGGGCCCTTTCCGGCCCCCTTCTTCCCCCCGTGGGTGCCTCCTGCCCGCTGGTTCCGCCGCGGCCGGCCCGCGCTGCCTGCCCCCGGGCGGCCCCCTTCTGCGGTGGCCTTGGTCCCCGGCCATGCACGTCCCGTCCCCGTTGGCCCCTGCTTGGCTCCCGGGTTGCCCCGGTCGGTTCTGCCCCCCGGTTTGGTTCCCTTCCCCTCGGGTCGTGGTTTCCTTGCTTTCCTCTTGGCCCTCCCCTCCGCCCGGCCTGTCCGGGCTTTTTTTTTGGCCCCTGCCCCTGGTCTGCGCCCCCCGGCCCGGCCCTTGCCCTGGGTGGCCCTCCTCCGCTCGCCTTCCGCCTTGCTCGGTTTTGCGCCTCCGCTCCCGGCGCCCGCCGCCCCGCCGGACCGCCCGCGGCGGGGGCCCGGCGCGGCCGCTGCTTCGGCTGCCCTGGCTCCGTGGCCTGCCGGCCGCTCGCTTTGTTTTTGCTACGCCCTGGTGGGCGCTCATGGCAGCTGGCTGCCTGTTGCCCTGGCTTCCGGCCCGCTTGGTGGTTGGCCGCCCGTGCCCTGGGCGCTCCTGGCTTTTTCCTCTCCCGCGTCGCTGCTGCCTGGCTGCTCGCCAGTTGGGGGTTTTGCTCTGGCTGGCGCTCCGCCCCCCTGAGGCGTTGGCTGCGTCTGCCGGTCCGGCTGTGCCTTGGTGGGGGTGCTGTTTGCCTAGTCCGGCCCCCTGGTGGCCGGCCCTCCCGTCCCTGCGCCCGTCGCTGGCTGGTGGTTGGCCCGTCGCTTCCCGCCGTCCCGCGCTGGTCCCCCCCTTCGTCGCTCTGCGGGGGCCGCTTTGTTCGCCCCCTGGCCGCGGCTCGGCTCGCTCCCCGCGCTGTGGCTGGGCCCCTTTTTCGCTCCGTTGTTGCTGCTTTCCCGCCCCCCCCTCCGCACTGCCGCGCTGCCCGGCCTGCTGCTCTGGCTCCCCTGGCGCTCGCCCGCCCGCCTGCCCCTGCTGCTGCTGTTGGGCCCGAGGGCTTCGCCGGCGGCCTGCTGGGCTTCGCCCGCCCCTGCCTCCCACGCGTCCCCGCGGCTCCGGTGGTCTTTCCTCCCTCCTGGCCCGCCGCCCCGCGTTGGCTCCCCCCTTGTGCCGTCTTCCTGGCGCTCGCTCCGGTGGTAGTGCTGGGTTGCGGGCTTTTGGCCTCTCCCCCGCCGCTTCCGTCCTGCCCTCCCCTCGCCTGCCCTCATTTTCGCGGCTTCGCCGCCGCCTTCGGGCTTCGTCGGCTCGCTGCTGCCCTGCTTTCTTTTTCTGCTAGTTGTTCGCTTTCTCTCGGTCTGCGGTGGCCCTGGGTCGCGCGGCCCCCCCGCCGCGCCTCGTGGGCTGGGTGCCCCCCCATTGCTCGTCGGTCCGTCGCTTCTCCCCTCTCGCTGTGGCGCGCGGCGCGCTGCCCCCTCCGGGGTTGCCCCTGCCGGCTGGTTTCGCTCTGGGGGCCTCTCCTGCTGGCCCCGCCTGGTCCCGGCCGGGTTGCTGGCTTCGTCTGCTTCCGTCGCCTCGGCGGGCTTCGCCCATCGCCCCCGCCGCCCGGCTGTTCGCGCGCGGGCCGGGCTCTCTTGCCGCTCGCTGCCATTCCCCCTGTCCCCGCTCGGCTGCGCTCTTCGCTTGTCCCTAGCCCCGCCTGGGCTGCCCTTGCCGCCTGGCTCGCGGGCGCGGCGCTCCCCCCCGGCTCCTGCTCCCGCTCCCGGTTCCGCTGCCCCTGCGCTCGTGTTTGCGCCGTCCTGCTGCCGACCTTGCGCCCCTGCTCCCTCTCGCCTGCTGGCGCTCCCGCTGGCTTCCTGGCTGGCTTTTCCGGACCCTGCGGCCGGCCCTGGCCCGCCGTCTCGTTTTTATGCCGGCGCCTCGTGCTGTCCCTGGTTGCCTGGTGGGGCCTGCCCTGCTGGTCGCCTTCTCCGGCCCGCTTTCCCGGTTTTTCCTCCCTGCCTTGGTGCGGTGGCTCGCGTCGGTGCTGGGGCTCCCTTTGCTGGGACTGCTCCGGCCTTCCCCTGCCCCGCGGCCCTGCTCCGGCCGGCGTTGGCGCTCGCTCCGTTCCTGCGGCCCTGGCCCCCCTGGCCCCGGTTGCTGCCTTCGCTTGGCCGCCCGCCCTGCCCCCCCCCGGTGCTTGCTGTGCTGTTGGCCTGGCCGCCCCCCCGGCCGTCCCCTTGCCTTGGCCTGCCGCTGCTCCCCTTGCTTCGCTGCGGCCCGGTCGTGCCCTGCTGCTGGCTGGCCCGCGGCCTCCCGCTGCCCGGCTTCTCCGCTCCTGCGCCCTCTCCGCCGCCTGGCTTCCCCCGCTCCGTGGCGTCGTGCTTGTGGCCGCGCGGCGGGCGCCCCTCCTGGCCCCCTGGCCGTTGCGCCCCTCCTTCTGGTGGCCGCTCCCCCCGCGGCTTCCTCCGGCTGGTCGCCTGAGCTTTCCGCCCTGCGTTGGCGCTCGGTCCTGCTGCTGCTCGCTTGACCCTGGCCCGCCCTCGGCAACCCTGCTTGTCCCCCGCCGGCCCGCAGTGGCTGCGTTCCCCGGCTTCCGCCCGCCCCGCCGTGGCTTGGCTGCCTCCTTGCCGCCTGGCTTCCTCCCGGCTGGCCCTCGCCCCGTCTCTATCCCGTGGGGTGGTTTTCATTGGGCTCTTGGCCTGGCGGGCCTCGCCTTGGTGTTGTGGCCGCTGGCGCGTCAGTGGCCCGGCCCTGCGGGCGGCCCCTGTGCGCTGGCTCGCTTCCCGCTCCCCCCGCCGCCCGCCCCCTGCGCTGGGTGCCACGCTCTCCCGCCCCGCTCCCCGCACCACGCTCTGGCGCCGGCTGGAGCCTGCTTCGCCGCGCCGGGCTTGGCCATTCCCCGCCGGCCGCGGCTCGCCTGGCGGGCGCGGCGCGGGCCTTGGCGGCCGGGTCGGGCCCCTGCTGGTTCCCAAGCCGGCCTTGGTGGTCCTTGCTGGTGGGGCTCGCCTGGGGCGCCTCGCTGCGTGCCGGCTTCGCGCGTTTATCTGGCCCTGGCCGGGCGCCTGGCGCTGTTGGATTCGCGGGGGGCCGCCCGTTGCCCTTGGCCGGGCCCCGCTTCTTGCTGCGCGGGCTCCGGCCGGTCCGGCGCGCCGTTCCCGCTCACCCCCTGCTGCTCCCAGCCTCCGCCCGGTGCGCCGGTTCGCTCTCGGCGCCGTGCGTGTATCCATCGCCGTGCGCTTCCGCGGGCTGCCTGTTCTCGGCTGCCTGGGGCGCTGCGGCGACTTCCCCGTTCGCCCTCGGCCGCCGTCCTATTGCTGGCCCCTGCCGCTGCGCCGCTTGCCCCAGCGTTGGGGCCCCGGTCTGGGGTCTGGCCCTCCCCCCGCACGCTAGGGCCGTGCGCCCGTCTCCTCCCCCCTACGCCCCGCGCTCCGGGCCCGCTTCGCGGGTTTGGAGCATGCCGCACGTCTCGCTCGGTCCGCTCGTGCCGGCGGCGCCCGCTGGCCCTCGGGCGGGACCTATGCCGTTGCGGTTATGCCCGCGTTCTGCCCGCCCGTAGGCCTGCTGGCTCCGCGGGCCCCCGGCGTGGTTGCCGTTGGCGTCTCCCCCGGCTTTGCGCTCGCCCTGTTTCGGGGCGGCTTGCGCCTGCTCGCCCCCGCCGCTCTGGGCCCTCGCCGCTTCGGACGCGGGGTTCCGCTGCCCTGGCTGGCCCTTTGTCCTCAGCCACCTCCGGCCTTGGCTGCCGCCCCTCCCGGCGCTGTTTTAGGGTCCTGGTCCCGTGGCCGCTCTCGGGCGGCCGCTGCCCGGCGGTTCCTCCGGCGCTGCGTGCCGTGGCTGGAGCGGCTCCCGTGTGCCGTTTCCCCGCGGGTTGCAGTCCGGCCTCCCCTTGACTCCCGCCGGTTCCCCCGGCTGCGCCAGGGTCGTCGCGGCTTCGGATTTGCCCCTCCTCCTGGGCGCTGCCTGCGCTCGCGCCCGCCTGTTCCCCTCCCGCTTCGCGCCTTGCGCTCCCGCCCGCGGGGGGCCCGGCTGGTCGGTTCCGCCGTCCCCCGCCCCGATCGGGCTCACCCCGCGCGGCCCCGCCAGGTGCCGTCGGCCGCAAGGTTGCCTTCGCATCGTTCGCTCCGCCCCGGATCGTCGGGGCGCCCGCTTCCGGGGGTTCTCGCCCCCGCCTCCCTTCGGCTGCGGCCCTCTGCCGCGCGCGTCGTGGGGCGCCTGGGTGTTCTGGTCATCGAGGCGGGAGCGGGGCGCGGCGCGGCCGTGCCTCTGCCCGCCGTTGCTGGGCCACTGCCGTGTCCTGCTGGCCCCCCTTGCCTGGTCTGCGCCCGGCCTGCCTGTTCCGCCCCGCCGGCCTCTGGCGAGTTTTGGTTCGCCCTGCCGGCTTGCCTGGGCTCCCCCTGTCTCCGGCCCCCACGTTGGCGCCCCTAGCTCCCGGTTCTCCTGGGCCTCTGTTTTGGCCGTCGCCCCCCGCGCGGCGCCGCCCCCGCTCCTTTCCGCGCCCGCGCCGGCCCTCGGGCCCCGTGCCTTTCCCCCTTCGCGGCTTATCCGCCCTGCCTCCATCCCCCGCGTTTCCCCGGGGCGCTCTCTCTCCCCCCCCCCGGCGGCGGCGGCCCCGCGCGCGCTCGCCCTGTCCCCGCGTGTGGCCTGGGTCCCTGGCTGCCCGGCCATTCGCCGGGTTGGCCTCTCCGGCCCCGCA
>Ga0163217_1015634_pt1 | contig 17579 bp, 18 predicted proteins | sample SynspAceP_FD_185933 | JGI IMG/M metagenome (GOLD analysis project Ga0163217, IMG submission 185933) | Saline lake microbial communities from Ace Lake in Antarctica - Synechococcus sp. Ace-P (PacBio error correction) | ecosystem: Environmental > Aquatic > Non-marine Saline and Alkaline > Saline ...
CCAATGCGTTTATTGATACCCATAGGGAGAAGCGATTCTTGGGAAAATCGAAAATGAATTTCTAAGTTAATTTCTCACATGAAGATTTAGCCGGATTTGGTCGCAACCCCCAGCAACAGGCTGGTTTTTTCGGCCTGCTGCAATAACGGGGCGCAATGCAGTTGCGATTGCTGCGGTCAAGCAATGCGGAATATGCCGCCAAGCACGGCGCCGAGCCTTTCCTGCGCCATGCCAGGCCATATCAGATTTCAAACAACCGCCCTTTTGCCTTCTATGTAGAGCGCATCCCCAGCAGCGCGCGATTGTCCACCACTGCGGTCCGCGCGACGCCTGTTCACTAGAATGCTATAGGTGCTGATCCAGCCGAAGCCATGGGCCGCGTGGGCAGATGCCATGCATCTGCACAGGTTGTTGCCTAGCGCCTTGGCCTTGCGCAAAGCGCGCACCTTCCACAAGTTGAACGAGAACTGGCAAAAATCCGGACAGGCAGGAGAAGTCCTTATACATCGATGATTGGTTAGATGCGCGCTCCTTGGCCGAACCGGTATCGACAGTCACTCACTGACAATGCAATTTGGATTGCTACTGCACGCCACAAACCTCTCGCAACCGCTAGGTTTATGGACGACCCTGACGTGCGGATCAGGGAACTTGCCCGCGTTTGCGACGGCGGCGTTTTCCGGCGGCGCAGGTCTGATCGTAGACGATGGCGGACACGCCCTCGAACTCACGCAAACTCCCTTTTGGCAGCTTTTCCATATCATGTCATCGCGGTGCAGCACTGCACGCCTCAGCCAGGTCTGTCCTGAAATTGCGTAAATTTTTCTCCTGGCTCATCTGGTCACTACAAGCAATGCGTTTGACGCCCTACAGCCCGCCAGTTGCTGAGTGATCTGTGGCACCGTGGATGCCGATCCACCGGCTGTCCACCGCCATGGGCAACAGCATCGTTGTACAGGATCTTATTAGTCATCTGGAAACCTTGGGCGGCGACTGCGGCACGGATTTGCCTAGGATGCCGGAATGGAAATAGGTACCGTCACCAAAGGTTGGCGAATACGTGCTTGTAGTGGTGAATGGCGCCTGGCGATCCAGGCCGACGCCTTCCGCCAGCCCATCTACTGAACGTCTGGTCTGCGGATAAATCCAAGCGGCCATGTAGACAGCCGATGCCGCTAGCGCGCGGCTGCCTGTGGGCACTTTGGTGGAAAATATTGTGCGGGCAAACCCGAAGCAGTAATGCGGCACGGCGATCCATCAATGCGCCCAGTGACGTTTTTGGGTGGTGAGTCTGGCCTCGAGCTGTGTAACCGGCAGTTGCCAAGTCGGTTCGTCCCGGGTGTAAGCGCAGATTCGCTTGGCCAGAGCCGGCGTGCGATGTTGTAGGCCGGAGTCAGGTTCACTGATGCCGGAAGCACCAATCGGTGTGGGGCATGCTCGCACTCACCCTTGTCGTCGACTTACCACGATGCGGGGCCTACGTCTTCACGCCTTGTACAGCTCTCTTTCAGTGTGGTATTCGTCATGTGGCGCTTTTCTCCACACGATGATTTCTTTCCAGACCCCAGCAAATATGGCTGCACGCCTTCGCTTCCAGGCCGACGCATGCCACTTTGTAAACAGCAGGCCCATCCTGCTGCAAACCTTGTTCTGCATCAATGCCGAAGGCATCTCCGCGCCTGGCACACGTCAAGATAGGATTTGCCTGCGGTGATGATGCCGATTTCGCGCATTAAGGCGAGGTCCCATTACCACGCGGTCGATACGGTTGGCCCGGGCGTATGCAATGCCCGCAAAAGCTTAATGTTCGATGCAGGCGTTTGGTCCTGAGCCAACGTGGGTCGGGCGCAAGCGGATGTTCAGGCCGCCCTTCGGGGATCTGGAAAGTCAGGAATGATCGATTCGACTGCGGAAGCGGATCGATATCGACAATTGCTGCCCTCTCAACAGTAACGGCGACGGCCTTCAGCGCCCACCGCAGCAACCGGAGTAACGCGACACTTGCCCAGCCATGAATTACCGTAAATGCCGAGGTATCCGTGCACACCAGAAGGCGCCAGCAAACCGGCATCATGACGTCCTTTAAAAGAATAATGCTCAGTCCTGGGTGAGGCAAGTGAAGAGGACGGGCGCCATGGTCGTCACCGGCGACTGGCCCAGTAACACCTACCAAATTTCGAATGTGCCGGCGGCATTGGGCATGGCCGAAATTACGTCTCCGAGCGGTCAACGCCCCGGCCTTTGCCGTACACATGCGACACACCGTCATAGGTTGCGCCTCAAAGATTGTTGAACCTTGCTGGGTCCCCAATGAGGTTGGCCGCAAGCTCTTTTCGGTTGACGCCTGGCTTGGAAGTGGTGTAGGCTCCCTTAACGGTAATCCGAGCAACTGCCACAGGGTGCTTGATCAAAGCCGCCGAGGGGCGAGCCCCTATAGCCGGAAGATAAACCTGCGGTATTCAGCCCAGCTGCCAGGTCGCGCTGGCGCTGCAATGATCGGCAGGCTGCACCAGCGCCTGAAAACGCCGGGTCATCAAGTTGATAGCCGCTTTATCTGGGTAATACTTGTCCCCATCCAAGCCGAGAGGGAGGTTCCCATGGCTGCTTAATTACCTGTTGTTATTCGTTTTTATTGCTACTGCTGTTCACGGTAGGGCGAGATTGCTGGAGATATGAAGGGGTAGCTGGTATCGTATAATTTATAAAAACTAGATACAGGTATCTGAAAAACAAATGTCAAATTATCATGAATATCTCCAATGGCGCCTAGCGCGCTATTCGTGCCGGCTGCGGAGACCGGTCCAAATTTTCCACGCAGCGAGCAAAGTGCATGTCTCGCAGTCCGCAATCACCACTGCCGTGATGCAAGCTAGAAGAGGCGCTTAGGTGTGAAGCTATTCGAGCGGATGCCTTACGGGGTCAGCCTGACGCGGAGGGCAACAAGTTTCCCCAGCAATGGCCAAGCCACATCCTCGACACATGGCAGGAATGCGCTTAGTGAAGCGCGTTCTTTCTCAGCCATGCAATTTAGCGGGGTGTTAAGGGTAGGGGCGTCCGTACGACGTGCCTGGGCTATTTCCTGCCTAATTTGCTGGCGCGGTTTTCAAGCGCAGTTATCCCCGATGTAGAAATCGATCTCATCGATATGGACGTGGGAGTATTGAAGCGGGCAGTCAAATCGGTGATTTGACGTCGGCTTGATTGTGGCCTCCAATGCCAGCGACCTCGGAGGCTGGAGCACAGCGTGCTGATTCAGGTCGCGCAGACAACTGTGGCTTGTCGTCCTAGCCATCCTTGATGCAGTCGGCAATCTATACACTTGAAAGGACAATAGCTCGGATAACGCTAGCATCATGCCCACGGTGGATGAAGGTGAGCCATCGCGTGCGCTATTGCAGATAGCCAAACCTGAGGCCGCAGGTGGGCTTTTCGTACCTCCTTCGATGGAATCGCTAAACGCGGGCCTGGTGGCCCACGTTTTGGCGTGACCAAATCCCCCCACCCTTGTCAGACATGCTCTTATCGCGCCTGGTCGCGGAAGGCAAAAAGGATTGAAATCCGCCGCTGACCGATGCTGTGCCGCCCGATGGACTAAGGCCTTGATCTGGCCGCGAAAGGCGTCAGCCTGAACGAGGCGTGCCAGTGCCTTTCTAGCAGTTCCTCATTCAAATTCTTGCGCTCCTGAGGCGCTGTTTGCTTGGCCAGTCAGGCGCTGGCCGTATTCCGAAAATGCGGCTCAACCCTTAGCCGCATTTTCTCTGCGCTGTCCTGATTGAACTCGGCGAAGTCGCGCTTAACGTGGGGAAATAACGCTTATCTGTCGCCCATGGCCGCCGGCAATATCGATAGAACGGCGCTAACCGCTGATGAAGTTCGCGTAGTCCAACTGGCAAGGAAAGTCCCATGCCAGCCACGTCCTTCGGGGCGGCCGTAAGCGCCCAAGTGGGTACTACCTTTCAATGAACCATTTCATCAAATTCTTCGCGGGTTTACGCCTGGCCCCATTTCCTTGAAGGTGCCGATCCACTGCCGGTAATCGATCCAGCCCAATGTTTCACGAGTTTGACTAAAGAAATGTTGGTCCTTAGTAGCGACATCCGAGCATTTGAACAGGGCCACACCAGGCAGGCGCGGTTGATTGCACGGACGGGAATACCCTCTGGTTGGGGACTACCCCTTGCCAAGCGCGGTTGGATGTTCAATAACCTGCCCCAGCGCCTGCTTTCGCATAAAAGGCCACTACGGCGTACAAAGCGCAAGTGACCATTTGCAGTAATGTTGGCGTGCGCAACGGATGTCTTCAGGGTGAGGGTGTCCAGATTCCCGGCCCTTGCCCTGGCCCTCGCCGTTATCACACAGTAAACATCCACACCGCCATGGTTTTCGGCGACCTCTGCAAACGAATTGCTTGCCACTGCCGCACGTATCAGTCACTCTAACAGTATCGAGCGATGCTGCTGCCCCCAGCTGCCTTCCTAACGAAACGCCTTGCCGGTATCTAATTGCCTGGAATTCAACGCGGCACAGATAGGCGCACTTTTTGCGCCGTCCTCGGCAAAGTTTGGCTATTGCCCGGCCAATTAGCCTCGGGAGGCACTGTAAATAGATACGCGCTTACCCTTTAAATCATATTCATACACTTCTCGTGATGATAAAAGGCGCACCTTTTCGGCCCGCCAGTTTGCCCAGAGTGCCTTAAATAGGCGCGTCTTTGGGCCAGAAATAGGTGCGTGACACGTCGGACACAGAGAAAAATAGAAACACAATTGAACAAAAGATAAATTTTATGTTTAATTATGGGGTGAGGTGATGATTTTAAAAAGGGTGAATCGCCCCGTTTTCGCCCCTTTGGCGCAGATTCAATAAGTGGTTGCGCAGCACTCGTTGAATGGTTTGTTTGTTAATCTGAATGCAAGAATGTAAATCTTGATAGGAATCATGTTATTTGTTCGCTAGATGGCTACGAACGCGAACTAGCGCGACAGGCTAAGCCACTGAGGCTGCGTTGAAAGGCCCGCTTGTGTCTTTGCAGGCGAATCGCGTTGTTTCTTAGCCACTGAAAATAAAAACAAGGAACACAGATGAAGCACTAAAGATCAAATTTGGTCATATCGGTTTGCTCGCAGTGCATGGCTCCTCGCAGTTTATTGCGGCTACAGGTAGCGTTGCCAGCAAGCATTAAAGATTGATATAGGCAACCCGGATAATACGCCTGCGCTGGATAAACACGGTTCGCTACACCTAGGTCATCCGCACGGATGATCAGGAAGCGCAATTATGAATAATCCAACTTTGACGAATCAAAAACGCAAGTTTGATAGGGCGATACGTCACCAATCGTATCGATCCTGACCGAAGTGAACTGGCGTATAAAATGGCATACGGCGCTCGTTCCAGTGCTGCTGGGTGGTATGATCATGCCTACATGATCGCTCCGTTGAAAGCAATGTGCCGGGTTATTCGACAAGCTATAACAACGACCGCTACAGCTCTGAGGTCGATGCGTTTACGTCTATGGCCCCTCTGGGCGAAATTCTTGACGCGTTTGTCTGGGCCAATCTTGATCTGGCAACACGCCCAGTAAACGTTAAGTCGGCAAACACGACGCAGTACTGGGTGAGGGCCCTCTTGTTGTGCTCACAGGCGATTATCTTATTCCCCAGGCTCCTCTGGTGCAGGTTGCTGTACGCCAGCATTGAAACCGAAGGAGGTATTTTTACCGATCGGTCAGATTTCAGCTAAGCGCAGGTAACCAAATAACCCTGTCTATCTCCGGTTCAGTATTTCTACGAATTGGGATTAACACCCGCTTTCCGTTTGGGTGGTACTTACTTTGGCGCGCAGATCCTTTCTTTGGAAGGCCAGGACGTTCTGCCTGCGGCCCCAGGATTTAAACCTTCAGGAGGGCCTGATTCCAAGTTTGGGCGTGATGACGCCAACTGGGGTGTTAATGGCGCGTTACGATATGCAAAAGCCTTGTTGCAACTGTGGTACTTATCATCGTCAATTGACGACTACCAGGCGTGCTGTTCCCCATCAGATTGATCTGGCGCCGGCCAATACCGGTTGGTGTATTCCACGAACGTGAAGGCTGACGCGGCGTTAGCTACGCGGGCAACATCGGCTCGCTTTCTAATCGGCGAAGGAACTGTCGATCGCCAGGATGGCTGCCTTAACGCCAGCTGGATCAGTTCGGTAAACCCAATGAAGCCCCGCGGTGATTACTTATCCTATGCTGTGGTAAACGCTGTTATGGGGTACCGCGCAACTGGCTGGCGAACAACTCGGGTGCTGGTACCGAGCTGGCGTTCAGTCATCTGGACAAGGTCACCAACAACGATCAGCCTTTTACAAGGGGGAGGGTAAATGCTGCTGCACCGACTTCCGCACGCCAGGCATCCAGCCTCCGGCAAGCAAGAAGATGGCTGCTCGACGCGCAACTACGCACCGGGTCGCTGTGAAACTATACCGCAATACTTGGCCATCTTGCCCTCCTGGACCTGTCCATTCCTTTTGAACCGTCAACTATGGCTGCATGGTAACGCCGGCCACTGCTGGTGTGGTTCCGAAAGCGCGCTGGCCTGTCTGTGGGTGCATTAATGACTTATCGTCAGCGTCACGACTTACCTTGCGCTAAGAATGCGGAATACTGCTGCTCAAGAGAAGAACACCCTCAATTGCCAAGGCGCCGAGATGGTTTACGGCAACGGCGCCAGTAGGTGGTACCGACCGTGGGTTGGGTTTCGCTGACCTACAAGACGGTCCTTTAAAATAACATAAATCGGAGCACGTAAGAGACTTTCATTTTGCTAAGCAATCGCCTGACAGGGATTTTCGCGTATTCATTGGCCGCAAGTGCCTGCGCAGGAAGCTGCCAAACTCGGCGAGTCTCTACGCGTTATCGGGGCGATTCAAGCAGGCAAGGAGCCCGGTACTATCCCCCTTTTGAAGGGGCTTCGGGAGGCTCCTTTCCGGGTTTCAAACCTGGGCAGCGTTACTGGACTGATCCCTTCAAGGATGAGGAGCCGCGTTCCTGCATTGATGCCAGCAACGTTGAGCAGATACGGCGACACAGTTTGAGTGCAGGGCAAATTGAATTGCTTAAACAATCCAGATACCATACAATGAGACATCTAAATCCGACTCCAAGCCGCACCGCAGCTCAATCCGGAGGATATCTCGATGCCACCGTGCGCAATGCCGACAAGTTGTGAATAAACGTTGAAAGACGGCTTTGCGCTTGACCCGGAATGTCGCGGCGGAATACCTTCCCGATTCCCCCAGACCGGCATGACTGATCTGGACAACAAACGCGTTACACGAACGGGCAAAGTAAATGGCAACTACCAACACACAAGCTCCTCCAACAAGTTGGATCGTGGCCTCCAGTGGTACCGTACAAAGCCTCCGAACAGTCAACCTTTGTAGAGCGGCCTTACTACCAATCAATGTAAGAAGGGTCTGATCCGCCAGATGTACACCCGCGTGTACCTCCGCCACCAAAGCACCAAGCGCGTCGTGCGGTGAGCTGAACCGGTATATGGACTTTCCTTGAATCAACCACAGCACACGGTCCGCGCGTGCAGCTACAGACCCAGGTCCAGCGTCGGTCAAACTTGCGCCTGAGTTGTGCCTACGATACCCCCAGTTCGAGTAGGGGGTGGGCTGGAGCCTATTGATGAAACTGTTCAGTTTTCTCGGGTATGCAGGACGCTTCGAAATACGATCTGGTCGTAGAAAGGAGATGTACATTCCCTTACAACAACTACAAAGCTGTACGTTGACTGCGATGCTGACACTCAGTTGATGGAATCTCCACGTCCAGACCCCGAATGCGAAGCGTGGGAGCCTACACCGTGTTGGGAAGTCGAGGCAACACTTAAGGAAAGGCAAACCGTCACGCTACAGCAGCGGACTTACTACTGACGAGGATCACCATGTGCAAAGGGCTATAACGACGCCCTGGACCAGGGGGTCGGGCTATACCGCTCCATGAATGTTGGGAGGCGTACAACTTATGATCAACGACCAATCCATACCATCGTCAAACACTCGATCTATGAACTTCAACAAGGGCATGTAGGTTTGATCCAATGAAGCGCGCTCATGGTGGCTATCGGTCTTGAGAGCCACGCTCGGAACGCGAAGCTGAACCCTGAAGCGGTCGTTAGCCGGAGAGCCGGGTTCGCTAACTGCAATTCGATTCAAGGCAGCGTTAATTATCCAGGACGGATAAAGCGTTGCCGATCTACCGGTTGAGCGCAGGTGTGGCCTTGTAAACAAGGTGCTCCGGGATACTGAGGATAAAAAAATGAAAGCATCACTACCTGTTCAGTGGCTTCTGGCTCTAAAATATTGCTTCCCCCCGTCCTGGCTGTTCTTGGCAGGAGCTTGCTGCGTGGGGTTGGCGGCTCAGGTTTACCTGTAATCGCGTCCGAGCAAGCGGCGCAGGGCGTCCTCGAGCTTTCATGATCCTTTGGCAGCAACCGCATTGAATCAGTTCGGAGCCGCGGTCCTGGCCGGCGCTGGCGGTGGACCTCGTCGCGCCTGGCAAAAACTTGTCAGCGTTTGGGCTTTGCGCGTTTGATCATTGATCTCAAATGATAATGGCGAAACCTGGAACTCAGTCTCCGAGTCCTGTGGGCGGTGGATCTGGTTGCAAGGTGTCATTTCCAGAACGAGCTTAATTGGCTGGGCAGTTGGGCATGATTCCGTTCTGCTGAGCACTCACCGATGGCGGCTTCATGGGTAGTCAAACTGGATGGCGCCAGTCTCGTTACGCTACTGAAGAGAGCATATGCGAACTCTTCTGAATTCTTGATGAGTTTTGAAGCGGAAAGCAATGCTTAGGGGAGTCGAATTTAGCCACCAGCAGTCCTCTAGAATCCGGACATTCATGGCAACGCCTTTTCTCGATGTATTTTGTAGACGAACAAGCGAAGGGTAATGTGCTGGGCGCTTTTGGCATGCCTGCTGCGCACCACCGACAACGGCGCTAGTTGGGAGCCGTGGAGGAACATACCGATAACGACCGGCGTATGCAGCTGTAAACAGCATCCGATATGTCAGGGCGATGAGGTTTTATCTCAGCGTGCGAGCAGGGCTTGCTGATGGCCTGGACGCGAAAGCGCACGTTCGTCCAGATCGAAACCCTTACCGGCACCTTTTTGGTGTGCGTGTCAGTGACGGCGTGTGAATTTGGCCTATGGCTTGAGAGGCAATCTTATGTCAGCCCGCGATAGCGGCGATAACTGGCAAGCAAGTGAGCACGCAGCAGCAAAGCCCACACTGGTTGACGGCCGGTCCAGCGACGGGCTGGCAATATCCTTATGGTGAGTGAAGCGAGGGCGAACTGATTAGGGCTCAACACCGAGAACTGGAAACCGATCTGATTGCAGTACCTCTATATTCCGGCAGGTTATTCGTAGCCAAAAACCAAGAAAAGCCCGGAGCACTTTAGTGGCGCAGTTTTCGCGGGCCCGAGAAAGATAGATATCAGTCAGTGTTTCAATAACCTTAAATATCGCACTTTTTGTTCACCTCGTTGGAGGTCTGAGTAATGTTGCTCTGAATAGTAGAAAAACTCAAGATAGACGTAGCGAAACTGCAAGCGCACATGGGCCTATATCAGTAGCAATGCGCTCTCTCCGAATACCTGCTGATTTTGAGCATAATTGCTGCCGTGCTGTGTGGCTCCCAAATATTTGCGATGTCAGTTTGAGAATGGTGCCCCTGTGGCGCAGGACGTCCAGCCCATAGGGAGATGTCCGCTGGTTCTAAACGATTGTTAGTCCGGTTGCACTGGCGTTGAATTACAACCGCCTACAGCCTGATAATGTGGAGAAAGTGATGGTTCGACCTAAAAAGCAATACCGGGATGCAGTCGTACGTGAACGTCAATGATTTCGATAAGCGTTTCTGTGGAACCTTTTGAGCGATCATATTTAAGCCACCGAATCCTGGTGCTAATAACCTGTCTCTGGTCCACGTGTGTACTTGGATTTTTCTCGCTCAACCAAACTGGAACGTCAACGCCAGTTTTGAACGGATGAATTCCGTCAACAATCCTTTACATCCAGAACTATCTCGAGAATAACGAGCGAGCTGCCTGGGCCTCGGCAACAACATCGAGTCGTGTGCCAATACACAGGCAATATCTACGATCCTGAGTACTGTGTCAAGCGTTGCAGGAAGTCAATGACACGCTCTATCTGATTCGGCATAGACCAGATCCTGGATGCGTTTCGTTGTGGATGCCTATTGTGCGGTGGGTGAAGTCACCGAAGCCCGAAAAGCGGTGGGGCAGTAATGCGGTCAATTATGACGCGCGACGCTAGCATTACCGCATTGCGTCGCAACGGTCACCCGCGCCTGGCCTGACAGGCAGCCCTGGTGGCGAAGACACCGCATCGAGCAATGATTGTTGCGCCCTTGCATGAGACCCATCCGCAAACCGAGAGCCGCTTGATTACAGCGAGTTTTCCGACCAGCTTTTGAAGAAAAAATCAGATCCTTGGAAAGCGACCTAATCGATAACCATATTGTCCCCGTTTCAGCAAGCCTGGTCGCGATCTGATCGAATGGGCTGCAGGTGGTGATGCTGTTCTCCGCCATCTCGGTGGCGATTGCTGCGCTGTTTGTTAATCTTCTACACGCATGCGTACGCAGCAACGTTGCTGCTGGTGGCATCGCCATTACCGGCGTGGTTCTGGCTGCTGGGCTGATGCAGATTCTGGGGCTATTGACCTGGACCCCTATTCCCATCCTCGTGCAATTTCTGAATTTTGCCCATTAGCCTTGTCTCCACGGCACCAGAAGATGAATGGCATTCTCCAGGCATCGGACGCGCACCGCATAAATATGTTGCCGGCACGCTATCATCCTTCAGACGGCTGTTTTCTTGACCGGCTTTGACGGCGCTGCTTGACCAATGGGTCGGCTTTGCGGTCCTGGCGCTCATTGATATACCCGTTATTCGTGATCTTGCGTGTGACCACCAGTAATCGGCGTGGACGTACTGATCTTCACCAAGTTGAATTCTGATTCCTGTGGCGTTTGCCTGAGTATAGGCGTAAGCAGAAGGCGCGAAGATGGCAATTGAGAAGATGCAAGCCGAGCAGCAGAACAAAGCTGGCAGTGCAAGATCTGGCAGGGTCTGATCTGTTTACCCAGCGAAAAATGGGCTCTGTTGCCAACGCCGTTTCGGTTCTTGCTCATCCCCAGGCGTCAGCGCAGTGAGTAGAATGGAATCTAAAAATCGGCGATCTGAAGCCCTGGCGCGCCCGAGTTGCGTGCCGATTCGCGATACAACCGTGATAACGCATTCATATCCTTCCCACTACGGTCCTTTTCTTCAGGATCGTTTGCGTCCATTATGAAAACCGAAGTCGATGTTGCCCGCTTTATGGCCCGTTGCAAAAACCATGGAACAAACTGGCGTGGCGTCCTGCGTCAGACGAAGGCGTGCAGATCACCAAGCTCCCTGGCGATTCAGTGCGGTCGATTTACGTCGGAATGGCTGAAGGAGCGGCAAGTGGTTGACCACAGCCGTGATCAGGCCATACCATGCTGTTGACGCCGCGATGATCTCCTCCGCCTGGCTTACAAATCAACTGTTCGGTTACGCGCTGATTGCGCTATCTCACCGACCACAAGGCAGAAACCCTCACCGCGGTACTGACGTGTGAGGATTTCAATGAAGAGCCACGGTACTGCCCCGACCCGATGAACAACCGGTGCAGTTCCTTTTGGCCGCAGTAACGCCGGCAATTTTTTTTTGAAGCGCGACCAATATTGAAAGGCGCAAGGGCAATCATCAATCATGTACTTCGTCGGTCTACGGCGCGACTGCGCCCTGTTTGTGCCTTATCACCTTCCCGCAGTATTCCGGCCATCTCTTTGCGCTTATCCCGTGATCATGACCCACCATTATTGCCAAAGCGCTGATGGTCTGGCTGGGCATTGGTCTAAAGGTCGCCACGTTGCCGGTCAATGCAGTAGGTGTCGGAGTCGGGTTGAATTAACGCGCTCTATCTGCTTAGCGTGCAATTGGCCGTTCAGGCCCGGGAGAGTCCTTGGCAGTGGCCTAGTAGGCGCTCGCTTGATTTCACTGGTCGGGTAGTGCATCTGATTGTTTGACCATGGCGGCAGTGCGTCATTACCTGGGCCTGGTCGCCGATCAAGTTTTCAGGCAGAACATGGGATTCGCTGACGCTCATGTTCCTTGGAACCCATGGTTGGGTGGCGCTGATCTTGATTCCTGCTCCTGTCGCATTTTCTGCTCAGAGCCGTGGCGCAGGAAAACAATAGCGGAGCGTTCTTCACCACGCTGAGGCCTCCGGCCAACCTGTTGCACCACAGCATGTTCAAACTAAAAAGACAGGCAATGGTCGACACCTCATTGAAAGGCGTACCCAGAAGGTAGCGCTTGCCAAAACACGCGGTTTTTTTTCGCTCCACTGTAAGAAATGGAATAAAGATGTCGAATTGTTTGAATGAGCGCCGACATGGAATGGTGCCAGACCCGGATGGGATGACCGAATTGCTGGTGGACAAGCTGGGCAATACACAACAACGAGGCTGGCGCCAGGCTTTGATGACCATCCCATATCGCCATTTCCTGCGGGAAATAATCATTGCGGTGTCGCCAGACCCGCGTCCCGAGCCGCAGTGGCAGCTGATCGCCGCCAACCCGGGCGATCCGATGTTCCAATGACTTTCTGGAAAGCTTGAAGGAGTACCAGGGCCGCCACCGTCCGATGCTGACTCATTCCATCGTACTTGGCGCTGCACGGCGAACAAGTTCGATGCTCTGGTCGCAAACTTATCGTCGGCGGCTTCCGTTTCCGGATGGCGCAACGTACTCGACCGACATGCCTTCGAACCGTCTTGGTTTGGTGGCGTCGCCAGCAAAGCCAGTTTTATGATCCCATCGTGGATGGCGATTGTGTATGAAGTCATGCCCATGGAACCGGCCTGCAATGCCGCCCGATACGTTCTCTGTGCCTGCGCCACAGCCGCGCGATTCCCAAGCCCGGCGATATGGTGCGGGTTTCTGCGCGCTGGCTATCCTGGTGCGCGACCTGAACGAGACAACTTCGCCGCTGCTCGGCCCAATCTTTGACTGGGAACGCTTCAGCCGCGGTTTGAACTGATCGAGGCGAAGGCTATCGCCGTGCGCGCAATGGGCTTTAAGCCTGGCCAATAGCGCCACGCTGACATCACGAAGCGACCCGCTGGAACAGTGAGCGGGTCTGTATCTCAACAGCTGGGGCCCTGGCCCCTTATTACATCCGCGATTGCCGGTAAATTTTGGGCTGCGAAGGCTGAAGAACCCTGCGGGCGCGGGGTACGTGGCCTTCAGCTGGAATCGAGTCCAGCGTGCGGTGGGCGGCCAAGGCGCTGATCAGGCATCGATCCGTCGAGCTTCAGAGGCCAGTTGTTCGAGTTCGAGGAGTGCTGATATGAGCACGGAGCAAAGTCAGCCTGAAGTAATCAAGCGACGCAGTGCAGAGCACTGTGCGGGGGGACGTGGATGGTGTGCACCCGTCCTGGCCAAAATCAACGCCAATTCACGATGCCATCCGCGTTGGTGTTTCCAGCGGCCCCTCGAACGCCTGGAGAAATAAATGAAAAGTATTCACGTTATAAGTTATCGCGTGAGGCGAACAGCGTTTTGCGCCGGGCAGACATCAAGGAAAAACGCGGGTGCCCCGTAGACCTCCATCCAGGTGCGCAAGCGGATGGAAGGCGCCCGCTGGATTCGAAAGCCATTGATGCGGTCAGCAAACCGTTCATTGTCGCTATTCACGGGTACTGCATGGCGGCGTCCTGGAGCTGCGCTAGCCTGTGATAGCCGCTTTGCTTCGCCCAAGCGGTGTTGGCATTGCGGAAACAGGTCTGGGATGAATTCCTGGCGGGAGGGCGTACGCAGCGCTTGTGCCGAGGTGTAGCGCCAGTCATGCCGCTTGAATCTCTGCTTACATGGTGAGCGTCTGGATGCCCGAAAAAGGGCGCGCCAGATCGGCCCCTGGTATCGCGGGGTCGCGAAAAGCGCCGACCCTGCCTGGATGAAAGTGTCAGCGCTGCGTGCAGATTGCTGTAAATTCACCCATGGGGCCTCGGTATATGCAAAACGAGCCGCGCGCGCGGCCTCGAAGTCGACCTGAAAAAGGGTCTGGTCTGGAACTGGACTGTTTTCGTTGCGGACACCACCAAGGATGCCACAGGGGCTTGCTCTAGCCTTTGCCGAGCGGTCGCGCGCCCGCAGTTCAACCGGTGAGGAAGTGGGGCATCTCGTATCAACTTTAGAGAAGCATAAAATGACGACAAGACAAGCCTTAAGGATCGTTAGCATTATAACTGGCGCTGGTGCGGGCCTGGTGCGAAGTGCCGCACGGGTATTGAGCTTCGCATGGCGCTGCCATTGCAATCGTCGATATCAATCAGGATGCGCAGCCAGTGTGCGCAAAGAGATTGAATCGGCTGGTTGGTAAAAGCCATGGCGATACGCACTGATTATCCAGCAAGAATGAGGTCAAGGCAGGTCGACAGGTGAGAACCGGTTCGGCGTACCGGACGTGCCTGGCATAATAATGCTGCGGTCTGGATGTGATCAGCGCCAAAAAGATCGTGAATCTGTAAACCTGACAACATGGATGCCTTGATCGTGCCATTGCGCGTGAACCTGCGCGGCGCTGTATGTGCTCAAAGTAATGCCATTCCGGTGATGCTGAAGCAGGGCAAAGGCCTTCGGTGATTTTTTGCCACCTCCGGACTGGGGTGCCCAGGGGTGATCTGTCCCTGACCGGCTATGCGGACAAACCAAAGCGGCACTGAACATGCTGCCCCAAACTGTAGCCGCGCAATAACGGCAAACTGGGGTGGCGCGCAAGGCGTGCCAGATGGGCTGGCGCCTGCGGAAAATGCTCACAGTTCAATGCCGCCAGAGCTGTTGATATATTGCGCGATAATTCACCTGACGCCTGAGTGGCCTCCAAACGGCAATTTGGCTGAACGTGTGGCCTTTCTCGCTTGCGACGAAGTCCATCTTCGTAACGGGCACCACTCTGGTGGCGGACGTGGTTTTGCAGTCACACGCCATCGCTGGAAAGCGATGGGCGTGGCGTTTTTCGAGCAGTCAGGTCGCGGAGCATGTGACGGCAGCTGGATAAGGCCGATGCCGCCAGCCGGGAGTTTTTAGGCCCCGGCTATTTTCTGAGCTGTGAGAATGAAGATTTTTGGTTTTTTTTTTTTTTTTTTTTTTTTTTTTTTTTTTTTTTTTTTTTGTTTTTTTTTTTTTTTTTGCCGAATGTTTCACGCCAGTGCGCAGCCTTCTTTGGAGGTAGTGCAAAGCCGACGAGAAACAGACATGTGTAAATGGTTGGTAAATCGCAGAACATTAGCAGTGCCGACTGGCCAGGAACAAACGAACGTCTATATCCGCTTTGAAAACGCCCGGCTTTGATGCCGCGTTGGAGCCACTGACAGAGAATTTAATGGCTAACGCCGGGATTGACTGGCGAAAGCTGTTTAGGGCCTTGGGTGTCCTGCTTGCCTCGTGATAGCGAAGGCCCTCCAGGGCCAGCCGCGCCCAGTAGCGGATCTTCCAATATATTGAAATACAAGCAGCAATGAGCAGTGTTTCGCATGCTTGTCCGTGCGGCAAGGATGGATCTATTTTCCAACGCGATCAGCTCTCTTGCATTACTGTTGCGAGGGTCCACCAGAACGGTTGAAAAACAGCACTTCCCTAGAACCGTAGTAGTGAAACCAGCTTGCTTGGTCAGCCGGCTTCTTCGTGGCAAATCTTCTACCCGTGCGCCGGCCAGACCATTTCTGGCAAAAGATTGTCTGGCGGCAGCAAGCGACGGTTCATGTACGCGCTTGTTCGGCTCGCACGGTTACGGGTATTCATATATTCCGTCTCTGGATTGGGTGGAAAAATATATGCAAGGGCGTCGGTAACTCGCCCCGGTGCCTTCAATAGCTTCAGCATACTAGCCACAGCTAAAGTATCTCCGACAGCGGGTAATAAAATCTGTGGCGTGGCAGGCCAGCAATTGGGATAGATATGATCTTAATATTACCGCTCGTAAGGCTATTGTCTGCGCCTCTTCTCGCGCGCTTGGCAGAGCCTGCGCAATGCACTTGCCGCAGAAGAAATGTGGAGGTATTTCAATGGCCGTGACCCTGCCAGCTTAAACAGCCGGCCGTGGAAAATACGTGACAGCACCGGCTTGAGGTAGTGGCAAGTAGTCGCAGACCTCAATAGCGGCGCCGGGCGAAACTGCGCTGCTTGCGGCTTGTCCTGCCCCGGATTATTCTGGTCACCAATTAACGGAGGGGGCCCCGCCGGACGCTACCCAGGACTGGACAATAATATCCTGGCAGCAGCTCTGGAAGCCAATATGCTCAGTCGCCATTATGGCTGATTCAGGCCGTGGTGGGCGGGATGCGCGCCGGCAATTTGGCGCGGTCGTCAACATCACCTCGGCAATGGTCAAAGTCGCCGCGCTTGCCCGATGGCCTCTCAACGCGGCCCCAGGGCCGGCCTTACGGCGTTTCCCAAGGCGCTTTCGCTGAGTGGTGCCGATAACGTCACTATCAACAATGTTTCTACCCGAGCGTAATCGCTACCGACCGCTTACCTACTGACAGCCACCTGGCCAAGCACAAGAATATAAGCCTGGAGCAGGCTCAAAGGAGATGGTGGCACGCCGTGCCCGCCGGCGCCTTTGGCACGCCGAGAAATTCGCCGCCCAGCCTGCCTTTTCTCTGCTCCAGTCAATCTGGGATATTCACCGGGCAGACATCTGCAAGCTGGACGGTGGCGCCTACAGCGGCTTATTTGAGCTCAACCTTGCGTTTCTGGTTTTCCCTCGGCCGGGGCTTGTCTTCGACTGCAAAATCAAGTTTAACGTCCACAAACACTTGGGTCTTTGAAGAATACCTGCCAGGTTTCGAACATCACCCGGTCGCGGATAATCCGATAGTCAATGGCGGTGCTGATTCTAGCTGGTTCAGCGTTTTCTCGCAAGCCCTCGCAAAGAACGCCATAGGTCGAGCACACCACGGCGGAGGGCTGGCATAGATGCGACGGCAATCACGTGAAGCACCCGATTGGCCTTCGGCATAAAAGCCACAAGTTCCCCCGGCACTGGAAAAGGCGGTCTTGCGTCCATTTCAAGCCCCAACAGGTTTTCATAGAAGTGTTCGCGTCTTGCTCGAGCTGGTCGGTACTGATAGTGAAGTGGTCCATTCTAAGAATCATACTGTGCCTGTCGTAATCAAGAAAGGGTTTAGCGGTCGCTGAGAGAGAAGGTTAAACCGCCCGAAAAGCATTGGCTGGCCTTGGCAGCTGTGTTCGCGAGCTGCTTGATGTAAGGGAAGTTGGGTCGTTGTTGCAAAGGGCAAGTTATTCCAGTGGCTCCGATGAAGGCCCTATACAGGGGCAAAACTGGGTATCGTTTTTCCAATACCTGACATCATTATTTTGGTTGTTTAATGAGGCTGGGATTTGGTTAGTCTAAAGTTGGAATAAAGCGGTTTTCCCAATAAAAATAATCGCTGAGAGTAAA
>Ga0163217_1035015_pt1 | contig 17576 bp, 9 predicted proteins | sample SynspAceP_FD_185933 | JGI IMG/M metagenome (GOLD analysis project Ga0163217, IMG submission 185933) | Saline lake microbial communities from Ace Lake in Antarctica - Synechococcus sp. Ace-P (PacBio error correction) | ecosystem: Environmental > Aquatic > Non-marine Saline and Alkaline > Saline ...
AAAAAAAGGAGGGAAGATGACTGGGCATATCCCGCCCCCTTCTTTTAATCAAAAATCCTAGCGCTTAAAATAACGCTGTTTTTTGCAAAAAAAGCAAAAATTTTTTTGAAACAATTAACCCAAAACAGGCCCCCAAAGAGTTCCCCGGGTAAGAAAATTTATTAGCCGCCAATTCTCGCCAAATATTGGGTTAATACCAGGGTTTTAAATTAAGTACAAGTAAATTCATTGGGCGAAAGCCTGTTTTTTTTATTTTGACGCCCCTATACTGTCCAGTTTTTAGTGGTCCCTGGGGCAAAGGCAAAATTTGCAATGGGGCCAAAGTATAGTACCGAACCAAAACAATTATTTGCCACCAATAGTTAATGCCAGAACCATAGCCTTTACAATTTTGCTCCATTAAAGGTTAAGCATAGTGCCGATACCTATATCCCTTTTTTCCATGATTTTTAAAGTAGGATAAAAATCCTGTTTTTAGGGGATTGTACAAATGGTGTTTAATATGGGAATTTTACAAATGTTATAAATTGTATTTGCGTCAATATTGAAGTTTGGAATGCAAGAATGAAAATAATTGGGGGGTTTTTTCCTTTTCAAAGAAGTAACGGTTTAATTTTATTGAAGTTTTTAACTATAAAATTTTTTTATTGAATGAAAAAAAAAAACATGTTTATGCTAGTGGCCATATAGGCCTGTTTAGGATATCAGCCTAAATAATAGGGGAGGACATTATTGCCAATTTGGGGATGGACCATGCGAATGCCCAAAAATTATATAAATGGCAAATTTTTACTGGGAGTTTTGGAACGGAATAATGACGTGAGAATATTTTCATGATTTCCCAAGATTGAAGATGTTTAATCATCTATAGTTGGAAGGAAGACCAGGTAGGTGCGGGCCCAAAGAATCTGTGAGTATATAAGGAAGTATTGTGTAATAGCGAGGAGTTCCATTGTTAAGTACCAAAAAGAAAAGAGCCGACAGTTAAGCCTAGTTCAGAGCCTCCTAGAATGGATGAGGCCTGTACTGCAGGGAATGAGGGATGGGATTAAGGACTTTGGAGGCAGCCATAAACCGACCTCAAAAAAGGCCGCCTAAAGGAAAAATGCCCAGGCAATTGGCATGTACCAACCTATGGTGGGATGAACAAAAAGCTTTCTTGGCCATGTATGAAGATCCAACACCCAATAAAACGAAATGGGGAAAAAAATTATCAGCAGACCTGGCGGGTTCTGTAAAAAAGAAAATTAAGAGGAAATAACCTTAGCCTAGTTGGCCAAAAGTGGATTTAACGCAAAAGCTAACTGCTCCCCGATATTATAAAATTAAAAAAGTTCGTCAATCCGGATTATGGAGTAAACCCCCATGGAAAAGCCTATTATAGGGCGGGTAAGGAAGTGAATAGTGAAGTTACTCGCTTTTGTAAAAGCTTGGCTCCAAGGCGAGAATTTTTTTTTTATTTTTTAATTAATTTCTTCTTCAGTAAAACTAAAATGCCTGTGTCATTGGAACCGATTCAATAAAGGGTAATTCTACCGTTAAGTAGGCCTCCCATCCGTTGCGGCGTGGAAAATGGCAATGATGACCAAATCAAAATACAAGCACACCGAGGGCGAACCAAAAAATCAACTTTTGGCCTAAGAAAAGAATGAAGTCAAAGGCAAAAATCGATTAATTAAATGAATAATGTTTTTTAATGCAGCGTATCCTTTTTGGGTAAATTCGGTCTGGTCCAATACCTACAAGGTTTTAGAAAATCAATGTAGGTTATTCATCTCTCCATGTCCTGCAAGAGTTTTTTTGAAACTTAATGGGTATTTGGGTATCGATCGTAGGCCTTCCCTTTTCGCTTTGGGTTTTAAGTCCTACAAGGTTTTAGAAAACCTTGCAGGACTACGAATGATGTGTAGGTAAAGGAAGCCCTTCCCATGTTTAGGGGAAGGTGCCCATCCGCGACCTTTATTGTCGGATGGCGGAAAGGGGCTAGTGGGTACATCCTTAGGCTATTGTTAATGTGGCTATTTGGGTACCCTAGTATTACTCACTTTTCTAACCCCGCCTCCATCTTCTTCCCGACTCGTTGTCGGAAAAGAATCCACCCCTCTCTGTCCAGGGTGGGGAGCCCCACCTTTTTGCAGATTAAATCGATCAGAATATAATGTCCCAATGTTTGGACGAATTTAAATCTACGCCTAATTAAGTATTCAAAAAACAGGGCGTCCATTGTTAATAGATTTAGCGTTAGCTTTTGCAGTAAACATACCTTTTTTGGCACAATCCTGCAAGGTTTTTTAAGCCTTGTTAGGTATGGTGTTAAGGTCCATGAATTGATTATCTGAATTTTTTTCGATTAGTTTTGTTTTTCTAAATCCTACAAGGTTTTGCCAAACCTTTTAGATATAAGGTTTTGGGTGGGGTTAAAAGTCCTTCAAGGTTTTTGGAAACCTTGAAGGACTACTTTAAGCTTTTTGTTTGGAATGTGGTCGATAAAACAGCCACCCCAATTTTTACGACAGGGTAATCGCTTACATCAATGCTAGGGTCTTTTACTCTTTCTAACCAATTCGGATTGCTTCATCTGTCTTATATGAATGGGGTCCAATATAAAAAGGTCGCTCCTTTTTTCGGCATTCTTTTATATATTCCACTGGATCTGAATTTTTTCTGAGGCGGTGTTGAGGTACGTGTACAAATGTCCATAATATACAGAAAGGCTCTTTTATAGCCTTAATTTTTTGATTGGGCAGCTACTTTTAAGTTTGGTGATTGGATATTATTCTTCTTCCACTTTTAGTGTAGAATTTTGGTTTTTCCAAATTCTCCCCTTTAGGGTCATTATATAATGGGACCGGATGCACATAACTTATTTTCTCTTATATGCAATTTTTTATATGCTTGTATAATTGCATTACTTCAACATGGTTTTTTTATTTATCAATAGCTACCCTTGGGCTCGTTGTGGTAAACTGGCAGACTTCAACAACCCCTATAGCTTATTTGCTTTTTTAAATACCGAGTCAATAGCATTTTCAAGTTCCTTTGGAATATATTTTCAGTACTTTTAATTGACGTGGGGTTGCAATAGTTTGGAGGAGGGGAGGAAATCGGAGCTTACAAAAGGGGGTATTTTTCGATTTCAGCGCCATTTTTTTGGAGTTTAATGATTATTGTATCTTCAACGCTTCTTCAAGTTTCAACTTTTTTTTTCGGTTTAGGTTGGTGTTGGGTTTAGAGATAGGACTTGCTCCCTTTTTTTTATGTTTGGAACGGATCTGGAGTAGGTGGGGTGGAGACATTCTGGAAAGGCTGTGCCTCCTTTATTTGCGTATCCGTCAATGCGAACATAAATCTTGTTTTCGCAAGGTTTTTAAAATCTTTTAGAGAACACCTTTTTTCTTGGGGCTTGTGCATTGGTTATTTTTTGGCGAGTGTGTTGAATTCCTGAATTTCGGTCCTTGGTGGCACCCTCTGGTGTTTTAGGTATTGTATTTTCCAACGACGTTGATTGTGGCCACGCCATAGTCCATTAGAATAGCATCCACTTTTTTATGATATTGTCCGGTGTTTCTTTCTCCACCCTAATTATGGCCCTAACACTCTGATTCTTTGTTCTTTTCGTAAGGCCCTGGTTGTATTTTTAAGTAAGTGGGGTTTTAATTCTTCAAGTGTAAAACCAAATCAACATTGACCAACAGCTGTCCATTTTTCTATTTATCGGCGATCACCAATTTCATCCATTGTAATATTTGGAAATTTTGAATAATAAATTGCTTCCGGGTTCAGTATCCTTTTCTATTACTTCCTTTGGTGGCCGCTGCCCAATTGGAAAGGTCTCTATTTTTTTGAATTTTCCAAGATTTCTTTCAGTACTAAAACTGTAAAGTAAGAGTGCCCAAATTAAAGGGCAATATCTTAAACTTTTTTTAACCTATGGCTTTTTGTGATGTTTGTGTTTTTCATGATGATGATTCGTTTTTTGATTGATGAATATGAATGGCATTTGCCATGGTGGCGCCTACGGCATTTTGATGAGAATGCAAATAACTAGTTTTGATAGTTTGGGAACACTTGCTCCTTTTTAATACGCCTGAATCAGCTAAAAATTCGTGGTTGAGTTTTACTAAAATGCTTACCCAGTAAACCCAAGGGATGAAAACAGAACAGACATGAAACAGTTTTTTCCAAGAATAAGATATCCAAACTGTGTTTTTTGTTTGGCATGGGTTTCCTCGTGCCAAAAAACTCCTGCGGAATTTTTCCTGGGTTTCATAATCTTTTCGGTTGAAAAATATATAGCTAAAAAGGTAATGTGGAGCAATGAGTTTCTCTGAAGCAAACACATTGATGAAATTCCGTCCCGATTTTCGTCTTCGGGTTGTTCTTGATGCTTTGATCAATGAACTTTAAGTTGGCTAAAAACTTAAGACCGAAAAGGATTGCTCCCAAAACTAATAAACTCCATAACAAAATAGGGGAGAATGTTGGTCCTCAAGCTTGTGGAATTGCTCTAGATATATACCGCTTTTGTTCAGGTGTTGTTAAATAGTATAGGTTCCACAGTAAACCAGTAACGTATTGGGTGAATGTAATTAGCGGGACTGCCTAGCGAATTAAATAAGAGCAGATCAGAGGGTATATCTTTTTAAAAAATGGGTGTATGGTTGTAATCTTTTCCAGTACCACTTTGTAAAAACACAAGAGTATGGCTAGGCAGGCACATAAATTTAGAAGATATGATCCACAATGGCTAATTTGTTTTTTTATTTCGGCTATTATCAGTTTCTTAGTGTCTTCTAACTCTTCCTTGCTCCAAATCTGGTTTCTTTTTGCGAAAAAGGGGCAAATTGGGAGGTGCTATCATTAAAAAAGGTTTTAATGAGTTCCGTTTAAATGTTGGAGAAATAGTCCTTTTTTCTTTACCAAGAAAATATTCCCTAGCGTTCCCAATAGGGTATACCTACGAAACCTTGTCCGTCATCGTTTTAATCAGGTTGCCACGGTAGTAGTGGCCGGTTTGGGTTCTGGAATAGACTCCAATAGATCCTTTCAATAAAAGCTTTGGTTAGGTTCTTCCAGAGGGTTGGTTCATTAATTCTTCTTTCGGTTTTGAGAGTTTTCATGTTCAATTAATCGATTGTGTTCTTACAAAACATAGAATATAAATTATAAATTCTTACAAGTGTAGAGGTGTTATTTTTTGGGACGCAAGTGAAGTGTTAAGTGGTGAGGGGTTAGATTGTTTATTGGCCAATTGTTTATTGTTAAAATTGATTTTTGCGTTAGCTATTGCAGCGGCATCCTTTTTTTGAATAGAATCCTGCAAGTTTTCACTAAAACCTTGTAGGTATCCCGGTTAGTTGGGGGCTCAAAGTCCTACAAGGTTTTCCAAAACCTTGCAGACTGCTTGAAATGGAGCCAAAAAAGATATAGCGGAAAGAGCGACCCGCTAGGGTGGAACCGCCCAAAAGAAAAAGAATAAGTGTATGTGGGAATAATGGAAAACCTTCTCCCAGGGCAGTGTCGGGAGAATTAAGGACCCGACCCTGCTTTAAATGGAAAGGTTGCTTATTTATTTGGAGAGGTTCCGTGAAATAGTGATAAAAATAAGGAATGGTCTCTATTGGCCCTTTAAGGTAGTTCCAGACCCCAAATGCTCGTTGGGCGAACTGATGGATCAACTATCCAGCCCAAACCGCCATAAGGATGGTCTTGCTTTTTTAATTCTTTCTCGAAAAGGGAAACGATAGGAATAAACTACCCCCAACTGCGCTGAGGTATTGGGGTCTTTACCAAAGGTAGTTTTCGTAAGCTTAGGATGCGCTTTATAGGCGTTATGTCTGATAGGCCGTTTAACATAGCCTTGTCCACCGTGATGCGGGTAAACCTTTACGGTAACTCCGTCCGGGGCCAGATTTTCAAAATGTGTTTTAAACAGTTCTGTTTATTTTCTTTCCAATCCTGATGTGGTACCAAGCGCATGGAAATTTTGGCAGAGGCCTTACTGGCAATAACGGTTTTTTGCTCCCGCCCCTATGTATCCACCCCAAATTGCCATTAAACGTCCAAAGGTAGGTCTAATAGAATTACGTTCGTTGTGGTGGTAACCCTTTTCACCGTAAACTGCGTTTATATTTAAGTGCTTTTTTTATTAAGTTCTCCAGTTAAAAGGAGCCTTGGCCATTTCGGCAAACGCTCTTCTTTGGAAAGGTCCTTCCCACCTTTGTATAAAACGCGGGATGGTTATATGTTGTTTTCATCGTGCAATGCGGCAATCATTTTGGTCAATACATTGATTGGGTTTGGCCACTGCACCAACCGTATAGGCCCGAATGCAGAATCTCTGTTGGGGTCCGGTACTCATTCCAACATAGCTAAAGTCCTCGCAAACGCTGTGGTTATAGAGGGCACATATTGGCAATCATCGCCCCGGTATCCGAAATTAAAAATGATAATCATTTAGCCAACGTTTTCTTTGTTCTTTGCAACAAAAGTGCCCAAGTTTTCAACTTCCTACTTCCTCTTCCCCTTCGATCATAAATTTTAACGTTGCAGGGCATTGGTTGTTTTTTACCATAAACTCCAAGGCTTAACGTGCTATACATTTGTTCTTTGTCATGCGGCAGGCACCTCTACAAAAATGGCACCTTCGGGTGACATGTCGGTAGGCTTAAATAAACTGGTCGAACGGAGGAGGAAGTTTCCAAAGGTCGGATAGGGTCCGCTGGTTTGCACGTCATAATGGCCATTACCAATATAGTAGGCAAATCGGGATTAATTTATTTTTTCACGCGTAAACTTAGGGTACCCATTGGTTTCACAAAATCTCCACGGTGTCCGCACCCTGCTTCTAAAAGTGAAGCGCTTTACGCTTCCGAAGCATATTGATAACGTCCTGGAATAAGCAGGGTCGGCGCTAACCGAGGTATCTTTAATAGCTGTATTAATCGTTTAGATAAAAGTTCTTTGGGTTTTCTGCTTAGGTACTCCGAAATCTCGCGCATAAAATGGTTAAAATTGAGCTAAATTTACAAAAAGAACTTTTTAATGGCCTAGGTAATTTTAAAATTGAAAAAATTACTTTAATATTTGCATCCCGATAATAATCGGAGTCAATGCAGGGCGTGTGGAATTGGTAGACACGCTAGAACACTTTAGGATCTAGTGCCGGCAAGGGTGAGAGTTTCGAGTCTCTCCGCCTGTACACCAGGGAAATCGCGACTTTTAGGAGTCGGCTTTTTTATTTCAAGTACAACATAGGTACAACATTTTTGAAATTTTCTTGTTTAAACTAATGTTGAAATCATTTTTTAGTTTTAGATGATGATAAAATCAATTGTAAAAGTAACTTTATTGGTTTGGTAGGGCAGGGTTACCAAGTTACTCTTCGTATTCTCTACTAAGTATTTATGGGGCTTCCAAGAAATTGAACAGCTTTTTTTTGTTTAAGTTGTTGCAACCTAGAGTACATAAGTTTTTATAGTGCTTCTTAGAAGCGTTTGGAGTCTATCATAATTATGTGGGTAAATCCTTTCAGATAATTATCGTGCTTTAGCCAACACTTGAAGCCACTTTAGAATAATTTAAACCTCCTGAATGTTTTATAGTTGACTTATCTAAATCATTACAATTTGAAATTATTTTTTTAAGCTATTCGCTACAGACTTTTCCAGCCAAGCTTGCCAAATGGATATTCCACCCCAAAGTTTAAAAACCACTGTTTTCCGAGCCAATGTTGTACACACCGATTCCGAAGCAATGTTACCCACTGATTCCTGAGTATAGTTTACCAGAATAATCAGGGCAAAGAGATTACATATTTTTTTCTGATCGTTAAGGATTTTTGAAGATGGAACTGTGCTTTTATAGGCTGACATTCCCGGCCACAAGTTTTACCAGAAAATTTCCGAAGCAGAGTTTACCACCAAGGGCACAGATCTAGAATTTCTGGAGGTAAACATTAGGTTGAATAACCAACTCCTTAAATCATGGCCAATAAAACCCTTGCTGATGCAAAAAAATAAGACAAAATACTGATTATTCTAAAAACGAGATCCTTATCAGAGCGTAGCATTGGCGGGAGCAGACTGGTGCTCCAGGCCTACTATTCCTTCCTACCGGGGCATGTTTGAGACCAGTGGATTTGGATTATGATACACTTCTTAAACTTTAAAGATCCGGAACTTTATGAATTGGTAGAAAAAAAAAAACGCAAAAAGAAGGATCGGACGGGACCCCGGATGTCCGTCAAAACTATATTTTTGGAAACAGCGGATTATTTTTAATCTCCGAACTAGGGCGCGTCGGTGTAACCAGGCTACTGCTCTGGCAGGAGTATTTAAAAGAAATATCCAGAAGGCTTTGGCTACTCTCGTTTTTGTGAATTATTGGATATCCAGATCAATTTGAAAGAGCCCCGACCATGGTTTTAAACAATAATCCCCCGGAGAGCTGCTTGAATTGATTTTTGCGGGTTCCAAGTTAAGCTATGTGGCCACTTCCTTAAGGGGGATAATACATTGCCTGCCGGTACTTATAGCGTAACTTCCCTTAGTGGATTTTGGTTATGCAAAAGCAATTGCCCGATGCTTCCCTGCCCAGGTAATTCCTGCCTGAACGACATCTTAAATTATTTTGGAGGGGTTCGCGGCTCATGCCAGATCAGATACATATGAAACAATGGTTCCCGTAGCTGCAGGTATGAAACCTACTTTTCCCCAAGGCATTGGAACAATGGGCCCTGCACAACCATATTAGGGTTGTTGGCCACAAAGGGTAAGGGCCCCAAAAGATAAGCCATCTGTAGAAAACCAGGTGAAGATCACCTATCGCCGGGTGTATGCACTATCCGTAAGAAAACGTTTCCTACAGCATCCAAGAGCTGAACCAAGGGATAAGAAAGGCTTTGGGAAGCCCATCATGACATCAACTTCCAGAAGAGTCTTTTTAGGCCGAAGGGAGCTCTTTAACCGGGCCAGGAGCTACCGGTACTGCAAGGGCTTCCGAGCATTCCATACCAGTTCAAACGCATCTCACCAGGGCGCATAGGTCCACAAAGACTATCATGTGGTAATGGGAAGACTGGCATTTTATAGTGTTTTCGCCTACCACCCCGGCACGTTGGTAAGGGAAGTAAATATCCATTTACGATATCAGAATGTGTGGAAATCTATTATCAACTGGAAGCGCATTGCCGTTGCAACCGGCGCAACTAAATAAAAAACTGGGATATAACCACCCTTTTTGGGAACATATGCCGCGAACATCATCGCAAGATGGCCGTGGCAAACGTGGGATGGACTCACGGATTATTATTTAAACAAGCTGCGGAACAATGGTCCCATCACCAAAGAATTCTTTGTAGAAGCTTATGAAAAAGTAAGATCTCCGTGGCACCAGGCTATTGGCCCCCTTCCTGGGAATATTGCGACTGATCAAACAATATGGGGGTCCCCGTGTGGAGGCAGCCTTGTAAGCGGGCCCTGACCGGAAACCGGTTATAACTACAAAGTGGTAGCGCACTATCCTAAGAAAACAAGATGGACCGGGATAAAGAGAAGCCCCGCCCAGAAAAATCCCCATACCGCCATCACGAAAAATCTCCGGGGCCACAAGCTTTTGTAAACAATAATGAAAACATTAATTAATAATAATTTGGAAGATGACACAGCACAACTTTACAACAATTACAGGGCCTAAGGCTTACCGAATGGCCAAGCGGTATCAAACCTACAAGCCTGCCACAACAACCGGCAGGAGGATGCCCACCACCATTCCTGGCCCTGATGTGCCAGGCAGATAACAGGATATCGTAGGGGAAACAGCAGACCCGAGAGATTGCTCAAGGCCCGGAACATTTCGCTATCGGGCCGACAATGGAAGAAATTAATCTGTAGCCCGGAAAGGGAATTACAAAAGAGAACCCTATTTACAGTTGGGCGGAAGGGACACTATCTGGAAAAAGGAAGAATTCCTGATCCACGGCCCGACCGGAACCGGAAAATCCTTCCTGGCCTGTGCCCTGGGGCGCTTCCGCCTGTCTTTGGGATATAAGACCCTCTACCTTCGATGAACAAATTTTTTAGAGACTATTGCCCAATCCAGAATCGATGGCACTTACCTTAAAACTCATCAAACAGTTACGGCAAAAAAGCTGGTCATGCCTGGATGAATTTTTGGTCTGAAACCCTTATGCCGGCGATGCTAAACTGACTTATTGGATCTGTTGGAAGACCGTTATGGCATAAGGGGTCGGTGATCAATACCTCTCAACCTGCCCCTTTGGACGCATTTTTTACCGCGTTCTTGGATCAGCCGACCTTGGCCGAGGCCAATACTTGACAGATTGTCAGGCAGCGGGCACATAAAATAGAAATCTTAAAGGGGAATCTTAAGAAAAAGAAAAATAATGTTGTATAATGATTTTTTATAACGTTTCCGCGGTGGAAAAAAGGTGATGTAAACTGGTAACCTTACGCCAAGAATTTTACTGGGTAAACTTTAAAGCGGAATGGTGGTAAACTTTCCTCGGATATCCACTGCAACTAGATTAAACCAATGTCAGTAGTATCAGAGATTCCTTCTTCTTGTCTGTGATAGTTGTTATTCCTGAACCCCGAAATAAGTTGAAATTCAATTCAAAAAGGACAGGTTAAAAAACAGTATCGCTCCGTGAATTGCGCAGACTGACCTATTTTCAAATTTAATCCAGTATTTCAGAATTTTGAAAAAACTCATAGTTGGCTTTGAACTTTGTTCCTGCAGATTTTATAGATTTTTAAGGCCCGCTACTTCATTTCAAGATATTTTTGTTTCGATTTACTAGTTAACGCAAGACATATTCATTTATCGTTGTTTTTCGGTTATGCCGAGCTTTAATATTATCGATACTAAGAATTTCTTCTTGCTAGCTTTGTCTTGAAATTTTCTTTGTTACATCTTAAATGCTTTTATCAAACGATTCCATTTTCCTCTATTGAATCAAAGTCTTTTTTTCCCCCCCTTTTTAAATTTTTTTTTTTTTTTTTTATAAACCTTTTTTCCCCGTGGCCATTGATTGCAACCTTTGCAATAGTAGAAGTATCGGCACCCCTCAATGTTTGATATTATTTCGTAAGTGGTGCTGTTTACATCCATTCATTGCTGTAATTTGATTATTCCACCAAAGCAAACAGCTTTACCGTCTTTAGGTATGCTTTTAAATCGAACCAAATGGAGTAATTTTTGCCATCGCAGGTTCCAAATAACAGTTACAATCTTTAAGCTAACCTTCTTCGTGGTCTCCTTTGTGCTTTGCAAATTCTTTCCTCATAGCAGTAATTGAATTTAGATAAATCAGGACTCACCACGGCAATGAAAATTTCCAGCTTCATTGAGCGCTTTTATTAATTTCATTATCTAAACTTCCGCCGGCGCTAATAGCATTATCTGTCCAATCGGAAATACTGCCTCTCGACGCAATTTGTGCAGATGCTTTTGAAAAGTGGCGAGCGTATGAGCGCGTCGCATGACTGTATGATATAAATGCTTTCCATAATTTTTTTTGTTGTTAAGTAATTTTGGTTATTCTCAATTCCATTTCTAAATGATTTTTTTTCCACCCTCTTCCAGTTTGGGCATTTTTTTGTTCTAATAGATTATAAAATTCTTTTTATGATTGGGATAATTAAATGACAAAGCTCATGGAGTTAATGACATATTCAATAATTTTTGAAGTGCTTTTTAATTAAATTTCAGGGTTCAGCGTTACTACGCCTTGAGATTGTAAACTCCCCAACGAATTTTTTCATTCGCTTTATATCCATTCTTTTTAACACCAACTTGTTCTTTTTTAAATTTTCCAAATAGCTTTTTTCTAATATAGCCTTCGAAATTTGCGCCTTTGCATGTTTAATAATACAAGATGCTAATTAAAGCTTTTCACTTTATTTATGTGTCAGCCGTAGTAACTAAAAAGTTTTACCCGCTTTAATTTACCAAGACTTGTCTTTTCCAAGAATAACTTCAACATATAGCGTTTTTCCTAAGATAGTAATGCGTTTCTCCTTGAAATATAATTCGCGAATAGGGTATGGCGGGTAAAAACTGTTCAAAATAGTACTGCCTGCTTAACCTATCCATCTTCCCGTTTTTATAACTTTTTCTTTAATTTCTGGTAGCCTTTGACTTTCTGGGGCGCTAACTGGAACGGTACTAAATCGGGATGGCACTTCTATTGCCAATGTTTTTCGATTGTGCTTAATATCAAAATCACATGACTGTACCTGCCCCGTTAATTTAACTTTATGCATCAATAGTTATTTTTGGCAACTTTTAAACATTTGACTAAAATTGCATCAATGTCATTAAAATTAATTTCAACCACCTAAAATCCTTTCGATGTTCCATTAGATAGTCTTCAAATTTTCAATTTTCCCATTTTAATTTTGAACATCGAGATTTTTCTTCCAGTTCCCTCGAATAGTCAAGTTTTCAAATGATTTTGGTAATATCAATTCCAGCTATAGCTAATTGCTCTGAATTTTACGTCCCACCTTCCCCTTTGCCCATGGGTATCCGTAATACTTGAGAAATCCCTCCAAAAAGCTTCTCGCTCTGGTTGTCCTTTTACCAAGGCAAGGCTACCCTCCTGATGGCCCCTTTGTCTAGGTCATTCTCTATAGAATTAATACTATCTAAAACTCCTTCTCATTTAATTCTGCCTTCTTGAAAAGCGTTTATGGTAATCTTGAAATCAATATCAGAGACTTTTTATAATACGCCTCATCTTTTTTCCAAATACTTTCCGTAATGAACTTTTTTCAATTCGGTGAGCAATGAAATCAAGCCTTGGAAGCCGGTGGTCCGCACTATAAGTTTGCAAAGCTTCTTGACCATGTTTTTGGTCAAAAATGTTTTACGTCCTTCGTTATTTTCAATAAACATTTTCAGCATTTACATAGGTGTTTCAAACAATTTTCTTCCTCTTGGCTCATACTCTTTATAAGAGATACTTTCCGCATATCTAATCTGTACACGAATCTTAGGTTTGAAAACCTTTTTAGCTTCTGCTTTGTAAAAACTAATTTGTTCGTAAGTGTATTCCTCATAAAAACTATCTGCAGCAAAGCATAATTGTAATGTATACTTGCAACCTTGAGAAAGAAGTCCAAATAAGGAACTCGTGCAACGTATATCTTTCTGGGCATGCACCTTTCCAAAGTTCTATATCATCCTTTGTATTTACACTCTTGGAAAACATAACCAGACTGCAGCATGATGCCCAGTAATTGACGAATTACTTCCCGCCATATCAAGAAACGGCATTAGAACAATCATCTCTTCAAAATCCTCTAGCGCACTATACTCCGTAAGCTCATCAAGCTTGCCTAATACACCTACAATAATCGTGATATATCCATCACTCTTGTACCTTTAAATAATCGGTTTACTCGGGCAATAGCTTGTAATAAATTATCGCCCCTTTAAAGGTTTAGCTAAGTAAAGAAGTGTAATTTAACGGAGCGGTCAAAACCTGTCAGTAATTTAACTCACCCAACTACTCAGCATTTCAACTTCATCAATCATTTCATCTTTGAATTTATCTACTACATAATTTTTCATAAGAATCTTTGGTCACGGAACTGTTTCATTAAACATCCCATAATTTTCTGGATTCCGAACTGGATTCGTCCAAACATCTCATTGTCCTTTCCTGCTATCTGGTGGAGTAAATATACTCTGGTATTTTATCCCTAATAAGTTGGGTCAGTTTGAGAATTCAAAAAGTATTTTTGATATTTAATGGCTACGTTTCGATCTAGGAACGGCCAATTGGCCTTTTGCTTCCTGTGGCCTTTCCAGTTTTTTTGTGTAGTGATTAAGAATATCAATAGCGATTTCTTCAAACTCACAACGTCAGATTCATAAATTTTCGTAATCGAGACGAGATTTTTCTTTTTAAATCTTTTTTTGGGCTTTTCCTCGCTAAGGGTTTCGCCAAGCCGTTCGAACCCTTTGTCTAGTTGCTTTCTATTTATGGTAAGTTTTTGCGAACGACCTTCATAAAGAAGGGTAAAACCGCCCCGTCTTTACCTGCTTGGTCTAATGGTAATATTAAAGTATATAAACCACCGAACTTGCGTGCTGTACCTTTTCGGATTTCAATAAAGGAGTGGCCTGTAAATCCAATGAATGCTGCATTCGGCAACATACGTTCATAAGCAGCATGAGCGGTTTCCGTAAATTTGCTACGATGGCTCTCATCTACAAGTACAAAACGTTTTTGTGATTCATCCTTGACTTTTGCCCGCTTACTGGCCTGCAACATTGAATTTATCTATTATTGTAGTGATAATTTCGTTGCCTCTGTCTGTCAGTAGCGCTATCAAATCTGAAACGCACTTTGCGCCTTACCTTCAATTTTTTGCCGGGCAATTCTCAAGGTTTTGAAAATTTGGGCTTGTCAAGACTTTCCTATCGGTTACAAATTACAACCCTAAGGGTTTTCAATTTCCTTATCTAATGCTAAAGCCTTTGAAATCATTACATGGTCATGACTTTCCGCTTTCCTGTGGTGTGCCAGATTAACACCTCCTCTACGATTACTGTCCTTGGTCCCCGCTTTCTTTTACTCTTGAAATAGTTTTTTTTGTACTGTCAAAAAACTGTTGATAACGACATTATTTTTTTTAATAAGGACCATCAAAAAACAATATACTTGTAAACGATATCCCATCAATCTTTTCGGCTCACATAACGCCAATAAAGACCTGTCCTTGTTCAGTTGCTAATTTCTTCAGATGAAAATACTACCATCTCAACTGTTTTTTTATAATTCTTGGGCCTTGTTTTTCATTATCTTCTTTCCAGATAGACCAAAACTTGAAGGTGGTTGCCGTTGTTGCGTTTTAAACTTCAATTGGGATAAACGCCCATAAACAACTGCGCAAAATGAAATAGTTTGGGAATACCTGCTCTTTTTTTTTGATTCCTCAAGGTGTTGCGAGGATACGCTTCATCTAAAGCTGCATTTTTATCTCGTCTTTTGTTTTCTATACAACAAAGGGAATTCCATTACAAAAAGTAGCAATGTCAGGTCTTCGTTGCGTTTTTAAAACGTTCTACTTCATATTACTTTCTGTAATGTGAATAAACGTTATTTCTCTGTGTTGAGACGCCAATCTATATATTTTAAAGTAAAGCCTTTAACTATCGGCCTTGTCTGGTTTCCGTGAAACTTTTCCCAAGTGTAAGTAAATCATATACTTTTCATTTTGGTACGCACTAAACCCTTCATCAGGTACCATTTTCTTAAAGCGGTAATAGCTCCTTGAATATTACCCTCTAGAAAATTTATAGGAATCTCCTTTTGTATTCAAAACTGTTGATTTTTTGTAGTTGCCTCACTCCAATATATTTTCCCTAGTAGATACGCTAGAATAGAAACCATCTCTTCTTTTTAAGGTTTCTTTTGGAGAACATATACCAATTCAGCTTTTTGTAAAAAACTCAATGCTGGAAGTTTTGTTGAATCTTGATATTCGTTATATTTTGTGGTCATTGGCAACGTTTACTTTTACTAGAAAAATCCTCTTTTTTGGAGAAAAAAATCTCTTTTTGGAGAAATTGAACATTTTCGATTAACGTTACTTTTAAAATTCAAAAATCATAATTAAGATACACGTACATCAAGTATTTACAACAATTCTTAGGTTAAAGCAACATACAACAACAGTAATCGCGTTTTATATACCCTTTTGGGGGAAATTAAAGTTCTTTTTTGGGGAATTGGAAATACCTCCGCTATTTTTGCTGCCCTTTAATCGACTTCCATATCATCGATACCGTCAAAAAAATAAATATCTAGTTCCTTTTCCAGAGCCTTTCTGTCTAGAACTCGACCCAACAATTCTATTCAATAAGATATTAACTTGAGCTCTATTTAAATCTCCTTCAAACAAGTCACAAACATGAAACTCATTTTTACCTCTTGGTTGTTTTAAGTAAATACCCAATATTTCTTTCTAAATCAATTTTGTTCTAAACCTCCCAATTTCAGCTTTTTGATTCTTTAGTTCAAAAGTAAGGCATCTGCAAGTACGTATTTAATGCTTGGCTGTTTCCTCTGCTCCTTTTACTAGCTCCTTCTTTTTCTACAGGTTTCAAGAATACCATCATGAACTATATCAAGATTTTCCTTCTTTAATATGATGAAGTCCAATTATCCTCAAACGTTCCTATTTTGTTTGTCATCACTTCTTTTTTTCTTGTTTCCTCCACTAATAAATGCGGCAAAAGCAGTATCGGCTACCTCCCCATTAATACTAAGCTCTACTTGAAAAAAGTTCTGTTTGGTAAATCTGGGTTCAGGCTTACCCTCTGAGAGGGTTAATTCTAATATTTATCTACACCTGTCTCGGAAACGTTCTACCACTGTTTTTCAAGAATATCAAGTCGCAGTCTACTTCTTGGCACACTACTGACCGAGATTAGATTTTCTTTAGTTACAACCTTTTAAGGAAAAGCCTCCTGCATTTAAAATGGTAATACTGTCAGGAAATTGTTTGATGACCGTTTCGCTATTTATAACTGTAAATCTCTATGCGCAATGGCATTTAGTGCAGGCCCTCTCTAATAAGCTTCTTCGTTAAAGTATGGCAAGTCAATTTATACGGCCCTTCGCTTATTTGTTGTCTTTTTTGTTTCTTCCGTTAAGTAGCCCCAGATTTCATCAAATCCGATAAATAAGGGTTTTAAGAATTGGCTTTCCTTTTATCAACTGTGTTTGACTATGTGTTTCCACGGATATTCAATATTTTACTGGGCATTTGTAAAATACTTTTGTAGTGCCTGTTTCGTTTTTCCGACCAAAATAAGGGCAGCGTTAAGGTTATACCTCGTCTTCCGCTAATTTCACCGATCGGTAAGAATTTGTTGAAAATTGGGAGTTTTTACCCAAAAAGCTGGGTTGTTTTGGCTTTCCTGGCATAATTTTCTCTTAGTATTTGTTATGCCGTTTCATCTAAGTCAGATGGACTTGAGTTCTGGACAAGGACCTTTGCTGAAAAATCCTGGCTCCTGTTCCGAAAAGATTTTTATAGACTTCCTCCATCGGTCAATATTTCGAACTGTCCCCCGTTCTCAATTAAAGCAACGCCTTAAACTTAAAGTGCGACCTAAAAGGTCTAGAAGAATTGAAAGTAACCACAACTCTTTGACCAGCTTCATCGAAGAAGCTCTTCTATAATGAAACCGAATGCCTAATTTTTTCCATAAACAGCATCCTTTCAAATACTCCTTTTTTTCCTTCCACAAAATCACTCCCAAACAACTTATGTGGTAGTTTTTATCTGCATACTAGATAGATGACGGCCACTTCAATTAGCAAGTGCGACTACATATCCTAAAAAGCATTTTCTCCTTTCTTTTTGCTCGGTATGGCTTCCGGCCCATTCCAAGGAAATTTTCTTTAGCTTCTTGAATTCACTTTGTCTTCCTGATTCTCTGGCTTTTGGTAGTTCTTTAATTGTCAATTTAAAACTCCTTAACTTTCTTTTATTTTCGATGTTCCACAAAAAGGGAGCTACCATTTCCAGAGG
>Ga0163217_1041193_pt1 | contig 17576 bp, 16 predicted proteins | sample SynspAceP_FD_185933 | JGI IMG/M metagenome (GOLD analysis project Ga0163217, IMG submission 185933) | Saline lake microbial communities from Ace Lake in Antarctica - Synechococcus sp. Ace-P (PacBio error correction) | ecosystem: Environmental > Aquatic > Non-marine Saline and Alkaline > Saline ...
CGCCCAGCGGACGCCCGGCCAAACAATCCATCCCAGGCCATTATTCACCACAAAGCAAACCATCCAGGTCAACTACAAGAGAAAAACTCCCCCATATTCACCCACTCCTCGTAACGCCAAATTACCCCACGTCAGAAACGACCCGCCGTCCGATCGACACGGTGGCAGCCCACCAATCGATAAGTACCCTATCCAAGGCATGCCAGCCCCACTCGACACGAGGGTACTGCCACCAGCCGCATCAGCCCGCGCGCTGCGCGGCCACCAGCAACATGCCACACTCCATTTCCACAGCAGCGCAGTCAGCCGGCCCACGCGCGATCCAGCCTCAGCTGGGCAATAGCCGCCCAGGCCCGCAAAATCACCGCCCGCCCGGCCCGCTCCCCGCTGCTCGTGACTAGTGCCGCGCCATAAGCAATAGACCCGACCATGAACCGCCACGGCCGAACAACACCCGCTCAGCTCCAATCGGCCAGACAACGCGCAGCCCGCGCGTCCCAAAGTTAGCGCCCCCAAGCACACGCCAACGAAGATAATATCCTACTACCGCTCAAGCAACCATCACGCGCGTAACCACAAGCAGCCGAAGAATTCACACACACCTGCCCGTGACGGGTGCTGGCGCGCTGCTGTCTCTAGCGAAACCTAGCAAATAACCTCGAAGCGGATACACCGGCCAGGTAGTTACGGCAAGGCACCCCACTTAAAGCCAAAGCTACACGCAACGTACCAACAAACCGCCCCACCAACCAGGCCGCCAAACCACGGTCACGCATTGGATTTTGGGGCTTTGCGCCCATCTGCAGCTCCGGACGCACGCGTACCAGGGCCAACTCACAGCACTTAGCCGCTTCTCCATTGATAGCTCCGAGCCGCCTACTAGAACCGCCCATGGCACGGCCCAGACTCCCATCACTACCAATCGGCCAAAAGAGTCCAGCCAGCACAGAAGCACACTAACACAAAGAAACAAGCACCCTTTCGGCGCATACACAACCCGGAAGCACCCGGACCCATCAACCGAACCTAGCCCTCGCGTTATTGTTAACAAGCAACCTGAGTCCGAGAGTCTTACGCAATCCGGGTGCGAGTAGCGCGACGTCAATCAATATATACGAACATCCTTTCTCCCCCGGCAATCAACGTACGCTCTCACTGGTAAGCGAGACGCAGTAGCCCAAGGCAATCAAGGCTCATGAGGCCAATTTCCCGAGAGTGCGCCAGCAAACCGCCCATTTACCAGAGCGCCAGCACAACATCACCACCACCGACGCAGACCACGGCCTTCACACACCACTGAGGACTGACACACACCACACCTACCTGGCCCCCCCCCACGCATAAATCAGCAACCTATAGTACCCTGCATGCACGGCCGCGTCTGAGAGATATATCACATACCGGGAAGCGCAAACACGCGGCCCGAGAGATAATGCCGCGGGGCGACAAACATATAACATACGCCGAACACAGAACGCAACGAGCCACATAAGCACTCAGCATTACCGCCTCCGCATAGGCACCATCCGCAACAGAACCACCGCCGCCAGTAACGCAGCCCGTTGCCCCCCATCAGGGCCGGGTGATCCTGGCCTACCGCCACACATTGATATCTCGCCGCGCCACCTGGTCGAATGCGCACTGCCATTACCGGTCATCGTGGTAGGGCCGCGCCAATACTCCGCCATATGCCGCAGCGACCGCTCAGGCATATTCAGCCAGCCACATCATCGACTAAGCCCTTTCAACAGCTGCCAGGTGCTGTCCCTCAGGAGCGCGACGTAATCGCTCCAGTTCATGTCGAGTCCACCGCATGCAAAGATCAACGTCTCCCTAAGTGAGGATACCAGTTACCCGTAAACAGGCCACCATGCAGACACAAAGCTGCACGCGCGGGTCAGCCGCTTGCTCACTTCATACCCCGCGTACATGAGCGAATAGCAGGACGCGGAATGCCACGCCCCGCGCCACGCCAGCCGCCGATAAATTCGAAAAATGAAAAAGCCCAGAACCGGCAGTAGCGCGGTGATCGGGGCGGTATGCAAATCGCACGCAAGCTTCGCCCAGAGTCCCCAGCAGCGCCAGCGCCACCATGCTGCTTAAACAGGCCCAAACGTGAAAGCCAAAGACCACCCCACCCCCCACACCCAGTGCGCGCAGCAGCGAGTGTTGCTTAAGGTGCACCTGGAAATCGAGGTATTGCCGTTAAGAAAGGCGCCCCAGCAAACCTGGAAGTCCGATGTGACACCTGCAAAAAAGTCCCTACAGTCGGTTATGCCCACGACTGTCTCACACCGTCAGAAAGATGTATTTTCAAGCAAATGACTCAAAGTTCATGGTCGCGGGTAAACACACGAACGGTAATGAGACGCTCAGTAACAGGAACAGAGCAATCCGAGCACGAATTTGACTAAAAAAGGCACACTCCAGACAAGCACGTTGCGTCGTACTCAACAGTCACAACGGGGCTGCAACATGCGCCGAAGCTCGCATGAAATTCAAAGCGAATTGAGTCCTGCAAACTGACGCATCACACAAGATATGGAGCCAGCGACGCTTTGGAGAGGGTCAGGGCCGTCTTCGAATACACATCGAGCAACGCACATCAGTGCGTAGACGCCGCGTCTTGTCGCAAACCGATGATGATTATCGAGAACACGACAGCCCCGCAGCCGAGAATCACGCGGCGCCAGCATGGCAGGGCAAGCAGGCTCAGCGACCCACCCGCGTCAATCCAGATTCTGCTGGCCGTATGTTACCAGTGTTCACTCCCCGGGAGATCGCCGAGCGGCTGACTCACCCCGCCTGGTCCTCAAGGCCTCTGTGGATCCATTTGCTGATATACGCGCATGAACAGAACTTGCAAGCATGAATTCCGACTCACCCGCCAAAATCGCCGTAGCACTAGAATCGGCGAATACGTTCGGGCTCGCACGAACAGAGCCACCGGATTCGCAGCTGATAGGCTGACCGGGCGGGCGCGCCATCGGCCACTGGAGGGGAAGCGCACCCTGCTTGAGTGGCAAAGCATGCCAGGCAGACACCGACACCCCAATACCTGCGCGCATACAGCAAACCGCTGGCTGGCACCGCCGACACCAGGCACCGATACCCCACTGGTGGAACATCCTTGGCTTCCTGGAGGCCCTGACGCACTAGCCCTGACCGCTGCTGGTATTGCTCAGTGCACACAAGCGTGATGAGGCCCCTGGCACGCTACTTACACACACAGATAATTGCACGACCCCGGTGAACGGCCACCCAGGCTGGGATAGTCATATCAGACGGCGAAGGAACCTGCGCCTAGACTTCCGATGTTGAGACCAGTGCCTGAGGACGCTCGTGCAGTTCTGGACCTGATAACGCCCCGCAGATGCCCACGAACCGAGGTGAGCGGTCCACGCAGGCGAAACAAAAGTGCGGTGCAGCAGTGCAGTTGTTCGAACTGACAGCTAGGAACCGCCGGCGGCTCGCCGCCGAACACAAACCAAACCCGGTAGGTGTTGTTACATACGTCGTGCGTGCGACGGAAGCAAGTAAATTGAAAAATATTTCAGTCACGAACACCCATTGGAATAACAGAGATGACTGCCAAACAGCGACCGTCTGCGATGCCAAAAAGCACCGCATCGCTAACTGTTACGAGGAACACTGATGAAATCTTTCAATAAAATTGAACTGGCACTTCCCCGTCACGCCTGCCGTCTTCTGGCGCTGGCGAAGATGGCAACTGTATAAAATCCGACCAGGACGCCTGAACAGTAACGCCCAGCATGACGTTGCAAGGCGCTGATGATCTGCGCGGCATCGACGTGCGTCCTGCCGAATGCAATCTTTACGCCCTGGGTGGTGTCAGCTGTAATACCGTTGATCTGCATCCACGGCGCTGCTACCGCTTGGCGCAAAACTAACATGGAACTGCCGGCAAGTGGTCAGCATGGTGATTCAAGCGCCGTGCTGACCGTTTGCCGTCGCGCACCGATGGCACCAACTTCCGCCGTAAGTCGACCAGGTGAAGTGCCTATGCCGGAGGACGGTGACTACGACCAGGCGACACCGGCCAAATAAATTCGTTGCTCGTGACACTACACCCAACTCACTATGCCGGTACAACCCGACCTCGCTACAACTAGATCTGGCACGTAATCTGAAGCTTGCAAAGATCCCCAAATACGCCTGCAGAAAACCGTAGGCGATTTGCCAAGGTCTGACGCGCAGCAATGGATACTCAGCCATGGACGTGGCGCACACACTCGCTTAAACGTGCGACGCACACGCTGAGACACGGCACTCGGACCCCCGGGCACCTACCAGCCGGTAGATCGCAGACACTGCCGACGAATATCATCGATACGCCGTAATGCCGCCAAGTAATAGAGCCACCTGAACCCCTTCCCGCCCCTGCGGGCAGGGGCTTTAACAACTTGAGTTGGTCAGTTTGCTCGCGAAATGGCGTCGTCAGCGGCGCTGGGCTACGCACTCTGGCCTAACGCAGCACCACTCTGACCACCCATGAAACGCTAAGCCGTCTGCGCAGCCAGTCTCACTGGTCGCAGCGAGCCGGTGAAAACGAAAGAATGTATTGCCCTATCGACTAATGCCAAGCCTCCAGCTCGACCGGCTCCAGCCGGCACGCTAAATGCAGAAAGCGAATTTCGAGCTGCAGCAATCAGAATCCCAGACCGGCCTCGAGATCCATAACCGCGATGGCGCCAAAATCGCCCTGCTCCATAAGCGCGCCAAACGCGCCTCGCCACGCTGCCTATCGGCGTCAAGGTCCTCATAGCGATCGCTGAGCGCTGGCGCATCGGACCGACTCGTTACGGTGCCGCGTGCCAGGTCAATGTAAATCCACTGGCTGGTAAGCGACGGTCTCTCGCGGCTACCCGGTGCCAAGCTAATACTCAGGGACGCATAAACAACGCCTCCGGCAGATCACCCGCGAACCCTTGAGAAAGGCGCCCATCAACGCAGTCCTGAGTGGGGGGGGCCCCCCCTCCCCACCCGCCTGTCATTACCGTTTTGCGACCAGCCCCCATCTGTATGTGTCGCGCAGCGCCATTGCGTACTTTGAAACACGCGCCGCACATCACTGGTCCAGGTGACTTGCTGTACTGGGATGCTGCGCCGAGGCGCAGGCGTACCCATCCCGAGAAGAAACACCGCGGCAACCGAAGCGCATCCATATGCGCCAGAAATCCGGCCTCCTGATGCAATTGAAAAATAGATGCGTGAAATTGACACACGCACCATCGTATACGGGATGATGGCGCATGTCGAAAGCCCGGGCCGGTCATGGGTTGTAGTCGGCATGGTACCACCTTTGGCGATCTCATGGCAGCTATTTCCTTCCAGACGGCTTGGCAGCACTAATCAACTGCGCGAGGCTGTATAAGATATGCCAATGCCAGCTCAATTCAGGGCCAGTCGGTTCGCTAGAGCGCCTGATGTCCTTGGCCCTCACTTGACTCACTTGTTTATAAGAACTGGAATTTTTCCTGCGCCCAACCCTTGGATAACCGCCACTCAGGCGATATCACGTCTACAGCACGCTTCCCGATTGCTTCTTTGTTCAAATGAAAACAGCCCATACCGCTAATACTACAAGAGCTTGTGCACAGCCGGGCATAGTAAATGGCAGGCAATTATGCCGTTATACAAGTTGACACCACGTCAGTGAAAAGCCTAAGCAGCGACGTTCTCGTCGCCTTTACTATGAGCAGTAACCCGCAATCGGGAAACCATTCGGATTGGCATTGCCACCAAGAGCATGTCACCAATACGGTGTCCGGTGGAACAACGATCGCATTTTCCGACTACCGGCAAGTACGAAAACTGACCTACGCGCATTACCTTCGGATTACGACTCCGGCCGCCGTTAACCAATCATATGATGGCCGGCAATCTGATTTGGGGTGATGGCGATATCCGTTAATCGTCACACGCCACTATACACACGTCGCCCAGCAAACGCGCTTTATTGCGGTGACCGCTATAAAACCTCAAGGCAACCCGGCAACGGCATGTGGTGCGGTGCTCCCTCCTGCCTCAAGAAGCCTCAGGAACCTGCGCAATCGCTGTCAGTGCCGTGGCAGTGCGGCCTGGGGGATACGCTCAAGCCGCTGCGTGAGCGGAGCTGACTGACAAGGTGCCAATCGTCAATCAGAGCCCGCCATAGGGGCGGCGATATTGCTGCTGGCGCATGATTCGCAAATGCCGGACTCTGTCCCTGTCCGAAATCAGGAGTTTCAGTGGTCACCGTCGCAAAGATTTTGATGTAGGAAGCACCCCAGTCCGTGCGCGAACATTGCCAGCCAATTATCCGAAGTACAAGCGGATTGAAACCAACGCTGGAGCCCAGCAGTGATCAGGCGACCATGCAGGCTGACTCACCCAGGTGCCGAGTAACTGGCGTCGACAAGGAAGGTGTACCTCTACTTTAGCGAAGGCGGCATCCACGACGGTCGAAGCCAAGCTCAAACCGCAATGTTGAGTGCAAATGAAATACGCGCAACGCGCTGTGCCAGCGTGAGTCCGACCGAACTGACCCTTGGATTCGATACCTGGAAAGACGACCAGCGTCTACAATCCGCCGGTTTAACGCCCAGAGTGATATGGATTACGAGCAATGTCCGCAGCGTGGTCAGCGCTCAGCCTGGGCGCACCTAACTTCAAGCCTGCGGGAGATCTGGTTCGCTGACCAGGGCGTGGTCAGCTACGACAGCCATTGGGGGCGCATGCTGAGCGCCACTTAGCGACAAGGAATGAGGCCAAGAAGCACTACTCGACCATGTCCTACGACCACCAACGGGCTAAAGCTGTTCGGCAAACGGCCTATATGGTTCGCACGATGAAGGTGAATCTGCCTCTGGAGAAGAACGACTCTGCACGAGCACATCGTGCCGCCATGGCGGTGAAGCGGCTTCACCAACGCAGTCCCATGCTGGCAGCGCTGACTGAAACCATCGCAGATGGGTGGCGCGCAGCCACCGCCGCGCCACCCATCCGGAAACCAAGCTGAGGAGTGGTAGACATGAATACCAAAATCCAACGCTGTGTTGAGCAGCCCGGCGCCGCCGATAACGGCTGCGGTGCCCGCTGCCGCAGCGCGTGCAGCGAACGGCAACGCGCCATTGGCCGGCGCCGCGAACGGCTGAATTGGCCGGCCTCAAGGGTAAGCCGCATACCCGTGCGCGCACTGCGCTGGTGAAGGCGTTAGTTGCTCTGGCACTTTGGCCTCCACCAATGACTTCAAATTTCTATGTCAATTCGAGAACCGTGCCGGGCCGCCTGGTCGTCGTGAGGCGCTGGGCGCGAGCTTCCCAGCAGCGAGTTCTATCTGCACATTGCGCACAGCCAATGGAGCCAAATCGCCATTGCCTATGGGCTGGCGGTGGTTCTTAGGGTTAAAGCCTGGGCATCATCGATGGCCGCTCGCCGCTGGGCCGAGACATTATCCCTGCCGTATATCGAATTGCTCAGGCCATCCGGCGGTGGCCTGGATTCCGCTTTGCGATTTCTGATGCTGACGAGCGAGCAGTCGAGCACGTTTTCAATCACCTTTCTCGTGCGCTGTTTCCGGTGGTACTCAATACCCGTGCATGGCGTCAGCAGAACCAACGTGTACTCATTCGTGCGGCTCGGCAGTCCTGGTGCAACAACGGGCGATCCTCTGCACGTGGTCTTGCCTGCGCGATGGCGAGCATTGTTGCACGTCTGGCGAATCGGCAATGGGCGTGGCCTGGTTCTCGCTGCTGGCCGGGGCGAATCATCAAGCGGCAGTATAACGGCAATCGGTTACTACACCTGGACCTCCTACACGAAGGCTGATCCAGTACCCACAATCATCATCGGCATGCTTACCATCGCGCTCGCACCTTTGCACACCTGGCAGTTACGCATAGGCTTGCAATCCGCTGCTGCCTGGCAAACCAAAAGAGCACGTCAATGACGATTCGATTATCAGGACAACCGGCCTTGCGGTATGGAACAGCCGCATGCGCCGCCAAGGCCGCCAGGTCAGGGCGGTGGGCGTTGCGGATATTCAGGTCAGGAGTGGATATGAATTCGATACCAGTTCCGGCTGCACGGTGCGGTGCACGGTAGCATGCCAATCTGAGTATTCGTTCCGGTGAATTCGTCTGCCCTGCTTCGGGCCCTCGGTTGCGGCCAAAATCGACCTTGCCAATGCCAATAGCCGGCTTGTGCCAGCGCGCAACCGCGAGCGAGTTGAGGTGGATGGGCAAAAGGCCGTTACCCCCCGAGCCCAGTCCCGACCGCGCAATGGTCCTTTCAGCACAAACCGCTGTTCCCACTGGAAAACTCTCAGGAAAACGTCGCTTTCGGGCCCGCTGATGTCCGGCGTAGGCCGGTAGCGAGCCTCGGTCGCGCGTAAACTTCCTTCAGGTGGGCCTGGCCGCGTTTCGAGAATCGTCCTATTCCGGCCAACCCTGTCCGCGCATGCAACAGCGGGTTGGCATTGGCCCGACCCTGGCCAAATTACCCAGCGTATGCTGATGGACAGCCTTTCGGCGCACTGGAATCGCAAACGCGGGTGATGATTGCAGGAAGAAACCTGCTGGATAATCTGGCGCGAGTTCGCCAACACCGTGTGTCGTCCACCCCATGATCCATTGACGAAGGCAGAGTTCCTCTCCGACGCATCGTGGTCATGAGTGTGCCAGCCCGTGGCGGATCATCCGCGGACATCAAGGTCAGCTCCACCGCGCCCGCCTTGAGCAAATCGCTGCTTTCCACCCCGGAGTTCATGCAGCTCAAGCGTCAATGTCTGAACCTGAATCCGTCAGAAACCCTGAACGCGTTTCAGCCAACAGAATCAGCGAGGTAGTGCCATGCGTATTCTATATCCAGCATTGTTGCATTCTCGCCATGACATTCATGACAACCAGGAAGGTCCGGCCTGAACAGGATCAATCCGCTGACCGCCGGCCAGTCTGCCCCGCTGCCGTTGTACGTGCAGATCCGCGACAACCTGCGGCGCAAGATTCCCTGGAATGCAGCTCCGCTGCATCCATGAACGCTTGCCGTCCGAAAACGACATGATGAAAACCTTCGGCGTCAGTCCGCATCACCATTCGCCAGGCGTTGCGTGACGCTGCACAAAACGAAGGGCTGTGTTCAGCGCCCAGGGCAAAGGGTACCTTACTTAGCAACCAAGGCGGTGCAGAACGTAACAGCGCCTGCAGGCTTCGCGAGGCGTATGGCGGCCCAGGCACCACCCCAACCGCAAGGTTGGCTGAGCATCAGGAATGGCCGTCCGGCCAAGCCGGTTTGATCGCTGCGGCTGGGTCTGCCCAAAGCGGCGAAGACGTGGTCGAGGTCAAGCGCGTCCCGCTACCTCAACCGCGAAGGCGGTATGCGTGGAGAACAGCTACTTCCCGCTGGATACGCCGGCAAGATGTTCGCTGGAACCTTTCGGCGACATTTTCCATGCCGGAAAACCTTCTTTTGGCATTCCGCTCCGGCGGGCGCTGATATTTCAGCCTGAACGGCGGTACTCGCCGAAGAGGAAACCCAGCATTTCTCACCCTCAAGGCCGGCGAGCCGATCCCCTGCTGCGTGAGCGCCTAGAACCCACGACCGTAACCGCCGCCCTAATTGATTCGAATACTCTGCTATCCGCGGCGACTCCATTCAAATAGCCAGTTCCGAGTGATCGGAAATAAGAGCAAATGAAAACATCAAAGAACATACCTGTTAATCGATACCGACGTTACTTGTGATTGCGCGCACCCGCCGGGCCGATGGCGGCAGTGAACCGTTTTAAGGAACAGATCCTTCGTTAGGTAATTCTGCTGGAAAAAGGCCAAACGTTTAAACGCTCCGTGCCATCTCCATGGCATGGACGGTCGAACAACCCGTGGTACCCGGCCATGCGACGCCTGAGCAGTACGTCAAGGAAATCACCATTGCCAATGAACGCATTGTCCACCAGCCAGCGTTGGATGGCCTACGCTACCCGTCCCTTCCGATGATCGAAAACTCGACTCCTGGGGGTGCCATTTCCCAGAAGGACGAAACCGGCCGATTTACGACATGAAAAAAGTCCATCAACCTGGCACTTACTGGTTGCGCGATGCCCGGAGGGCCATAAACGTCAGAAGATCCTCTAACCGGCGCCTGCGCCGGGTGCAAGGTGGAGATCGAGAACCGCTCCAGGCCACCCGTCTGCTCAAAGGCCGACGGCAATATCGCCCGGCATGATCGTATCAACACGCGGACCGCCGAGCCGATCATCATCCTGCGCCAAGCGGTGATCAAGGGCCACGGGTGCCGCCCGGCGTATCGGTTCTGACCAACTCGGGTTACCTTTCGCACTTACGAAAACCGGCCAACCTGCGGCGACGTCATGCCATGGCCTATCCACGTGGGCGCCGATCTGGTGAACCTGGAGTGCTTCCAGTCAACCCGCTGCTCAGGATTACAACGGCCCGGCTGTGCCTTGTCACCCGGTCCGCTCGGCGGCTTTTCGCCAACGCCTATGGTGAGCGCTTATCGAATGTGATTAACTGGTCGTGCCAATGAATGCTCGAGTTCTTCAAGGACTGGAGTCGGGCAGCGGCCCGGTAATTCTCAATGCTCGATCACTTGGCCGAAGAAACCCATCCAGGAAAATCGAAAACCGAGTGCTGCACACCAAATGAACGGCCGACCCGCGCCGCTTCATGACGGCCGTAAGGTCGATTACGCCAGCGCATGGTCGGATGGCAACATCTCCGAGATCGCTTTCTGCTCCGGGCCATTCCAACCTCGGGGCGTCCTGGACCGACGAGACCGGCGCGACCACGGTCCGGCCTGTTATGCGCCGGTGGATATGGCCTCGGTCGCGCCAACTACATGCTCGCGCCCTTGGTTACGGGCAGATCTGCGGTGAAAGTGGCTGCGGCCTTCGTCAAGGGCCGCAGCGAGCCGGTTGCCTAGATGAAGCCTTTTCGCCCGCTGAACTGGAGCGCATCCACGCGCCCGCTCAAGGTCAAAGGACGGTATCCCCCAGAGCAGATGAAATAACAAAGGTCGGCGCCTGGTGAACGATTACCTGCACACCCAAAGGTCACCAAGAAAATGAAATCGGCCTGGAGCGAGATTCTCGCGGTACGCCGATGAACCTGCCCCATGCTTTCTGCCTCAAGACCCCGCACGGCTGCTGCGCCGCGCTGGAAAGTGCAGTCCGAAATTAAATCGACTGCCGAGATGGCTGCCCGCGCCTCCGCTATATTTCGCACCCGATCGCCGCTGGGGTCTGTATCACTACCGCTCGATACCCCGAGCCAGGAACAACGCCGAGTGGTTTCACCAACAGGCCGGTCTGTTCAAGGACGCCGACCGGCAATATGGGCGTCGGGCAAGCGTGCAGTCGCCGACTACATCGGTGCCGCTGGTGGAAGAGAAGGATGCCTACAGCAAAGATCGCGTGAAGAAAGTCGCCATCCTAAATCGATTGTGAGCCCGCAGTACGCAAGGTCTCTGCGGCCAAAAACCCACCGTCTGATGAAGGATAATCATGCCACAGTCAATCACAACACTCAAGAGTCCCCGGTCAATTGTCCGACGAGGAAAAAATGTCATCGCGACAAGGCTGCCCGCTGTATCGACGTCGCCCGCTGGATGTCTCCTGTTCAACGAGGCCACAGGCCAAGCGCACATGAAAGTACGACGAAGCTGGTACTGCATGCCTTGCGAAACCGACTGCCGCCACCGATGCGGGAAAGGTCCAACATTCCCCTATCCTGCTGCGCTGAGGGCCCCGAATGAAAAACCTAATGACGATCCCTAATTTTGCAGGAGCCTGGCCGAAAAGCTGGATTCCGCGATCCATCATCCGCCGCGTGGCCGGCTGGAGCTGGTCGACAGTGGCGAGCCGGAGCGGTTCGAGCTGTGAATCCTGGCGCTCAAATGATGCTGAATCCTGCGGTTGCGCCCAGGAAGCAGCCAAGAAGGGTGGTGACGGAGTTTGATGCGGTGGATAAATCGCGATTGATCTGATGCCGCGTTGGGCGTATGCGACGAGGTAGATACGCAATGCCGCCCCGCGCCATGCGCTGGCCGATCTCAAGGATCCAGCGGCGGCAAGCCGCTACTGGAGGCGCTTGGAAAATAGCCATGACAGCTTTGTGTGTCCTGGCATTCTGCGGCGGTCAAACCAGCGTGATCCCGGCGGCGCAAGGCCCAGCACTGGCACGGCTGCCAACCCGTACGCGCAGGTTCGCCGTGAGGCGTAGGGTGATTCGGCTGGCTTAAAAAACAAGCGGAGAACTATGCCGGCGCGATCCGAGCGCGCGCAGCAGAGCGACGACGCTGAAGTACGTTCCGCGCGGCCACTGGCGCCTTGGTCTATGCGGTGCCTGAACGGTCGCCTCCGACACTGGTCGTTTGCTCGTGACGAAGCATGGCAAGGTGGCGCGTCGAGCGGCGGTGAAAGTAATCGGCAAGCTGGATTATCCGGCGGGCTGCAAACCGCTGATGATGCCACGCGGACAGCTTCTGCAGGTCCGCGAAAAGCGGTCGACTCGCTCGGCCAATATCTCGCTCGGCGGGCGCGATTCCCGGTGGCTGGGGGAATGTGCCACAGGAACCCGATGATAACCTCGCATCGCATCGGCCGCGCCTAGGCAGTAAATCGGCCATGCCGATGGGCGGCCCTAACGTGGTCACGGCTATGGACGATCCCGATCCGGACGTGCGCAAGCCGGCGCGTTGGCCATGTCCAACTCGATGCCGCTGCCTACGCAGAAGGCCGGCCCGCGCGGATAATTCGCGTCGCCAGGGCTGAGTCCGTAGCGCATGAACTGAAGGTTATCAAGGAGTGCAGCCCAATGACTTTTCGTCGGTCACTTGAAAACTGCATTCGCTGCAAATTATAACCGATTGCGTGGAAGTCTGCCCGTGGACTGTTCCTTGAGGGCCCCAACTTCCTGGTGATCAACCCCGAGACTGCATTGATGGCAGCCTGGTTGTGTGCAGAGTGCCCGGCCGATGCCAATTTTTCGCCCGACACCGACGTGCCGGCCGGCAGAGCATTTCACGCCATTAACGCAGGACTGCGCTTGTCTGGCCGGTCATACAGCCAACCTCCGAGCCGCTGGCGGAAGCTGAAAGACTGGATCGATCAGGGCGACAAGCTGCCTACGTACCTGAGCGCAAGGCGCGCCTGAACTGTCATGACGAGTTTTCAGGCCGCTATCCGCCACCTTCTTCTATTGCCGCATCGCTGGAGGAAAGCTATTAAATCAGAACATTGGCGCAAAAGAGGCATCAAAAAGAACACTTGGCCGCTTCCCCTCGCGAACACCTCCGCGAGGAGCAAGCCCTCGCATATCCAAGCCACCGCTGCAGGTTACGGTTTGCGTCGGCGCTAAAGAAGCTGGTCGAGCTGGTCCGCCAGATGGTCACACCATGCCAGCTCAGTTTGCCTGCTTTGCGCAAAAGCGTTCTTTGTTCTCCCTGCGCGCGGGCCGAAGCAAGAAACACGCCAGTTAACCCTGCTGAATGCCGATGTGGGCGTCCGAAGCGGGTGAGTTGTCCGCGTCCAGTGGCTTGCAGTTCTATTTCAGTGTGGCCACTACCGCCGCTGTATCCCGGCCTACCGTGCGCGAACTGGATGGCCTGGGCGCCATGAGCGAACGCGTTTCAATCCATCGAAGCCCACTGTGGATGGCCGCAACGACGGCTGTATCCGGTGTGCGGCCCTGTCGTGGTGCTGGCAACTTGCGTAGCTTTCTGGCCCGAACAACTACGCGCACCCGCGCTGCTATGTCTGCTGCCTTGCTTTGGTTTGCCCAAGCCAGGGCCGAAGTATCAGCGCATGCAAGCGGGCGTCGGTTTTTGCAGCCGCCAGTGCTGCGCATTGGTGTTGGCTTGCTCGGCCGCGCGTATTGGTGTGGAGCAGTCATGGCGGTCGGCAGCCTGCCGCTGCTGGTGTACTGACCACGGTGCCGTCTGATTATCGGTAACGCGCGCTGCCACTCGCCGCTGCTGAAATTGCCGACCCATGCAGAGCCTGGCGCGTGGGCAGTGGCAATCTTGCGGCGTGTCGGCGGCGACGCCGTCGCTGCGTGATCCCCAAGGTCCGGCTTGAAATCGGCGTTTACTCGGCGTGGTGGTTGGGTGACTGCCCATTGGCACACTATCCGATGCTGGCCTAATCCGCCGCTGCTTGGCATGCTCGCTACAGCGATCTGCGATGCCGGCTTTTGCTCTGGCGCCAGTATTCCATGATTGGCGCAGGCTGCCGCCGCCGGTTTAACCTGGGTGTCCGATCCGGCCCGGGGTTTCGCCACGCTGACCAAAATGGCTGCGTGTGGCGCTGCTTGCGCCATTGGTGTTCGCGTGGCTGGCTGCTTACGCGGGGGAGGCAGCGGCAAGGCTGAATACCCGTGGTTTCTGCTCGCTTTGGATTGCCTGTTTGTGCTCACCAGCCTTGGCCGCGTTGGCCGCCCGGCGTTGCAGCAAAACTGCTGTCTCGGCCCGCAAGCCTGTTTGTTGGTGACCAATGGCCGCGCTGGCAAGCGTACTTCCCCTGGCTCGGCTGATCGCCCAGGCGGGAAGACCGAATTCATTTTGCTGGTGCTGCTCAGCGGGCTACTGAGCTCTCGCGATGGGCGCGCTGGGCGGTATTTTCTCCCTGACACCCAGAACTGCCGACAATTTCAAATGACTGGAAGGGCCACACCATGGCTGCAATAGGTACGGAAAAAATGTGCTCAGTGTTCACCACTGGAAATGACACCCTTGTCAGTTTTCAAGACCACTCGCGATCCAACCTGCGTTTCGAGAAGGCCACTTCGTGATATTGGTTTTGTCGGTGGAGGGTAAACCCTTGATGCGCGCTTGACAGCATCGTCAGCGCCAAACCACGATGAAAATCGGAGTTTCCTCTAGCAATCAAAGGTCGCCGAATGGACCCCTGACCTCGCGCTGCAACATCGAAGGAAGGAGATTCGCTGCTGTCATCCGCAAAGCCGTCGGTATCTCTGCTGGTAAATGCATGAACCTGCGCCCGGCAAACATCTGTACCTGTTCGGCACCGGTACGTGGCTGGCCCCCTTCATGAGCATCATCCGCGATCCCCGGAAACCTATGGGAGCGTCGAACGCGTGGTGCTGGTGCACTCGGTGCGCCAGGTTCAGCGAATTGGCCATCAGCAAATACCTGACCACGCGAGCGCCGACGCATGAGTTTTCCTCGGTGAGGAGGTGTCGCGAAAAGCTATATCTAATACCCGAACGGTGAACCCGCGAACCCCCCCGCAATCAAGGCCGCATTTACCAACGCTGACGACAGCGTCGTTCTTGCTAGCAGATATCGGCTTGCCGCCCTTGAAATGCGAGACCGACAGGGGTCAATCTCTGCGGCAAGCCCGGCGATGCTCGCGAACTGACCGGGATGCTTGACGGGATGGCTTCAGCCTCTGCCGGGCCGGGCGAAGCCGGGCGATTACGTATCGAAGGGCTTTTGTGGGAAAGTAATCATACAGCACAGCAATCGCCCGGCTCGAGGCCGGCGGGGGAAACAAACTAGTTGAAAAGAGCAATCACCAGAACCCGCTATCGCGCAGGTCGAGGAAACGCACATAACGCGTTGATCGAGCCGCACTGGGCTTGGATCTGCTGAAGCCGTGCGGTGACCTCGCTGAGGCGTAACACCTACAGCGTCTTCCTTGAACCTGCGGTGGGCTTTCCTGCGGAAGCAGTATCCAGCACACGCCAAGAAGCCAGCTGCAAGCCCTGGCCTGCTGGAACACGCAGCGCAGGTTGGTATGAAATCAGCATTGCCCTGCGTACCGCGACGCCAGAAACCCCCAGTCGTCCCCGGGGTCAAGCCATCTGCGCAGTAGCTTCGGGCAAGGCGGGTTGGCACAATCCAACTACGGCGACCAATCTGGCCCCCTGGGCCCTGGCTGCCGAGGGAGCCGCGTCGCAGCTGATGCGATCCTATACGGGCCCAGTCAGCCGCTGTTTGCTTGGGTCTGCAGCGTCCTGCCGATAGCCCTGATGGCACAGCTTGAGCCAATGACTTTGACCACGGCATCCAGACCAATGTCGATCGGCCTTTCTGATTGAAACGACAGCGCCTTGACCTGAGCGCGGGCCGATGATTACCCAGGCCCTCGGCGGCTGTTGGAATGACACACTCTGGCAGGACCTGGATTACCTGAATCATCGATATGCCACCGGTACCGGGATGTGCAATCTTGACGCATGGCGCAAAGCATCGCCCGGATCGGCGCCTGAAATCGCACTACGCCCAGACCTTGCCCTGCTGGAATGCACGCAAGGCCTGCGCATGTCGAAAAGGTCAACGTGCCGGTGCGGAATTATCGAAAACATGAGCACCCATGTGTGGCATGCGATGCGGGCATGAAGGAAGGCGATTTCGGAAGAGGTCGGCGGCGCGCGACGATGGCCGACAGTGCGACACCGAAACTGCTTGGCAGCTACCGCTGACATGCGTATCCGCATTGGCGCGGATACGGCCCAACCGTGCTGATCAGTGACCCTGAATGGCGCCTTGGCCCCGTTCCTAATACCGAGATAGCCTTGAATGTCACCTGGAAGCTTCGCAACTGAGCGGGCTGCTGCTTTAAAAAATGCCGCAGATTCTGTGAACTTGACCGCGCACCGACGTACTCCCTGAAAAAGCCGTCTGGCTGCGTCCATTCGCCACCCGGCAATGCTCGGACTTTGCCTGTTGCAAGGCAGCCACGGGGAGTCCGCTATGACGACAAAGCCAACAACAGTAAACCGAAGCCATGAGTGCCGGCTTCGTGCGCGCCTTTACCTCGCACCGTCAGCGCGAACCCATTCGCCGGGTGCTTGAGAAGGCCTGCGCGCGCACCTTCCGCGGCATCTCCAGCCCTGGCAGATTTTTTTGGATGGGCGCGATGAGTTCTGCGGCTCAAGGGCAAATCATGCAGGAGCGGGCAGCAGGCCCGCCCCGCGGGAAGAGCCAGAGAACCGTTATTCCGAGGAGCTGTTCGCGCTTAATCGCGATTATACCGTTCCATTTGGGCGAGAATCTGTATGGCCGAGCTGGGGTATCCCACGTGACGACCAAGAGCCGGCGCCTGCCTGGTTTTGCGCAGAACTATCAATTTTTTCGACGCGCCGCTGGCGCTGTTCCGCTACTCGATTCGCGCATGGGACAACCGCAATGGTCAAGATCTGGTATGTTTCTGGCAGAGCCTGATGTTGCTGCTGCGTGACGGAGGTCTGGATTCCTGCGCACCAGGAGTGCTGTCGCTGTACCACCGCACTCTTCGCGGATTTTTCTGAACCGGCCCAAGAGCTGATGCTGTTCACTCGTTAATGTCGAGTTATCGATACCCGCGCCCCAGCCATATCAGTTGCGCAGGTCGCCGCGCGCCTCTGGTGATTTCGCCGCGGTTAACGCGGATCATGAACCTAGAGAGAGAAAAGCTGAAACGCGCTCCTTGATTGAACCGCCAGCTTTGACAGGAACCCTTGCTGAAGATGCCACCCTGGTTGGAAGCCGCGGAGGTTTCTGCCTGTGGCATCGTGAATACGGATTGATGGTTCTGATTACCTCTTCTGCTACCC
>Ga0163217_1096842_pt1 | contig 17575 bp, 20 predicted proteins | sample SynspAceP_FD_185933 | JGI IMG/M metagenome (GOLD analysis project Ga0163217, IMG submission 185933) | Saline lake microbial communities from Ace Lake in Antarctica - Synechococcus sp. Ace-P (PacBio error correction) | ecosystem: Environmental > Aquatic > Non-marine Saline and Alkaline > Saline ...
ACGGAGAGAATCGAGTCACTGTATGAGCTGGACGCAGCGCAGTTCTGAATGTGAGGGAATCCGGGCGAAAGCCGGGACCTGGCCATGAATGTATCAAATTTTGGGTAAGTGATTGGCTTTTAACAGGCGGTGGGTGGGGCAAAATCGGCCCTATGGGCGCAAACTGCTTGGTTTTTTTGCGTAACCCAATTGGCAGTTGTTTCCGCTAGGAAAAAAAGCCCAAAACGCAGGAAAGCGCCAAAAATCAACACGGAGCAAGGGGACAAAAGTTGCCTGGAGGCAAACCACGATTTTAAGGAATGATCAGGAACAAAAGTTTTCTGCAAAAAAACCCCGCCCTTGGCCCGGGTTTTTTTTTATCTTGCCTCTTTTCCTGAATTTCGCCCCTTCCGTTCCCCTATTCCTCCGTGCCGCTTTAGCTTGAAACCGACAATTCCAGGCTGCCCCCCCAAACCTCGCCTTTTCCAGCCCCGTATCTTGTCCCCCCCTGCCCTTGGTCTCGACCATGCGGGCCCCAGTGGCAGGCCTGAAAAGAATCAAATTCTCCTGCCTCGAATCGGTGTGCCCCGACGCGCCAACTCGCGCACCAAGCCACAAAGGCAGGCGGTAAGCCGGATTTGCCCCATCGCATTGGCGGGCTGGCCCGGTCACCGCTGCATCATTGTTGCGGTAATAAGCTTTCATCTCCAGTTGGGGCCAGATCAGCTCCCGATCCCTTCAGCTCGCTGCCCGAGTACATAGAGGCCGGAGACAGGTTTGTCCGGCGGCGGCGTCGAACAAGGCTTTTCCGGCACCCGGCAAAAAGCCGAGTCGCAAGATTTCCAGCCTGGCAGAACGCCTTTTCAGGCCATCTCAGTAAAGCTTCTTCACTGAGCCTCAGGATCGTCAGGGTGGCTCTGAACAGAAAAGCACTTCGCCCTCAGCTTGGGTGTGACAAGCGGGAGGCGGGGGATGGTATGCGCCGTCCAAATGTAATCCCCACCGACAGCAGATGGCCAAAAAGCGGATGCCTCAGCGCCATGGCTTCCTGTACGCGGTGTCGGTGACGGCCCAGCTTGTAACCCCGCCCTGGGTCGGTCGTCATAGCCCAACTGAATTGTCAGTCGGCCTGCACTGCATAGGCTTGCCTCCAGCCGTCTTCATTGCCGTAGGGCCGGCCCACTGATACACGGCGCCCGCAAATTCTGGCCGCGCCGTGAATACACTTTCTGCCCGCCTCCCTTGGCAATTGAACAAGAATTGCCTTCCATTCCTCACTCCCTGCGTTTGTGGTTTGTCACCCACTACGGTAGTAACGGAACATTCTCCCCGACGGTTTTTACCCAAAAAATAATCGATACCGGCTAATGCCATACACAGCGGTTATCCCAGATCGCCAGCGTGCCGGGCGTCCAGCGCATGCGCAACGGTAAAGGCCGGGGCGGCAGCGATGCTGAACAGGTAGTCCGCAGGATCGGCCGCGCTCTTCGATTTTTCCACTGGCTTCGATGCCCAAGGTGTAAGCCGGGTTGGCGAAGACAGGCATTGCGGCCGGTTTTTCTGGATGGCGGTGATCATGGGTGGCCTGCGTACATCGTGGTCGACGTTTTCGCCATAGGAATCTGCATGCTTTTCCCAGGCGGCGTTGTGCTTTGGCATTCCGGGCCATAGCCGAAATTCAGGGCTGTTTATGCCATTGAGGCGAGCAGCATTTTGCGCATTGCCGGGGACAGCCATTCGCGGCCAGATACATATTGTTGAAAACAGGGTAATCGCCGCTCTACTTTCGGCACATCGTGGGCGTAGAAGCAAGGTAAAGGCCCGGCGGGCGGCTCCTGGAAGGTCCAGTCGAATGCCAGGCACACACGAAAACGAAGGGCGTGCCCCTTTCGCTGGCTTTCCTTGACTACGTGGACCACATGGGGGTGATCGGCCAATGGGTTTGACGTAGGCGCTCGAATGCCAAAATTTCGCCAAAGCGCAGAGAGACGGCTTCAAGTTTTGCTCACGCTGAGCGACTGGTCGCGATAAACAACACTGATGATCCATCAGTGGCTGGCGCAGATCGGCCTGCCCGTATCGGACAAGTTTGTTCAGATGCGATGTCGTGGATATCAGCGCCCGCAGTGATCGCGGCAACCGGAGCGACCCGGAAATGCGCAACTGGGGCGTGGCTGTTAATTGGCGACGGTGGGTGTAGAAGAATTCGGGCATGGCGGTTACCTCTTGTTATAGTTTGTGCCAAGCCAGCTTGCCCCAGCATGGTGTTGCGACCATCAGATTAATGGCTCCACGGCAATGATACCTTACTGCCAGGCGGGATAGCTGCGGGGCTGACAGAGAAATGGATGGACTGGCGACAGCGGCGAGATAATCAATGTGGGTCTGTTTACTGGAGCTGACACCGAGCTGGCGTTGATGCGCAGCGGTGGCCTGGCCAATACCGCCTTGCAGGACCACCGCTGGAGCAGGTTTCGGTAACGCTGGAGCTGTGGCAGGAACTGGCGGTGAAATCCGCAACCTGTCGCCCAGTATCCGTATCCCTGCGCGGGGCTGAAGCTCGGCCACGCTATCATCTGACCAGCCTTTGGCCTGCTCGGTTACACCATGTTGGCCAGCCGCACGCTGAATGAAGCCCATCCGAGAATCACCAGCCAGTTTCGGCCGCTGGCCTTGTCCATCTGCCCATCAGCCCTGGAGCCGGCAAGGCGGGACTAATGGATGCACTGATGATCAGGTGCTGCCAGAGGATGCGCGCTGTCTGGTAGTAGAGCGTGGCAATGGGCCGCCTGGAAAGGTGTCACGCCGAATTATTTGCAGCGCCCCTTCGTGCCCTCTGGCGATTGAGCTTGCGGTTGCAGCAGGCCGGGCGCCGCCGAGTTGGTATGCCAGCCATTTTTGGCTGCGCGGTTTGATCTGCACGCCAGTCGTATGCGAATGCTGATTGCCTGGGATCGACCTGCACGCCGCTGCCCCCTGGCCAATGCCGATGACCCGAGAACATGCGCCAGCCCCCCCCCCCTTTTTTTTGGGGCCCCCCCCAGCCGGGGGGTTTTTTTTTTTTTTTTTTTTGGTGTTGGACAGCCTGGATGACATTCAAGGCGCCCCTGGCGCGCCAGGTTCTGCACAGTTTGATGAGTCACCCCGGGCCGTCATTCATCCAGCGCGTGACGTGGCCGCCTGGTTGGGGCTGTCAGAGCGGACATTAAACATCGGGCGCCCTGGCGGGCGAAGGCCTACCCGTTCCGCAACTGATGAAGCGCGTTTCCGGCGCAGTCTTGCCGAGCCGTCCTGCTGGATGACAAGCAGCCTGGGGCTGGACAGTATACGCCCCAGCAGTTGGGTTACGCTGGAAGCGGCGAGTTTTTTTCCACGGCGTTCAAACGCTGGAGCAGCGTGTCCCCGATCAATGGCGCAGGCAGCGTCAGACGCAGCGGCTGGAACGCGCTGGCCAGCGCCCTGGCCGAGTTAGCGCCCAGAAGGAAGCACAGCAAACATTGCTTGAGATCACGGCTGTACGTAAAAAGCATGTTGGCCGCAGGTTCGGCTCGATTCTCGATGGAGTAGATTTGCACTTGGATGCAAGGCCCGAACCCTGGCGCTGATGGGCGAGTCGGGAAGCGGCAAAAGTACTTGCTGCATTTGAATCGCAAGGTTTGGATCAACCCGATAGCGGTGAAGAATTCTAGTCGGCCCAACAGCGCTTGAAGCCTGCTCAAGGAAGCCGCTCGCGCGACATACCGACGCGAGAGCGTGGGCGGTTTATTTTTTCACAGTTCACCTTATCCCCTCACTACCGTCGCCGAGCAATATGGCGTTCCAAGCCGCGCCTGGCGGCACTGGGATGCGCCGTGGGCAGGCTGGCTTGCGGCTGAGCTGGGCTTGAGCGCACTGCTGCAGCGCTATCCCGAGCAACTGTCCGGCGGCCAGCAGCAGCGAGTGGCCCGTTGGCGCGCGCGCTGGCGTTGCGGCCACCCTTGATTCTGCGCTGATGAGCCACCGGCAATTTGGATGAAGCGCGCGCCGATGAGGTGATGGCGTTGTTGCTGGCGCTCGTCCGACAGGCTGGCGCCAGCCTGTTGATGGTCACGCCACAGTTCGCGCTGGCAGACCTGCTGAATCAGCAGATCGTGCTCAGCAAGGACCGTGCAGGAGCGTGGTTGTGAACGCGGAGTGGCTCGACGCCTGGCCTGGACGTTGCACAGTCTGCTCAGTCACTGGCTGCCGGCATCCGCTACAGGCTGGCTGCTGCCTGTCGTTTGTGGCTGGCGACCGCGGCTCTGGACCGGTGGTGCCAGGCGCTCATCAAGCCAGCGCGCGAGAACAGCTATGATCGCGCGGCAACAGCTTATTCGGCCGGCAGCGGGTCAGTCGCTGTTGGGTCAGCCCCGGGCGGGCAGTTGTTCCGCCAGGAGGTGTTTGTGAGCTACGTGGCGCTGGCTGGCCGGTCTCAGCCAAGTATTGCAAGGCAAAGTGTCAGCGTGTACGCCCGAGGGCGAGCGGCGGCTTGCAAGCTTACGGGTTTGAGCTTGACTCTGCCCAGTGGCGGCGGCGCTGGCGTCCTGGTATGCAAGAGTACTGACGCAATGGTGGGTTTATTCGCACACCCGGCCGTACCTGGATCGCGGCCGATACTCTGGCCTGATCTGGGTATGGATGTGGTGCACCGCTGAACGCGCTTTTGCGATGGCCCGTGTTTTGCCGCCACTTTGCAGGTGGTTGCGATATGCCGCCCGGCATGCTGGTAGTGGAATATAGGCCGCGCCCAGCAACTGGCTTGAAACAGCCCGGGCCTGCTGAGTGAAACTGCTAGTCGACAATCAGTTTTCGCTGCCCGGGCCAAACGATGATCTACGAATGTCTGCCGCTGGTTCTGGGAGCCCTCGTGGCGAGGCTGACCTGCAGCGGCTGCCCGACAAAGCTTTGCCATCTGAATCTCACACGGCGCTGGCCTGCTGGCTTTCGCGTCGGGCTGTTTATCGTGCACGCAGCCCTGGCTCGCCATGGAAGCAGCGTTCGCGGCGTGATGCAGACCTTGCGCGCTGTGGTACCAGTCTGCGCATCGCTGGTAGCTGCGCTGCTGGTTGCAGCTGGTGCTAGCTGGCGTTGATCGGCGGGAAGTCTGGTGTGCTCAGCGGTTTTGCGCTGGCGGGGCTGTTGATGGGGGATGTGGCGGCCAGTCTGCGTGGCCTCTATGGTGCGCAAGGTGGCGGCCAGTTGTCACTTGGGCGTGGTTGGTGGCTGGCCGGTTTTGGGTATGAGCCTGCTCGGCACCTTGCTGGCTGGCGGCAGTAAGCGTGCTTAACCGCCCTGCGCATGCCGGTGCTCGGCGTGGGCGCGGCCACTAAGCGTGGTCGTGAGGCTCAGGGGCGGGTGATAAAGCGCATTGAGTCTGCTGGCGTGGTGCTTGTTGGCCAATGGCTTGCTGCTGAGCCAGCCTCGGTACAGCCTGGTGGCCGGGTTTGCTTCTGCTGGCCTGTCCTGCTACTGGGTGCCGCCTGGCTGTTGCCGGTGGTGCTGCAGAGGAATATTGCGATTGGGCTCCCGCTCGCTCGTGGCCCATCAGCCAATGGTTCTGCTTGATAGCCAGCAACAGCTGTCCGGTCCTGAGTAATGGCACTGGATGGCCTTGGCTCTTGGCGCTGGCGGCCCAATATTGGCGTAAGGCAGCATGACCGAAGTTTTTTCGCCAGACCTTTACCGGCTGGCTGGACCCAGCCGCCCTGTCGGCGGAATCTTGTATATTCGGCCAGAAACGCCGCGCAAGGCGAGCGAGATCAGCGAATTGGCTGCAAGTCCCCACCTGAAGTGCAGAGTTTGCTCCCAGTTGGCAACTGGAGCTGCGAGTGGCGGTTGGCCGACCGAGCTCAGCGGGGTCATTGAGCATCCGCTGTTCCCAACCTGGCCGTGCTCGACGCCGTCCCCGGATGCCCTGGGCTAACCCTGGCGGCCGGCGAAGGCGCAATGCTCAGTGAGCCAGTTTTAGCCTTCGCTCGATCTGTCATGTGGTGACAGTCTGTGCTGGATACGCCGGCAGGAGACTGGGTCACTGATTGTCGTGGGCCGCTACGCAGATTACGGAATCCACGCGGGCAATTGCTGGTGTCGTCTTGCGGCGCTGAACGCAACGTTGTAGACCAGCCGTTGAATCAAGCCTGGGTGTAATTAACTGACGCGGGGCGCGCGGGGCGCCCTGGCCAACCAGTTGCAACTGCAGTTTGACGCTGGCAGCGAACCGGGTGGATCGACCAGGAAACACTCAAGGCCCTATTCACGCGCGGGTATTCGAGCCAGACACTTTGCTGCAACCAGCGGCGCTCAATACATTGACGCTGGGTGTGGCCGCCATTGCATTTAGCTGACTCAGCCTGCTGAGTCTGGCAGACAGCCGCTTGAGCCAAGTTGGCGCCCGCTTGGCTATGGGATTGCGCCTTTGCAATTTTTTTTTTTCTGGCGGGCCTTGAGTCTGATGGCAGAATGCTGGTCTGGCCGCAGTCACTTGCTGTTGGCGATTCCGCTGGGATTGGCTGCTGGCATGGTGTCTCGTCGATGTGGTGAATTTCAGGCGTTGGCTGGCGGCTGCCCTGGCACTGGTTTCCGCTGCAGTGGCTGAGGGGGCGCTGATATCTTCCTGGCATGTGGCGGTGCTGTTGGCGATATCGGGCCAGTGTGGCGATACTGCGGGGCCAGGCTGCGACTTGCTCAGGAGGTTTGGCGGATGGAAAATTGACGCACGCTGGCTATCCGCGCGCTTGGTGGCGTGCTGTTGACACATGTTCGAGACGCAGCACCATTGCCTGACGGCATGTCCCGACACGCCGTAAACCCATCCCTGGGGGCTCATCTGCGCCCGTTCCTGGGCGCAGACCGGTCGGGCCCATGCCGTCAGGCACGGTGCTGTTTAGACGCCGCGTATATTTGGGGCAATGTTCCAGAAAAGCATTCATTTTTATGCCTGCTAGCCAGTCTGGTGGCTGTGACAACACCTCGGGCACCGCCCGCCAGCGGTTTCGCCGGGCTCGGCGCCGCGGCGAAGTTTTACCGCAAAGTGCAGCCGGGGGCCGGTATCCGTCTTCTCCGAGGACCATGGTGCGCATCCGGGATTACGCATCGAGTGGTGGTTACGTCACCGCCAACCTGACGGATGAGCAGGGTAAGCGCTGGGGCGCGCAGTGGACGGCTGTTCCGCCAGGCGCTGACCACCGCAGAGTGCGGAGCAAGCGCTGTGGCTTGGCAGAGTGAGCAGGTGGTGGCTGGCATGCAGCACTTAACCAGGCTGACGGGCATCTGCATGCGGATCGCCTGGCCGCGCGTGGAGTGGCCAGGCAGGCGTGACCATCGAACCGTTCGAGGCCTGGATTGATCACTGGGCTATTCGCGGCGTAGGCCAATCAGCGCCTTAGCCTTTGCAGGTAAGTGGCCCAGTGTGAGGGCTTCAGTTATCAGTTTGCAGCTGAAGTCAGAGCTGCCCATGGTGTTGCCAGGGTGGAAGGGTTATAGCCGTAAATCGAGGTGATCAGGCTTCCTGTATATGAAAGCCAACCCATTCTATCAGGTTCCAGGGCGATATTCAAATGGCAGGGCCAACACATCGAGTGACCGGGCAGGCCCTGGCTGGATCGCGAGTGGAGCAGCAAGCCGCTCGCGTGCGGACGCAGCAGGGCTGGGAACTGGTTCTCCCTGCACATGGATAGCGGCGATAACCTGATTTGTTCCGCCTGCGCAGTTGATGACGACAGTCATTATTATTTCGGGTACCTGGATCACCGCCGCTGCGATGCCAGCCCTGCGCCCGGAGCAGATCAGCATGCAGCCGCTGAATCAGGTCAAGGTTCGCGCAGCGCGAGGTACCGACCCGCTGGCGTTTTGCTGGTAACCGTCGCGCAGCTGAATAATCACCACCCAAGGCGCTGAACGATCAGGCCCTGGGAATGGGGACGGGTATTCCGTACTGGGGAAGGGGCCGTGAGTTTCTCTGGCAGCACCATGGGCTGCGGATATCTGGAAATGAACCGGTTATTGACGCTGCTATACTGGTGAACACGAAAAGAGCCGGTAGCCTCCAGTGCCCAGATAATGCCAAGGCTGAATATGCAACTTGACTCGCTTCTCTGGCGGCAGTAAAATTCACTGCATGACTGACACAAACCGATTCCTCAGCCGAAGATTATGATCGCCATCCAGTATTAGGCGGGCTGAATCCACGGCCCGTAATAAAAAACCCGCCTTCGAGGCAGGTTTTTTTTTTTGTTTTCTGTCTCCTGGGCCAAAGATCGATCAAGGGAGAAATCATGTCACTTTTCCCTCTTTCAAACTGAAGCTCTGCCCGGCCAGCCAACGGCGCGCAAAGCTGATCCCGAATGCCGTGGGCGATGATCCGGGCTCGCAAGCAACTGTTGCGGCGCGATACCCGTGACGCAGATTCTTCTGGCACCGGTCTACGATGTGGCCGATTGAAAACGCCGCTGCAAACCCGCTGTCCGCTTATCGACGAGCCTGGGCAATCAGGTTTCTGCTCAGCGTGAGGAAAATGCAGCCGGTATTCTCGTTCAAGATCCGTGGCGCCCTACACCAAGGTTTCGCGCCTGAGTGCAGAGCTCGCGCGCGGGTGTTATCACAGCGTCCTGCCGCAATCATGCCCAGGGTCTGGCGCTGGCCGCGCAAGAAATTGGCGATCAATGGTGATTCGTCATCCCGAAACCACCGCCAGAGATAAAAAGTGCATGGCGTACGCTTCGCGCGGGGCCCAGGTGTTTGTTGGCACGTGCGCAGCATTCCCCGAGCGCTGGCATTCGCATTGCAACTGCCGATGAGCGCGGGATGACTTTTCGTGCCGTCCCTACGATGATCCTGCGGTTATTCTGGCCAGGGTAAACTGTGGCGGTGAGGTGTTTGCGCCAGCACAAGCGGCCCAGTTTGGATGGCTGATTTTGTCCCTGTGGGTGGCGGGGGGCTAATTGGCCGGGGTGGCGGCTTATGTGAATACCTGCGCCGATATACGGATAATTGGCGTAGAGCCGGAAGACTCCAATTGTTTACAACTGGCATTGGCTGCCGGTGAGCGTGTGGTGCTGCCAAGGTAGGCACCTTTGCCGACGTTTTGGTTGGCCCGTGCGCAGAATTCGGTGCGCACAACTTTGCCCTGTGCCGGCATTGGGTCGATGAGTTCATAACCGTTACTACGGATGAAACCTGTGCAGCGCTGCGGGATATTTTCAATGACACGCGATCAATCACCGAGCCTTTCCTGGCGCTTTGGCCGTTGCCGGGCTGAAAAAAATATGTCGCGCGCGAACAGTGCCGGACGCGAGTGTTCGTTGGCGATCAACTCTGGGGCGAACATCAATTTTGACAGTCTCGGTTATGTCATTGAGCGGGCCTGGATTGGCATGGGCTGAGCGAGTGAGCAGTGTGTGCCAGGCCCTTGCTGAAGAGAATGGGTTTAAGGAGGCTGGTTTGTCAGTTTCGCGCTGCAGATTAGATTGACCTTGGTGATTGTGACCGCAGCTCCGATCAGCCAGTCACAAAGAAAAGCACCCATGAAAAAGGTGGATTTAATGAGTGAAGAGTTGGAAGTAACCGACATTCTGGTCGGCAGAAGGTAAGGGAAGTGGTCAAGGGTGCCCTGATCACCACCTCAGTACAAGGGTATGCTTGAAGACGGCTCGGTGTTTTGATTCCTCCTTTTATGACCGGGCCAACGGCGTTCCAGTGCGTCATTGGCACGGCGGGTTATCAAGGCTTGGATCTGGGCATGACTGGGTATGCGTGTTGCGGCAAGCGCAAGCTGTTTTGTGCCGGCGCATCTGGGTTAACGGCGCGAGCCGTTTTGGCCCGCATATCAAACCGCATTCGACCCTGGTATTTGAAATTGAGTTGCTGGAAGTGCTGAACCCGCGACGACTGACCCCGCCAGCGGCATTTGACGCAGATTCAGACGGTGCGTGGCAAAACGGCTTTATGATCGCGCGGTGACAAGGCCACGGTATAGTGTGTGCCGTGAATTCTGACCTGGCAACTAAGGGCCCGATTGTGATCATCCCGCGCGCGCTCCCTTCCGGTTTTAAGGCTGTTGGCCTGCTGAATGGTCTGCCACCCTGTTGATCAGCCCGCCTGGCGCGCGCGCAATCGGGCCCAATCCCTCGACTGCCGAGATTGTTCTCACGTTTGGGCGGCACGCCCCTGCGTTTGATACATGTCAACCCTGTTGAACACGCGCTCTGGAGCTGCAAGGCTACGCTTGTGCAAGGTCCGACAACCCTGGGCAACATAACCGACAACCGCGCCTGGAGGTGAATGCTTCAGCGCGGCGATATTCAGCGCGTTCAATCATGGGTCCGCACCCGCGCCGTGATGCCTGTCCTTCCCGTGCAGGTGGGCATGACCGATAACCTGGTAACGCCAGCGGATTCTGTTTATTCCGGCAGGGCAGCCAGGCGCTCCTATGACGATGTCATACCCTGGATGATTTCCGCCGTTGGGAAGCCGTTTTGCCTGGCTTGGGTAGCGCCTGGGCGGACAGCGACAATGGACCCCGCCGAAAACCAGCTTCCCTTTCGCACTATCGACCGGTGATTGAAACGCTGTATCAGATGTCCCGCTTCGCAGACAGGTCGAGGGATGGATTAACCTGCCGGCCGCGGGGCCCCGAGATGGGCCAATGAATGGCTGGCGCATCCCGAAGGTTGACGGTCGAGAGCCAATCTGGTGCTGGTGTACGATCAGAGGAAACCATATCCCTGTACATACTCGCCCACTAGATCCGGAGCTGCATCGTCTGTTGCAAAGCGTTATGCATGAGGCGCAGCAATCGGGGTTGATAGGCCGAGGTGGCCGCCGACTTTTTTCAGCGCTGTATTCGAGCCGCCGTCAGTCTTGACCAGCGCAGGGTGATACCGATTGGTAAGCCCTGAATTTAAAACGCCCCCTGACGCTACTGACGTTATTTTCTCCTCTACCGTCCTCTGGGCCCACTCCCCATGCCTTGCGAACAGTTTGCGCGTGCTGTTGTCCATAGGTACTGATGGGGGAATCGTGGAGTATCTATAAAGCCCTTTAGGCTCGAACTAAAAAATGAATTGGAAGAGATCTACCGATGGTTTACTCACTACAAGGTTGCCTGGACATCTGGGCCTGTGGTAAGCAGGTGCGCACCTGGCATCAACCAATAAAGTTAGCCCCGGGTAAAATGCCGCAATTGCCGCCGCACCGAAGCCTTTACGCACGGCGCAGCGTCCCGTTCCAGGAATGCCAAGCTGCCCGCGCCGCGCGCAAGGCAAGGCGCTGAAACAGTGCAGCCTAACCTTTGATGGCGCGGTTATGACCGACAAATTGACGGCCATGCCGGGAACCCAGCGTCTGCACGCGTGGCTTTGGTGAACAGGCCTACGTTGATCTATAAAACCTGTGGCGCTCGCCGCAGGTTTTTTATTGCCTCTGCGAAAATTTGTGCACTGCAATGAAGGCGGCGCCGGCCAAAAGCCGCAGGGGTGGCTATATTTCGCGCATGACAAGAACCGATCCGCGCGCGCATATTGGGCCCTGATCGCTGTATTTCTGCGTCCTGCCTCAGTGCCGTTTCATTGCAGCATGGGTCACGGTCCAGATGTCCGGCATGCCGCTGAACGGTGCGGGCATCCTGTTCTGTAATACCTACCAGTCCGGCCTTTCGGGCATGGATTTGCTGGGTCCGAGCGTGCTCCCGGCGCTTCCGCCAGTTTCGATTGTTCGCTTGTCACCTCCTTTGTAGCTCTGGCCCTGGCAGCCTCTTTGGTCTGCTTGCTGGTTGGCGCTACGTCCTGGCGCGCCCGCGCTCTATCTGTTTCCTGGCGGGCAAACCCCACGTGTTGCCTGGCCCTGATGCCAACCCCGAGCCCCTCCGCTCTTCGCTGAATCCATTTAGCTGAACAGACAGCGTTGCGTCCTGCGGCCCTCCATAAATGAATTTGATCGAAGCTACGCCTTCGCGTCCGCGTTTCAATAACGCGGGCCTGTGCGTATGAAGGGAAATTTGCCCTGCACGCATTGTTCAGCCACACACGCTTGCAAACTATCGTCTCTCCAAGCGGGCCTTCTAGCCTGCGGTACTCGCTGGCGATCTGCTCTGCGGCACACGCGGATTGAAGCTGGCTACGCAGCTAACAGCTACAGACCATACCATTATCCGCCAGCCGTCAAGAGCGACCCTACGACGGCCGACGGCTGCAGGACAAACGCGCGGCTTTTTGCGGCTATTCCAGGTGCGTGCCTGGTGGTCGATGCAAGAGACCTACAAGACTGGGCCGCAGCAGGTACCTTGCAGGATTGCCTTGGCTTGGCAACGGGCGTCCTTCGTGGCAGCCGCGCTTCGGTGCTGAAAGAGGCAGTATCTCGAATTCGCGCTCGGGTTTTGCAGCGCACCTTTCCAGGGCCGCGGTTTGTTGCTGATGCAGGACGGTGTGCCGATCAACCTGGCAGATGGCAGCTTCATTCCAGACTATCGAGCCGCTGGCGGCGGATCATGTGGGAGTCATGCGCGGCCTCAATGCCTGGCGCTACGGTGCGCACGAAATCTGGCGTGCGAATCAATTTTGTCAGCCCCTACCGCAAGACCGCGTCGCCCGCAGACCTTCGTTATGAGGGCGGCAAAGTTTTCGTTATCACCGCCTGTAATGGCGCCTTTGCCCAGGATTTTGGTGCTGGGATGGCTTTGTCAGGTCTTTCGCATTCCGAGCAGGACGGCTATCGCAAGCCGACCCAGCAGGAAAATCAGCGGGGTGTTCGCCATCTGGCGGCGCGCATCAATTGACCGAATTTCAACGCGTTTTTACCTGCCCCACGTGGAATTCCCGACTCCGGCCGCTGCCGGTAACCTGAACCAAGGCGCAGATGCACGGATGATTCGCGTCAGGCGAATGCTGCTTAGCGCGTTAACGATGATTATCGCCGCGACTTCACCCTGAACCGCCTGGGCAATGTCAGCGGTATTGGCTTTGGAACGGCGGGCACAAGCCTGGAACTGAGCAGCTCTATAGCGAGAAATCCCTGTCATCGATCTTTCAGGTGCTGGATGTGGACACTGAAGACATGGGTGTTGCGACTCAACGCACCGCTGTCCAATGATGCCGACTGCGCTGGAGTATGGTGTTGAGCACTGGAAAGGGTCGCAGCACCGATGAGCGCTTTTCGTCAATGTCGGCGTCAGCGCCGGGCAACCGGGTCAACAAGCTGCGGCAGACTGCCAGCTAACCTGAACGCTTTCCGCCGAGTCTGGAGTCCCGTAGCAGATTCGCTGGCGGGTGAATCGGCGGGGTCGCCGGTTGCGTCAGGAAACGCGATGTGGATGATCGCTGCAATGCAATGGCCTTCGTCACCGCCTTTTTGCGTGCGCAGAATGAAATCATTTCGACAAGGTCTACCGCGGTGAATTTGGGGCGGGCTTGGCCTTTGCGGGATGACTGGCCAAGGGCGTGCAAGTGTTTCGCCAACATCAGCCAGAGCGTCGAGCCGTCCCTACTTCAGTGAGCTGACCGGGGGGCAAGGTTCGTCAGCGCCCAACGATTGAACAGCGGCGCCAATACCTGGAAGTCCGGATTGCGCTGGGAACCGTAATAATCGGACCTGGATTTGGCTGTTATCGCAGTGAAATCCGCGATGAGGCTGCTGGCCCTTAATGATGAAACGGCCTGCCTGAAGGGACGTTAACGCCAAACGTACTCTGCATCAGGGTAATCGAGTTAGGTGGGGCGTTCACTGTCGGTCAGGTCGTGGGTTGCGCGTCAGTATCTGCTTAACGATTTCCGCTTTGATAGCGATCCGGGTGTACGGCAACAACCGGCCTGGGGGCGTGCGAACCAGTTCCGTCAAAGGTGACGCGCTGTGGCAGCAAGCCGGTTGGTAAGGCGGGGCCGACCTTCGAGTGGGTGCCTAATCACTATGCTGTGGATCACGCTGAAAACTCTCTACGCGAAGGCTACGCCCATCTGGGGTTTGAAGGCCGGGTACCGGCAGGCGCAAGGGCCGGGCTTCTTTGTTTGGAAGGTCGCAATCTGTCCCTGATCGCAGTTATGTGGCCCACAAACCGGTGTAGTATGCGGAATGCGGGGCGGGTGTGGATTAGCGCGCATTTCTGCCCGGTGAATGGCCGTGGCGGGGTGTTTTGCGGGTCTGGGAATGGGCGGCTTGAGCAAGGCGGTTTTCAGCGCAGCGCGCTCGCCCCGTTGGCGGCAATGTTATGGGCCTGAATGCCTTGGATCGGCGGCTGGCGATTTTCTCGCCTGCGTAGGCATCTTTAGCTGGGCAGGCAGTGGCAAATGCTGCACCCATCCGCTGATGAGCTTTCTGCAGGAGCGGCCAGCCACCATGGCGCCGCGCAACAGGCCTTGCGCTTGGGAGGGCTTGCGCTCCCAGGCGCGGGTTGCTGGTCGGGATCCGGTACGTCCACCTTCAGGGGCTGCGGCTCCCTGCAGGTGGACGGTGAGCCTTACTACCAGGCGCGCGTGCGGGCATGAAGCGCCCCGTTACTGGCACGCGGCCGACGGCGGCGAGGTTGGATCTGCAGGCACGTCCACGCTATCCCTGGCCGCGGCCATTATCTCGGTACTGATGAAGCGTGGGTTTTGCCGGTACCTTGTCCCGCCTTCAATTGGTGAGTAAATGCCTTTTATCAACCGCCTGCCTGCCGTACCACGCGCTGATACCGAACGGCGATGGCCGGCTTTGCGGTTTGTATCTGATCTTTACCATGACCGCCTGGGGACCCTGGTGGATAACCGCAAGGCTGGGTTCAGTGGCCTTCTTCCAGACGTTGCAACAGCTTCGGCTGGCTGAAGCTTGCCGGACCTTTGCGGCGGCGGCTGAATGCTGCTGCTGTTGCGTCGGTCATCAGCGCAACCACTGCTGGGGTTTTGGCGCTGTTCTTCGCCCGCAAGCGGGCGGCAAGCGGAATGCGCCGCTTGCAGCGACGGCTGGGCTGGGCTGGGGTTGGCCATTGGCCACGCTGAGCTTTGCCAGCAGCGCGCTTTTCACTGTTGCACAAGCAAGGCGCAGAACCAATGCCTGCGAGCTTTGCCGCCACTTCGCGATTGAAAAACTTGGCAACGCCCCATCGACAGCTTGGCTGTTGCAGGGTGAAACGCTTCATCACTGAAGCCTGATTGCGCTGGACGGGGCAAGCCCCGTTTGGCGTTGTGCAAAGGCATTCCATGTATGGCGTGATGAACAGCCCTGCATTATGTGGATGCTGATGGGCGCGAAATGGCCCGATAACACGCCGCGTCGGTATGCCGCTGAGCGGCTGAGCTTCTATGCTTCGGCACTGGGTCTAGGGGAGGGCAGCGCAACACCGTCATGCAGCATGGGGTTTCGATCAATGAATATGGGTTCGTGGTTCAAACGCCCTTCCGGTATTTCAAAACCATTACGCTATGCAGACAATACTTCGCTGTTTATACGATCCGTTGGATTGGCGCTTCTGGCCGCACGTGTACAAGCGCGGATCGCTTCGAAGGCTGGGTGTTCGGTTATTCCACAAAATGGGAAGGAGTGTTGGGCAATCTTTTGGCAACCAGGCCAAACACATGCTGGTCGGTCCTGCTTGGGTTGCTGCACGTATTGCTGGCGCTGGTTTGGGTTTGGAGGCTTGTTGCGCAGCCCTTGCCAAGCGCAGTTCGTGCTAGCGCTTCAAGATGGGTGCGCAACCAACAACGTCTTGTAGCAAACTCGCCGGGCTGGGCGATTGAATACTAGAGATATTGTCTAGTTTAGTCGGGCGTGCCAATGCCATAATTGCGGCAGCGGGGCCTACAAGCCACTGCTGCTTTTGCGTGCTAAATCGCCTGGGCAGCTGTCCATCTCATGATCAAAAAGGGAATACGCCATGCACCATCGAACCGCCCACCAGAAGTTGCTCCTTTTCTTCGGCTTTGTTGCTGGGTGCCTGCGGCGGCGATGGAAGCCGCCCCCGCGCTTTTCTCAGCGCCACCCGCTCCCCGAGGTCCAGGGTTCCAAGTGGTGCGTGCCGAGCAATCGACAACATTATCGAGGTACCTGCCCGGTGCCAGGCAGTGCGTATCCGCGGAAAATTTCGCAGCACAGGTTTTACCGCATCATCCAGAAGCGGCTGTACCGCGAAAGGCATGTGAGTGGAAGCTGGGTGGCGCGCTGTTATGCCGTCGACCTCGGGAAATGCAGGCCAGCCTGAGCGTGTGAAAGCCCACGCTGGACCGTGCTCAGGCGACCGAAGGCCAATGCCGCTTTCAGGAGTGCAGCGCTACAAGGGGTTGGTGGAAGAAAAGGCAAGCTTATCAGCCAGCAGAATAAACGATTCGGCGGTTGCTCGAATTGCTTACCGCTAGGCGGAATGTGTCCCAGCCAAGGCCCAATTGGACGCGCGCAACCTGGATCTGGAGCTTACACACGATGCAGTACCCCAAATTGCCGGCCGTGCAGGGGGGGGGGTTTTTTTTCCCCCCGGGGGGGGCTGAAGGTCACCGAAGGGGCGCTGGTCAGTGCGCTGAGGCAAGCGCTGCTGAGCGCGGGTGGAGCAGTTTGATCCGGTCTATGTGAATTTCTCACCAGTCCAGCTCGGAGCTGTTGTCCAATATCGTTCCAAAACTGGCCTCGGGGGTGAACTGACGGCCCGAGGTGGCGATGTTGCTGGACCGCCTGACGTCGAAGACGGTAGCGAGTTTGAATGCAGGTCGGGCAGATGAATTTCTTAAATGCGATGACATTGGAGTCAGGTACAGGCGACCGGCACTGTGGCCCTGCGCGCTGAATTCCCAATCCCGACCGCTTGCTGTTGGCCGGGTCAGTTTGTTAGTGCGCGTATTCAGGCGGGTACCCGTGCCCGAGGGGCATGCTGTTGCCGGCAGGTGCGGTACAGATGGAAGGCGAACAGGGGCCGACAGTTCGGCTGTCAACGATGAAGATACCGTGGCTGTCAGGCCGGTCAAGGTCGGCGAACAGCGTGGATGGGAAGTGGATCTCACGGCGGCCTGGAGTCAAGGCGATCCGAGGTCATCGTTCTGGTTTGCAGAAGGTCCGTCCTGACCAGAAGTGCGCATGCCGAGGCGCCCTGACGACTCCTAACGGCCGCGCCTGAAGCACCCGCCGAAAGCGATTTCTGCGCCTGAAGCACAGAATGCCCGAGGGGGCTGAATGCTCCATGACGCCGCATTTCTTTTATCAAGCGCCAGTCTTCGGCTGGGTTATGCGCTGATCATTGGCCTCGGCGGCGTTGCTGGCGCTGGAACGATCTGGCGATTGAGGCATTATCGCGAGCATTGGCGCCGCCGTCGCTGGAGCATCAGTGTGACCTTCCCGGGGCAGACGCCTCGGTGCCTGGAAGACCCAACGTCAACCAGTCATAGAGCAAAGAAGCTCAATGGCGTGGAAGGCTTCGCTGTAACTGCAAGGCGACGAGCCGGTCTAACGCAATGCGCGTCCTATCGACCTGACGTTTTGAGTCCGGGACGCAACATCGATAACGCTCAGATGGAGTGCCAAAACCGGCTGAGCCGGGTGACCAGCGCCCTGCCGGAAGAGGTAGCGGCGTCAGGGTGTTCAGGTCAATCAGGCCTCTTCCATTCTGATGATCGTCGCGCTTGACCCGTCG
>Ga0163217_1059244_pt1 | contig 17573 bp, 8 predicted proteins | sample SynspAceP_FD_185933 | JGI IMG/M metagenome (GOLD analysis project Ga0163217, IMG submission 185933) | Saline lake microbial communities from Ace Lake in Antarctica - Synechococcus sp. Ace-P (PacBio error correction) | ecosystem: Environmental > Aquatic > Non-marine Saline and Alkaline > Saline ...
TCCTGAAACCAGTCGTCTTTTTTTAATATGATTTTACCCCCAGGAATGATGTATTGTGGGGAAACAAAAGAAAAAACAAAGATACGTGCGGACGGTAACGCCAACCAAAAAAAAGGCCAAAGGTCGGTATCGCCAATTTAACGTGATATGCCTGGCAAGGAAAGTAACTTAGCTAAAGTTCCCCATCAAGAATTAGAGCGCAGTTTCAGATGTATAACTAGACTTATGGGATTTTCGAAGGTAAAGATTGATACATCTGCCTGGCATTTTTTAATGGGTGCGGCATCGATGTAAATAATTTGCCTGACCAAATGTCACAACCCACCCCAACTAGTGCCTGATATTGGCCATCAGTTTTTCAATACCTTCCGCTTATTAACTTAAACTTCAGGTGGAGACGTAAATAGATAATCCGATTGGACGAGGTTTTTTCAGATTTACAGTTCTGAGCGGCCGGGGATCGTTTTTAGACCAAAACGATGATCAAGCGTTTTGGACGTAATCAAAAGGGTAAGAATATAATAGCTTAAGAGGGCTAACCACTGCCAAGTTTATCTAATAGCCTTAAGTTAATACAGGTTTTCAATACTTAATAGCCGGTAAACATAAACTGTGATCGACGATTTTTAAGAAAATCATTTTTTTCGTCAAAAGTTCCAAATATCTAATGTTTTATTGTCACGCAGCCCATCGTTATTATGAGTGTTTCACAATTGGCACAAGTGAATTTGTTTGCGTTTAGTGATCGATTAGACAATTAATCGCTAAACTATAAAATTGTTTTGTCAGTTTTTCACTTTTGCGCCATTTGTTGTAAAAACATGACAGGCCTTGCCGAGCAAATGAACTATCCATTTCAAGTTTAAGCCCCTTTGATCTTCGGCGATTTGCCAGTACTGCTGCACGTTTTATTTTACCTAAAGACTAAATTTGAATGTTCGCCATTTGATGTAAGAACAGGCTCCATAAACGCTCACCGGCTAGATAATTAAAATGCAGGTTGAAAGTAACATTCCGATATGCCTCAGCTTTAAGCATTTCCTAAACCCGCTTCTATCCTCGCTGAAGCTGCGTTGCAAGCAAGCTTTTGACACAGCATGGTTTTAATTCAAAAGACATGACAACAACCACGTCCTGCATTTTCGCTCGATACATACGGCAAAATCAACATCACGTAGTAATTTCCGTCAGCGGATTGATAGCCGCTTTCACCATGATAAGCATGCGATACTGGGCTCCTGAATAGACTTCTTTTTTCCCGATTGACAAAGGGCTCGGCAATGGCATTAATAAATACGTGTATGAACATTTCTTCTATAGTACTCCTTCGCCAACTGCAATTTCAAACAACACCACCAACTCATCGCCGCCTAAACGGGCAAGCAAATCATGTCGCTCGAATACAAGTAATAATGCCGTTCCCGCGACCACTTCTTTGAGCATGACTCATCCAGCATTGGTGTCCAAGTGAATCATTGATTTGTTTGAAGGCGATCTACAATTCAATAAAGACCACGGCAATTAATTGGTGGGCATACGCATTTTATTGGCTAAGCCAATTTCTAAGCGGTTATTAAACATCACGATCGCGATTGGCTAAACCAGTTAAAGCGTCGTGGTGGAAGCCGTCATGCTCCATTTTAGTTGGATTTGTTTTCTTTGTTCAATTGGCTATTGCAGATATACTTGGTCTGATTAATTTCCTTTCGGACGTTCTCTACCTTTTCAGTCAGGTTCTGATTATAGTTTGAATGGCTTCACGAGAACGTTTACGTCCCAATGCAACGGCAATATGATGTGAAACAAAAACGCAAAAACTCTAATCTTTTAGCGGTAACTCTTTGACTACCGGCCATAACTTTGCCACCGCAATAACACCAGAAATATCGCCGTCTATGACCAGCGTGCTGCCCAACCAAGAGTTATAGATGCAATCACCGCTGTGCAACTTTTCTGCCTCTAATTCATGGTCTTGAGTAAACCTGAAATCACCCCTACTTGAATCAATCAGTGCCGCTCGACCGTGCGAATAACATATTCAAGTCCAAGCCCAAACCCAAAAGGACGCGGTTCCAGCTCGATATTATTCATCCTTGAAGTAAGGAAAGTTAAAAAACTGGCATGATTATTCAAGAAATAGCGACGTATCGCAGTTTTTGGTGCCCAAATTAAAGCGTGAAAGCGTATCGTGAATGGCCGAGTAAAATACCGACATATCACTATCGATAGGAAGGCTGATAACTCAGAAATTTCCAAAATAAGGCTTGTTTGCAATGATCTCAATTTTGTCGCTCTGAATTTCTTCTTGGCAGCTCATCATCCATCTGACGAAGTTGCTTGTGCGTTGACGAATCGTTTTTTTCAGTGAGTTTCGCGATCTTTTGACGCCATTCTAAACAATTACAATGTGCGTGACACAAACAGTAGTAATCTAGACCTTCTTGTTTATAACGTGTCGCTTCGTCATAGCTTGCACCACTAAAGCACCAATTATCTTTTCACACGTTTGATGGGATACCAATCCAATCAAACTGTTGCAGGGCCAAAATATTGTAAATTTTAAATCATCAAAGCCTGCTGTTGAAAATGTTCTTTGACTAAAAATAAATACTGACCCCCACATTGATAAAACATAGCCAGTTAAGCTGTTTTTTTAATTCTTCCGCAGGACTTGCCGTTCTAGTAATCCGTCAGACTCATCAACAAAATAGCAAAATCAAAATAATCGCCATTTTTCTTCTCATAAACGCCACATAGAGATTTCTAGCAGGCCATCAAAACCGCGATAATTCATGATCGCTGGATATAAACGGGTAAGTTCATTAACGGAACTGCTTAATTCCTGAAATATCAAAAAAGGGCCTTCGAACTCGCTTCAGAGCGCTTATATTTTTCAAGTCAAACCTGTTGTAACTGCGGAACCAGCTCTCTTAATTCTTCTAAAAGAAAGTTCAAAACAGTAATATAGAGATCAGCCATTCTGTGAGTCTGATGCTCTTAATAGTTAGAATTTTTGCAAAAAATTTAGGGGCCTAAAATAAACTATAAAGACCAAAAAGGCCACACTAGGTGCCTTAATTTAGACACATAATATAGCTCTAGCTAAATTAGATACCTTTCAATCATATGTTTCGATGCAGCTTTAATTCATCAAGTCAGTACAATCACCACAGGTACCTCTTGGCGCATGGCGTTATATCCTTTAATGCGTGGTTGCCACATGGTGTCCGAAATCCTTGGCTTATCACGCGGTGCCCAAGCCGCAGCAATCAATTGGGTTTAGGCCGCACCTAAGACACCCACACTGTGACAGGCAAATCAAGGCTTTGTTATAAACTTGTGGTACCACTACGAGGAACCGCTGAAGCAGTCCTCAAGCTTAGCACCAGCAAACATGCACTTTACCTAATGGCTGAATACGCGATTTTAATATCAATCACTAGCCGCATCCTGAGATGAGCAGTAAACGTAATGACAAACGCAATAAACATAAAATCAAACTTTTAATTTCACAGATTCCTCTCCATAAGAAGTTGAACGTAGTTAAAACGTCGCCAAAGCAAAATTCTGATGCAGATTAATAACGACTAATCTTGCTGAACAACTATTTAGTCATCAAGCTAAGCCAAATTTCGTAATTTTCAATTAAGCGCTAGCAAGATTTAAGACACCACTAAACTTGAAAATTTTTACCCAAACGAGTAATCGCCTTGGGAATCACAGGTGCTAAATAAAAAAACGATTGAGTGGATCTTCCCACGTTTTCGTAAATTTTGCCCTAGATAGTATGATTTGAAACTTGCCTCTTACATCCTCATTTAAAGTGGCACTTTAGCTAAAGTAACTATCCACCGAAATTCTGATGGTACCCCGCTGTTAAGACTAATATAACTTCTACGCAGAAAACAAAAAGGGCCCCGCCCATTCTCTTGCAGCCTTAAAGTATAATGGTGCCCGGAGCGGAATCGAACACACCGACACGGATTTCATCCCACTGCTCTAACCGACTGAGCTATCCGGCAAAACCTGTTGACATTGCCTTCTTACGGTGTTTTTGTAGGACTGCTTCGTCGTGGGTGCGTATTAAAACGATTATGGTGATTATGTCAACTATTTATGTGTAAATATTTTGATTTTTTGTTGCTGACTGCTGTAAAACCAGCAAAGCTTAGTTTATTAAATCACCATTTCATGCAAAAAGCTGCTTGTGCGCCTTATTCAGGTTTAACCGGCAGCGTAACCCTCAACGTTCGACCATCTTTACCTTCAAACAAAAAAGTTCGTCCATGCACCCTAAAAATTGACGATGTCTGCATCATCACATGTTTAAGCTTTTTTTTTCATTAATCACAATGAATCTGCTTCTTTTGCAAAGCGTCCATGCTTTTGGCTAATAACATTATCAAAAATACGTTGCCCAGTTCACACTGATACAATTGAAAAGCTAAACCTTGTGCTTCTTTTTTCAAAATCTGGCAATGTACGTTCTACTCATTTTAATACCTTCCTGCTCAAATGTGCCTTGCCCACTTCAAATAATGGATTAAGAAGGATGGACACTAGCCTAATAACTAAACTCATAAAGTCCCAGGTCTAGCAATTATAGTTTAACGTCCCAGTCCTGACCCAAAACACCAATGCGAAGCTTAAATTTGATTTTAATTTTTCCGGCAATTCAAAAGAACAGCGAAAATGAGCGCGCCTAATAAATAAGCCAACATAGGAGTTAACCCGACTATCACTAACAGTTATTTGTAGGGGAAGTTAAACATGACTTTTTATCCTTTTGTTGTTGCCACCTTGCTTTTTATCTTATGCCAGAAGAAGCTGATAAACACATACAAAAAATATAAGGTATCAAAAAATATGGCCGTACGGTGGCTAAACATGCACCAAATACCCCCGTAAACCAATAGTCATGCTGACTACCAGAGCCTGCGCCTGAGCTCAGACTAAGGGTGTCACACCTAACATGAACGCTAAGAAGTCATGATGAATAGGACGTTAAGCGCTTTGACCTAGAGGCCTCTATGGCAGAATCAAGTAAACTATTACCGCTCCTCATAGAAGAGTTTTGGCAAACTCGATAATTAAATGGCATTTTAGCCGCTTAAACCATGGTCGTAGCAAACCAACTTGAAAATAGACATCATTTGTCAACCCTCTAAGTAGGGTAAAATATCAACAGCGCCCAAGATGACCCTAATGGCCACGACCCAAAATCCACGGCCCGTTGGAATACTCCAGCTTTCATATAAAGCGGAATAAACATAAAAATACAATCAAGGATTGATAAGGCATATAACATTGGCGCTTGAGACCAGACTTTGTTCTGCAGGATAAACCCGACCATTCAAAACCCAAAACCGGCAGGCAGCTTCGCGGCTAATTCTTGCCATTGCTTGCATGGCTTACCCCGAACTTAAGACGCAAAGCGCGCCTGCCCTAAAAATTTCCACTGAAGAACACCGTTGTAACGTCTAATTTATGGTGAACCAGAACAAGTCCCGAAGGTACTGATTGCACTTAAGGACACACATTTTGTTTTTCATCATTGCGCACATACCAGTCCCTTTAATATCCTCCGCATCATGCGATAGGGTGCATCCGCTTGTACAAAACCGTTCTTACCCGATTGCCATCAAACAAAGTCATCCATAGGTAGACGCCAAGCGCTGGTAAAACACTTGAATTCAACATCCATAAGTAGAAACCGCCTAAAGCATGGCTTTCTGCTGATCGATATAAGCTTTAAAAATTGCGTGGTTTCAACCTAACCATTGGGCCGCACACACCAGCAATCGACTGTCTTTGGGCTGCCATGCCAAGTACCGTGATTTCGAGCTGCCATCAGGCTTGAATGGCCTTGTCCGCTTCAAATCTTGTAATTCAAAGGTAAACCCTGTGGCGTTACCTAATTCGGCGATTGGTGGTGTATAAAGCGAAAACAGACGCTTCTTTTAACTGCGATAGTGCTCCCATGCAGCGGGCGAAGCAACAGCTTGCACACTTTGCTCGGCACCGGGACGCTCGTCCAGTCTTTTAATCTTAAAAAGGCCAATACCGTTGTTTTGACCGCTGCCTTGAAAACTAAAACCAACACACCACTGAGACAGCTTGGTACGTTTATCTTTTTTCGTCCTCCTCACCGAAAGTATTTTTCGACTTATCCATTAACCAAAAGATGTAGCGCTCCACGACGCACCTTGAGGCAAAGACAGCAAGCAAAACATTCGGCCTTGGTCTTCGTCAGGCAAAAACCGGTTGGCAATCGCAAGAACCAACCCCCAGTAACAACAACTAAATCAAATAGATAAACATGTACGCGTCCCAGTGCGTCCCAGCATGTGCCTAATGAATTTGGTAGCCCCTTAGTCCATTGCTGCAATTTATTATTAAACAAAAAAGAAACGCACTTTGTGCTTATTCTTCGCTGGAAAGTGGTTTTTAAACATAGTGTGGCACATAAAGCAGGGGTTAATATTAAGGGCCACCAGCAGCGGGATAAGGCCATGGCTGATACAATATTACCGCAAACTGGCGAATCAATGACCCCAGTCGAAACCAAAAAGAAGGCCATGGTTACAATACCCGCTGTAGCCACTAAGAGCAATACCGATGAGTGCACCGGTAAATTCTGCTGCATGGGATTTTTTGGTGGCCTCCTTTAAGGCCGATAAACCCTTTCTTCAATGCATTCAACCCTTTTCTACATTTTCCACCACGACAATGGCGTCATCCACTAATAATGCCGATGCTAATACACCATGGCAAACATGGTCAAGGTAATTGATTGAGTATGCAAAAAGATAAAGAATGCCAAAAGGTACCTAGCCAACACCACAGGTACGGCAATCGTGGGGATTAAATGTTTGCTTTCTGAAAGTTTTGTAAAAACAAACATCAACACAAAATAGCGAGCACGAAAATAGGCTTCTAAATAGGGTGTGGAAACGGATCAATAGATAACTTAACAAAATGGCGTAGAATCATATGGGATAGAGCAACTTTCAAGTCAGCGGGAAACTGCGGCTTCAACTGAGCAATGCGCTCTTTCACCAAATGGCAGCGGTAATCAAGGGCATTTGCTCCAACGCCAAGCTGATAGCCATACCAGCTGCAGGTTGATTATTTGTATTCAGACAGTCTCCGATTAATTTCGCACACCCAGCTCATCTCGCTACGTTCTGACAAACGCAAAGTCGAGCCATCATTCTGCCACTTCCTAACAGATATCGCCAAACTCTTTTGGCGTTTCTAAAACCAGTTTCGACCACTAAATGCTGGCGCTAATGTGCTGACCAGGTACAGCTGGTGCACCACCTAACTCACCCTGCCGCTATTTGAGAAATTTTTGTTGCGCTAATGGCAAGAATCCCACTTCAATTAACAGTTACGCCATATTGGGTAAGTTTTGTCAGGGTTTAACCAATATTCTCATGGCATATGCGAGCCAAAAAAACTGATGGTGCCGACTGCCAGAAAGACGAACTTAACTTGGTCTTTTACATTTAGAGGCAACTATAGTCAGAAATATCAAAACGATCCATACGACCATCAGCAGAATAAAAACCCGCGACTAATAAAAAGCCTGAAAGATGATTTAGCACTCTAACGCCAGGCTTGCTGACCTTGTCTGGCAAATAAGGGTCTTGGCGGTCTGCAATTTGTTTTGTACCTGGGTACTTGCGCGATATCAGGGTCGGTACCTGCATTAAAGGTCACCGTTATGTTGCATACCGTTTGAATCACTGCTCCGCACTGATATACTGAACATGTCCTATACCCGTTAAGGGGTCTGCTCTATACTTGTTATTACAGTATCTTGCACAACTTGAGCGACGCCCCCTGAATAGGAAGCAGAATCAGTAACTGTAGGTGGACAACATTAGGATAGTTGTGAAAGCAGGTAACTTTCGCATAGCCAAAGTGCCTCCAGCATGAATCATGAAATGGCAATAACCCAGCGAGTAATCGGTCTTTCCGATGAATATTTTAGCCATAATTTAACACCGGCCTGCTGTTTGCTGATTAAGAATCGCTCGCCGCACCTCCAATAGCCAATAGATATTTTTTTGTAATCTGCCCGCCACCAATGACTTGATATCCCACTTCTAGAGCCATTTAAAACCAACCAAGAGGCGCCAAAAGCACGAATCGATAGCGAACAAATCCGCTGTGTCAGTACTGCTACTATCCACAATATAAAAGCATAAGGTTTATTGTCATGACCTAACAAGCAGTGATTTTTGCGGGATAGATATCAAGAATGTAAAGTTCGCTTTGCCTGATGAAACGGTAAACTTTGGCCGAACATAACCCGGTAAAAGAATATAGTCAGGGTTTAGAAAACTCAACCCGAATAGAAAACGGTAATCGGTAATGGGTCGGTTTTTGCACTTCCATTAAACTTAACTTCACCGTTCATGCAGGTACCTTTTCACTCTCACTAAAGGTGAGTCTCAGCCGGATAGGCAGCGACACGTTCAAGCTCACCGGGTGCGATTGCGGTTGCTTAATCTGCGTAAAATCGTCATTGAAGCCATGGGAAGATCAAAAATAGATGGGGGTCTAGCTTGGGTTAATTTCCGCTAAAAGCCAGCAGCTTGTTGCTTCAAGCAACTAAAGCACCCCTCGGTCACACTTGGATTTGCTAATTCGCCCTTCATTGGCGCCAAAAACATTGGTTGTATTGAATATTGAGCCTAGCCTTGTAAAGTGCGGGCCTCCAGTACGCCCAACTTTAGCTCTAAACATAAATTGCGCCTGAGCAATATCTAAGTCTTGCCTGACTAACCAGCTTTTTGTTTTAATTAATTTGGTTAGCGACTTAAATCGCTTTGCTCTTGTTAAATTTGCTTTGTTTCAGCAATTGGCCTGCTTCTGCTTGAGAGTAAATTCGCTCATAAAACCGTAAGGGTCCATTTGGTAAAGCGGTTGACCTCAGCCGCTACCACGAAACCTTCATCAAATAAACGGCCTGCATAATAATGCCACTCCCTGAGGAGATTTGCGATTTTTGTAGACGCAATTGAACGATGCCGGTAAAAGACTGGGTTAAACACACATCTGTGGCCACTAGCGTTTATATAACATCAAACGGCTTGAGGAGGTCTTTGCTGATTTGCTGTTTCAACTTGTGGTGGCGAACAGGCGCTTAAATATAGGAGCGCTGCCCCCCAAGTAAAACCATACTGTAAAGAACCGAGAAAATTTCATTGAGAAACTCAAAATTAAGTTGGTAACCTGTTAGTTGCTTGTTTTAAAAGAACGTAAAAAATAACTAAAGTAAAAATAAGAATGTCATAATTATTTTACAAACAATTTAACATCACCATTCATGCATGTATTGTATCTACTGGTACCGCGTTAGAAAAAAACATTGCAAAAATGGAAGAGAATTTAATAGCTTCTGTTACATTTTTTCTCAGTATTTAAGTAAGAATTTCGTACATAAACGAGGTTATCTATGGCCAGAAAAACCAAAGAAAGACGCCAATTGCGCGCGCAAAATATCCTTAATTAAATTCTGCGCGACAGATTTTCTCGACAAAATGGTTATTCACAAACCACATTAATGGATGTAGCAGCCAATGCAGGATGACCCGTGTGCTATTTATTGCATTTTAAAAATAAAATTGAATTTTCGAGGCGTATGGGTAAAAGAGTCCATCTACTTAGAGTCCTTAGTAGAAGCTTGTGCTGAACGTAGAAATGAGCCTGATCCCTTAGGAAAATTCGTGAGTTTTCATGTCAAATGTTCCTGATCAACTTGGTCAAGTGATTAGATCGTTTGCATGCAGGTTTTTCGGTTGATTGCTTCACAAATTTGAATATCATAATGGACAGGTTGTCTCACATTGGTAAAAAAAATCAACAAATGGCTCAGTTTCAAGAATTTACTCAGAGAATTGAGGCCGAACATTCAAAACTGCAATTAAGACGGCGGACAGTTACCTCATTGAATTTATGAATTTATTCAATTCAATCCGCGTTTATCAAACACGTCCATATTTTACCGGTATTTTTTAAATAATTGGCTTGTTTTGTCCATTAGATTATGATTTAGCGAAACAAGCCGAATTCCTAGTCGACAATTAACTTTTTATGTTAAGTTCACAGCCCTAATCTGAGATTATCAGCCATCTAACTAAAGTTTTTGCCTTCCCGTAAGTAGTAAACAATTGTTGCGTGGCCAGCTAAGCCTAAGGCAAGAGGATTCAGCAAAGTCATAACCAACGGTCTTGCTCCTCACTCACCATTTGTTGCCTAGATGCTCTGATGTTAGCAAAAGTACTAACAGGCTGGATATCGAGATGAAGATGGACTAAAAGTGTGAACGAAATGGCAATAAAAAAGCTGAGTCCTAAAAATCGACTAAACCCAAGGTTTTTAGCCTTGCTGCTCAAGTTTCATCCAAAGATCAATTTGATGAATCCCCAATAAGCTCCCCCAATGCCAGTGTGGCTTTTTATAAATCAGGTCGTATTTTTCCAAATAGGTATCAACCATAAAAGTTTGAAACGTACCGGAATTCGTTTTTAGGTTTTTACCGGAAAATCCTGTGGGCCTTGCCAAGCTAAATGCTTGCAGTCAGCCTGATAACAGGGCCAACGGGAACATAGCACGGAGAACTTCGTAGTAATAGGGTTGCGCCCATAATCCATCCATGGGCCTGATTATAATTCTGCGGTGCGTGGCAGCTGGCGTTAAACTATCCGCCAATTCCCATAATTGCGTTTCTACGTTTTGTTGCCTGGCCAGCCTTCAATCGCAGCAAAACGTCCTAATACCCGCTTAACGTTTCCGTCTAATATGCTGTTTGATGCTGTCCCTGAGCTAAGGATATAATTATTGCAGCCGCCGTTGAATCGACCAATGCCAGCATAAATTCATCACTCTCAAGGGGTGGTTGGAAACTTCTCCCCATGTTCGTGCACAATGTTTTTTTGCCGCCCTGATGCAAGTTTCTAGCTGGGCAATAATAACCAAGGCCAGTCCATGGTGCATACCTCATCTTGGCGGAGCCCCTCAGGCCAAGCTAGCAACATACAAGGAAAACCTGCATAAATCTTAAGTAGTATAGGAATCACAGTGCTAACTTGGTTTGTTGGCAACATATCTCCGAAACCCACACAGAATAGGCTGATTTAACTTGTTGCCGAAGGCAAGTCTTTGCGCTCATGCGACCTCGAAACCAAGTGAGAAATGCGGTGTGAAAAAGATGAGTTTGCAGGGGAATTTTTATGAGTCACGAACATGCTTATTTGGCTTCTTAACAGATATACTGGATAATACCCTATCTGCTTCTATTTGTTTCATTTCTCCTCAGTGATTTCATCTGCCACCACTCTAAAAATAACTCAGGCTGTTGTCTTCTGCCAGGTACTCTGTGTGATGAACGCATTTTTATGCCTTGTTGGCATGTATGCTCGATATACCTTATCAAGCTTATGTTCCTTTACAGAGGGCTGATGATCTGGAGCAGATGTTAGCACCTAGGTGCTGATAGACTCGATTAATTTTGACCAACCGCAGTAACATTTTATTGGTTTTTCTATGGCGGCCGGCCTATTTGGCCGCGCTTACGGCCTTGCAAACCCTACTAAAGTGCTTTCTTAACTGCTGATTTGGCAAATAACCTACAAGCCGCTACCCGAAGCAAAATTAAATTCCTAAACGAAAAAATTTATGTGGCAGCATAAACAAGCTAAAAATTCAAACAGGTAAAGAGTGACACAGCAAAATCGCCAATGATGCTGGCAATCCGGCAAAATAAGGCACAATAGGCTATTAAGCAGATTATTCGTGAGATGAACAAGACTTAGGAAACGGCCCACTTTAAAATAGTGCAATAAGGCCACCAGTGAGCCGGAAAAACTTAATACCTCAACTGGCAAAAGCCCAGTTTTCAAAAGTGCCATTTTATCGCTGGAGAGCAGACTATCCTTTGCCCCTGAAGCGCCCATTCAACCTGGCCCAGCAGCAAATTCCTGTAGTTACTTAATATTATCGCTGGAAGCGGGCCATTTATTGCCCAGAAAACAAGCAAAGCCTTTAGCTGACCTGTTAGCAAGCGCATTAAATACATGAAGTCCTTGCAGATCAAATGGTCACCGATAATGCGCGCAACTAGTAAATACAATCAATTCTAACCCTTAAGAGTAAGCAACATGAGTTCAGTTTCAAAGTCTGAACAAGAAGCCCAGCACCCCGGTGGTCTACATTCCGAAAATATTCAGCCAGTTTTGTCAACGTGAAGGACGCCTGACTGGTGGCCAAGCAAAGGCAATCGAAGCAAATATTGGCCGACTATGGGTCGTGCACAGTAACGGTAAATGAAATATCGAAAACGACTTTGCACGTGTCCGCTCCTGCTAGTACTTGAAATTGATTTTGGGCATGGGCAAATCCCTGGTGGAAAATGGCCAAAAACGGAACCGACAAGATTTCATTGGTAATAGAAAGTCCACCGTCCTGGCGTAGGTGCTGTTTGGCCGAAGCGCTGAAGCACGAGCTCACTAACCTGCGTATTTACGAGCACGATGCCGTGGCAAGTATTGGCTGACTGTATCGAGACGGGAGTTTAGCCAGAGTTCAATTATTTTTCCCTGACCCCCTTGCATAAAAAGACGCATCATAGAAGACGCCCTTATACAGCCTGATTTTGTGCAGGAACTTGCGCCACTAAGCTGGCTGTGGCGTAATTTCATATGCCACTGAGCGGGAAAATTATGCTGAGCACATGCTTGCAGTAATGTCAGCGGCAACAGGGCTTTGTCAACTTATCGGGCCCGAGACCTTGTCCCTCGTCCCTGAACAAAGACCTTAACCAAGTTCGAACAACGTGCCATCGTTTAGTGTCTGGCGTTTTGGATTAAATGTTTTGGAATGGTAATAATGTTATCACCTACTAGCCAACTTTAGCCAGAAGTAGTGAACTGTTTTCAACAGGGTCGATGGTTTTTTGTCAATTGCGGCTGACGCCAATCATATGTCACAGCCCTGTCGTATGCCGATATCTCAGTCTTCCATCAATTTTTGATATTTAACCAACAGTCAACGGGCAGCGAGCCAGCTAAATGTTTTTTGCCGGTAGTTTATGCCACCGATACACCCCTTGATTGTGGCGCAGTGGCAATATGCCCAAAAGCCAAAGAACATGCCAAAATGTGTTGGCAAACGTCGCGGCTTGTTTAAAGCCAGGGTCCAATATTAATGCTGGTTGGCGAAAATAAACAGTGGAAAAAAAGCGCAGCCAAATTTGCTTGAACCCCTACTGTGAAATGTCATTAAACTGATTCTCGCTCGCCAATTGCCGCCTATATGGTGCGTCGTGACTTTAACCGAGTAAAAAAGCTTTGCGCTGAGCAATGGCAAAACGACTCAGACAGTTGACATAGCCGGTTAAGTTATCAGCCTTTGCTCTTTACCTGAGTATTTAGCCACGGTGCGGTGGACACGATCGCACGTCGGGTATTATAGAAAACTTGCCTCGTTATCCATGGCGGGACGTGTATTAGATTTTTGGTTGTGGTGCCGGTATATTGGCTGTTTTGTGGCACTCAACAACCCTAACGCTAAGTTGTTATGAGTGATGTAGGCATTAGCCATTCATTGCCGACCCAAAGTGCCAAACTTAATAAGCCACTGGTTGATTGTGAACGCGGATGACTCAGTGCGCCTATCAGAACAAATTTTACTACCATCTATAATAATCCCAACCGTTCATACTGGTATCCAAACTGACTACTCAGTCACAGAAACCTTTATAGTGATTGTAAAAAGTTTTTAACCTCAGAAGGTTCACTCCATTTAGTGGCAAATCGTTAGCGTATGCTGAATTATGGAAAACAATTAAAAGCGTACCTGTTCACCAGACCACTAATTTAGTTGTCTACTCGTTTGCGGCCCAATAAAATAGGGCTGTTCAGAAACGTAAACAACAAAATACATATAGTTCGTGCGTTGAAGTTCAAATGGCTCTGCGTTGAAAACCTCAGTTTAAACGATTTACCAATACGTGGCCTGTGGCCTTTAATAAGGTGCGATGAAATTATGTTTGTTGTATCAGAAGTCGAAGATCTAGTGAAAACTGGCGGCCTTGCTGATGTCGGCCAATCACTTGCCCTTGGCCTATAATGAGTAGGCCATGAAGTACTTATTGTCATGCCTTACTATCAACCCTGCCTACTATTTCCGCTGCTGAGTGTGCCCCAAACAAACCTTGGTTTTGCCGCGAAATCGCCCTATGAATTTGCTTTGCGTGAAATCAATCTCCCCGTTGCGGGGAATATGTGTTGATTACCCGCCGTTTTTTTGCGCGCAAAGGTTATATTCTGACGTTACCATGCTTACGGTGACAACGCTGAACGGTTGCTTTTTTTTGCTCAATGCAGCTTTAAAAACGGCAAACAGGCTGTTATGCTTTCAACCCGATATTTACTTGTAACGATGGCATACGCACTAACACCGATTTTCCTGCATAATTGACGACGCAGCTTTTTTTAGTGCTTTCACGTTTCCGTCTTTACAATTTCACAATGCCCTATTCAAGGCAGCTCATTCACTTGCTTGTATTCCTATGTACGTCTCCATTATCACTCCGAAACCAGCTGAATGGGATGCATTAAATTTTGTGCGTATGGGCATTCGACTATGCCAATAAATAATGCATCAGTCCTAACTATCTCAATGAACTATTAACGCCTTTAAGGAATCTCGACCATTTATTTTATGAGTTTCACCCAACGCCAACAGATGTGTCAAGGCATTCTTAATCGCTTGCGAACTACTCATATGGACCCATCAGCGACCCTCATATAATAGAGCGCTATTGATGTGAATAGTTTTCAAGGTAAAGCGGTCTTGTAAAGCGACTTCAGCGAGAGTATGGCCTTACCGATAAAACCCTCACACCGGTTATTGGCATGGTTGTCCCGTTTAACCGGAACAGAAAGGTTTTAGCTTTATCCTGCCCATCTGAATTCTTAATGCAACATGAAAATGCAGCTCGTGATTGTGGGTACGGAGATCCTGAATAGTCATTTTACTGCACAACTTAGCCCAGCAACACCCCACAACACTAGCATTTCATGAAGATTTTAGTGTTAGAAAAGCCACATGGTAGAAGCCTGGCAGTGATTTTTTTCTTAATGCCATCATTGTTTTGACAACCTTGCGGTTTTGGAATCAATGTTATAGCCTAGCCTTGGGTACTTACCCATAGTCCAGAGCGGTGGGCGGCTTAAAAGACACAGGTGAATTTGGCGCAAGCAGCCCGAAACCGCGACAGGTTTTTATGTTTGAACCAACCTGACAGCGCCCATTCTTACTTGCTTGTGTGCCAAAGAGCCTGCTATTTTATCATTGAAGATCCAGAAAAATTTTATTGCCTACGCAGAAACGTGCAATTGCATACCCCTTTTTTACTTGGCAAACCGCCCGCCAAAGAATATGAAAACTATATTTACAGGCCCTTAACTAAAATGTTGAAAGTAGATTACTTCAGCTAATTTTTTGTAATCATGCCTTTGGCCCACAGCCACCATGGCCATGCCGAATTAATGCTTGCAATCGCCTAAACGAAACTACGCTTGCCCAACTTATTATACAAAAAAAAAGCAAACAAGCTATTCCAAATCCTAGGCGTGCAACGAATGATATAAGTCTCTTGTGTTAACCTGACATCCACTTTGCTTCAAACGACCCCAGTGCACTTGGAAAAAATCGACCAACAAAGCGCCTTGGGTAACGCAACTGAGCAATATCATTAACTAAAAGAACAAATTTAGCTTAATCCGCGATTGAATTTGTTCAATATCATTAATGTAACCAGTCAATGTAGCAGTGGCTAAAAATTACAGTTTACTGATACGTGGCATCACGTAGTTTTTAAAAAATGAGAGTAACAATTAGTTCAGGTATGCCCATTCAAGCAAATTTTTATCAATTAATAAGTTCTGCTTTTATAATCCTGGGTAGTTGAGGCTATTACCCGCTTTCTCTTATTGTCGGTCCAGTATTAATCTTTTTTCTCAAATCAATTCTTAGAAAAACGACCTCATTCTGAACGTAACCTGTGCTCGCTGAGCTCAACTTGGTAAAGCGCTATCCGCCGCCATCGATGCTGACAAAAGCGAGGAGCTAGAAAAGCAATATAAAAGTCCTAGCAGCAGCGTCCATTATAGAAAATGTAACATCTATAAGTAAGAGTCCTTTGCAAAATGGTGACGCTTCCTTTTTATGGCTAGTTATTAACAAAAAAAGGGTTGGCCTCCGGTCAGAAGCAATAATTGGAACAAAAGTGAAAATATTAGCCAGTGTTAGTAATTACCGGCACTAGCAGAAATCATCACCCCAATTATCGCTCAAAAAGAAAATGAATTTAGTCGGTTACTTTATCTTAGAGCCTCAGCTGAGGCACTCGAAGAGCACATTAAGTTGAATCGATTTTATGACTGCTTGCAGTTATTTATCTGTGTTGCTGTCTGTTCTTTTTAACCTAAAAACTACAAGTGCAATTACGACACCGACTTCAAAACTTAGTTCACTTAGTAACAACAACCGTATCACTCGGCAGAAGGATTTTTCTAACAGCGCCGACCCTCAAACGGTATTAAAGAGTTAGATTATACTGATTGAAATGCTTTAATGGCATGTTTAGAAAGAACCCCAAGGCACATGCAGCGTCCAAGCTGATGCAGAAATAATATCGCGTCCTTAAATGTTAATTTGAAAGAAAAGGTGAATCAACGGCACCTTGGCATTGGAAAGATGCTAATTCCTGAACTTATTCAACACTTTGAAAAACTTCATCAATTTCAACGACAGAATGGTACAAAAGAAAAATGGCCTCATTGGAATGTTGCGGGAGTGCACATGATTAATTACACGATAGGTTTAGGGGTGACTGCTCGACATATGTTTAGACAGATTGGTTGACCTGCGCAGCTTTTGAAGACAGACCTTAAAGGCAGTGCACTATCGAAATTTATTGCAGAAAAGCGAAGAAAAATCTAAACATTATTTATTCGAATTTTGAAATAGAGCGGCCCGACTCATTCAAGCTTCAAGCAACGTCGCTGTCGACTCAAGCATCCTGATGAACAACTCGCAATTTTCTGCTTAGTAAACTGATGGGATGAAATATTAATGTCGATGCGGCCCAAGTTAAAAAAGAGTGAGCAATGAAATCAAGTACATTGCGCATGATGGAACTTTATATTGAGTCAAAGGCGGGCCTATTTAAATCAAGATCATGATCAAATGCTAATCATGAATTCCTATCATCATGGTTTTGAGTTTATTGAAAAATGGCTGATCGACATAAATTATAGAAGCGATCTTGATGACAAAAATTGCGATCAGCCTTTAAAGATAACGCAAAAAAGGTATTCCTGAACAATTACGAAACGTTATATTTGAATTCCCTTTTGTCCCCACAACCAAGCGTGGTCAGGGGGCCAGTGGCTTAGTATTGCATTTAGTCTATAACTAGTACCCCAAGCACTTAATGGCTTCTAATTTTCAGTGCAAAGCGAAAATAATAAAGGGGTTGAGTTAAAATTAAT
>Ga0163217_1001587_pt1 | contig 17572 bp, 14 predicted proteins | sample SynspAceP_FD_185933 | JGI IMG/M metagenome (GOLD analysis project Ga0163217, IMG submission 185933) | Saline lake microbial communities from Ace Lake in Antarctica - Synechococcus sp. Ace-P (PacBio error correction) | ecosystem: Environmental > Aquatic > Non-marine Saline and Alkaline > Saline ...
CCGGAAAGGGGGTTCCCCGAAAAAAATCAAGAAAAAAAAGCTTGCGGGGAAAATGTTCGCACCCCAGGGGGGGTGGGAGCTGTTAACGCAGCCGTGGGCTGGCTCCCGAGGTGCAGGCCCCTTAGCCGCCTGGCCCGTTTCCCTCCAGGTTGGCAAGCCCTTCTCGGGCTCAGCAGGCAGCAAAGGCCCAAAATGCTGGATAATACGCCGCGCTGGGTTGCCCAGCGCGGCGCCCGGTAGTCGAGGTGGGCCCACTGGTGACCGGCAAGGCCAGCCAGCCAAGACTTTCGTGGGCTGCGCGGCCGGTGCTGACAACTATCGAGTCATGCCAACATACCAGCCCGCTCTGTGGGCGTCGAGGTTCGCTCACTGCGGTAATAAAGAGAGAATGGAACTGCGTAGGTGGTGGCCATGGAGCAAGGGCGGGAGGGAAGCGTTGTTCGGTGCGCGTGGAATCAGCCATGCTGGGAACAGAAAGCCCCGAGCGGCTGCGGGGGCCTTTCGAGAGTGGTTTGGTGACCATCAAGGCCCGACGGTTTCGTCTTGGCCGGCGGGGTGGAGTGGACCGCCGGTGACTCCTGATAGCCATATTCAGGAGCTGACAGCCGTAGCCAAGCAAACGCACGAGAAGTTCAGAACGGAGAGCGTGCGGGCCTCGTTCAACAAAACTCAGAGCGACGACGAAAGAATCCTTCGACTTGAACTGTGCTGCGCGCTCGCGCTCTCTGTTTGCCGAGTGCGGAAGTTGCAGAGCATTGCCGACTGATTCCTCAGCCTACGACGCGGCGTCGGCGAGACTTATGGCTCTGCCGGGCTGGCGGCCGATCAGTAAACGTGCCTCCTCATGGATTGGTTACGCGGAGCAGCTCCGTTTCGATCGCAAGGCAATGTCTCAAGACGGGCTTTGATCGACCCTGAACGACAGGGGATGCCTTCTATGCGTTACTAGAAGAATTGGCCATCGAGAATCGGGTTCAGCAGGCCTGAGCCCCTCGCGCGCGCAATCATGCCAGACCCACGAACGGCCGTGGCGCTGCTCCGGTGTCACGACGATCCCTGATCGTAATCGCTTGCGGTTGAGTCAATCAGAAAGAGTGATGCTCACTGGTAGCCGCTAAGGCGTCGCGGTGGTTGTCGGTGTACTGCGTGTTGGAGACATCCGGCTTTTGTATGCGTCGGACCTGAGGCTGAAACTATCGGGTCTGTCTGGATCGTGCAGGGGTCATGAGCGCTGAATGGGTGCGCCTCTTGTGGTCTCGGCTGGGAGCCACAACGGGGGCCATAGCAGCATAGACGTGGATCGACTCAATTCATCGACAACCCAGTCCGCCAGCTGTGGAATTGACTGTTCTAGTGCAGGGCAGATGACACTCCCTCTTCAGTCTGGTTTGATGTCGCCGCTCGCCGAAGGTTAACCCCTTAATACGCTCGCGTTGTCCGACTGATTCCATGCCCAAGCCGATTGATCAGCGCTATGCGAATCGCAAACTCAAGATGGCGCTCACAGCGTATGTTCGCTGACCGCAAGTCGTAGCGCTGATCTCAGCGGGGCCAGCATTGAGTTTGCGGCTCTACGTCTTCCTGGATTCCGCTGCAGGCCGATTGCGGCTAAGGGCCTGTCTCCAGGGCTTTTGCCGGATTTCCTGCGACGCTTGTCTTTTTGGTGGAAGTCGCCGGGGATTGCGGTGCAGCCGCTTGACGTACATCGCCCAAGGCCAAGCACGTGCGGCTCGGTCAAGATAGGTGGGGAGCGAGCGCTTGCGGCTCCCTGGCCCTGGTATCACACGCGATCAGAGCAGTGTGTTTGCTCTCGGGGAGATCGGTTATCTCGATGCGATGGAACACTTTGATGCACCGCAGTCCAATGCGACATCACTCTGGTCAGATAATCATCCGCGCCATACGCCTGAATCACGCGTGTGTGTATACCGCAGAACCGGCGCGGTGATGATTAGTCAGGGATGAGCGATTGTTCATTCTTGAAAAGAACGGCGGTTGATGTGTGATCGCGCACGAAGCGGAAGAAGTGTCGAATATCAACTGTGGTGTATGCTGAATTGCCGTTTGGCGGCTAGTGGACTGACGCTGGCAGGGGCCGTGAAGGAAATGTCGACGAGGCGCAGCAGCCGCCTTAAGGGCCATCGAGATCAATCACGCTGAAGGCCGTCTTGATCCCAAGCAGCTCCGGAGAGCTGGTTGCGAGAAATCGGGCGCCTGGCCTGCTGCCCAGCTTGCTCAATTGATGGTCGCTCATCTCGCGCTAGGTCTCACAGCGGCTTTCGCTACGTAGAACACAGATTGTAGCATAGCTGGCGGTGCGGGCTCGACGGGCTCCACCAGAACCTCTCGCCGCAGTACTCGCCTCGCTTTCGAGCACGATCTCTCCGTCGAGTCTGCCAGGGCCAAGCGAATGGAACGCGGCACTGGCGTGTTAGGGGTTGCCTCCTTCAGGCAAAGGCAGACCTGCGATGACGCTTCAGATACTTCCCGGCGTAACGGCCCGAATACACGCCGGGGCGCCGGAGGGCATGGCCACCGCGAGGTCGAGCCACGCGAGTAGTCAGCGGCCCAGTGATTCTGGCAACGTTTCGGCTTCAGCGAGCATTCTCTCATAGTGAAATTCCAGTTTCTTCGGATTGTCGAAGACCATCGGGCTGGGACAGCAGCTTCAGCTGAATTGCGACATCTCAAGCATCGTCTCGCGCATTCCGGCGATTTGTGGGGATTGCCGCTGGCGATCACGAGCTCACACGCGTTCCAGTAAAGGAATCCAGGTCTCACGCCGTACGGGATGGTGTGCGCCTCCGGGCGGCAGGTGGGCGTCCCGGGTCTGTGCGGACGTCAGCTCCAGCTTCGGCGGCGGCCCGGCAGCAGCCTCGATCAAGCGTGCGCAGGGCCTGTGAGGTTTGGGGGGGCCTCCTTGGTCATGGCTCGGCCGTCATCAGCATACATCGAGTTTTCGGGGCCATCAGCCGGGGGGGGTTTGGCCCCCCAACATCGGCGAAAATTGAATGACCAAACACCCACACACCAAACCTCACCCCCACCTGGGGCGACCCACGTCCCACGCGCTGAGGTGGTGGGACCGTCCTGTTTGTCGGATCTCCGTGCCGAGCAAGACAGGGCGGTAGCAGGCGGGGGATCAGTGTGTCACCGCTGTCTGGTCGCTTGGCTTGCAAGACCAGCATCATCGGGCCTGCTTCCGGTAGCTAGTGACTCACTCTCGCGCACGCCGTCCAGGCGGTGAATGTTGAGTGGCAGTCCCGGCCGCCTTCGCCAATGACCTCGTTTTGAGCTCTCAGAGCAGATGGCATGCTTTCCTTGTCTGGGCGAGTCGGATGTTTCTGGTTTCAGCAGGGCGAGGCGGGCTGGTTCGCCAGTGGGATCCCCATCCCTGCGCCACACGGATTTCAGCGCTGGGGTCCAGACTGAACACGCCAGTCTGCTGAGATCGCGCACTTTCCTGCTCGGGGAGTTGCTGCAAGTGGCTGTGTTGGGCCTGATCAGCAACCGTCTTGAGCAAACGGCAGCACCGTGCTGGTCTTGCTACGACCCGTTGCCGCTGCGGCTGATGGCGGCACCGACCGGCGGTTACTTGCGACGACGCACCCTGGTCACGCTTGGCGGCGCCTTGCTGGGGCCGGAATTGCTGCCGCCGGCGCCGTCGTCGGCGCCGTTACGCGTTCTGTGCTTCCGTCAGCACGGCGGCACTCTCAGGACTTTGGAGCACGCGCGCCGGCGCAGCCTGGCTCGGAGATCCCGGCCACGGCCGTTTCCGTCACTCACCTATGGCGTTTCTCCATTCTGCACGGCGGAGAGCTGTGGGTGGGCCACCATCGGTGGTGGTCGGATAGTGGGCGCGATTTTTTCTGGTGGGAATCGTGCTCGTTGGCGCGTGTGGATTGGCTTCGGGGCGGTCACTGATCAGCAATCGCCGCCGGTGGCATGCCGCGCGCAAGCCTCACTCTGTTTGCAGGTCGGAGACAACGCTGAAAAGGGCTTTACGGCCGCGATGAGGTTTCGCGCCGACGGCGCCACAGAGATGTTCCGTGGCGTTCAGAGGTCGATCAATGATTCGTAGATTAGATCAGTTCTTGAGTTTCTGGATGGGCCGCTCAACTGGACTGAGGTCCCGGTTAGCTTGATGGCGGCGTCCCATCATTTTCGGCGCCTTCGCCAGTGCTGGCATTGCCGTTGGAATGGCGTGATAACCGGGGCGAAGATCTCCAGTCAGGAGGCAGCGATTGATTCTGTTTTTTTTAACGGCGCGAGCAGGCCAGAAAGATTTCTCGCCGGATAAAGCTTCCGTTCGCTGATGAACACGGGTTTAGCTCATAGCTTGACTGTGAAAAACATCTCAGGATTGTTTTGCAGCATCGTAGGGCTTCACCTCCTTGCTGTCCCATCGAACGCTGTGGGCGCTGCCAGCAAATCAGCGCCTGCACTCGCCGGCCACGTGAGCCGATTCGTGATCGTGGTGGGCAGCGCACGGCTGCTGGAATCTCCCGTCCGAGAAGCTGAAGTCACGAGAAGCGCGTCACGCGTGGCATTCGGATGCTGACCAGCTATTGCGGGGCGTCTGCAGGCGGTCACAGCAGGGCTCGTTCCTGAACGACTCCCACCACCCGTCCATTGATTCCAACCGGTCGCTCGCGAAGCGCGGGTATAGATCCACATAAGGCCGCGAGATGTTGGGTCAAGGCACTCGGAGCAAGAGCGCCAGCAACACCCAGCAGCGGCCCTGGAAGGCTCGCTGTCGAGCCTCGGCAGTAGGAAAGGCACAGCGATTCCCACAGGGTAATGAAATGCCCAAGGAGCCTGCAGTGGGCAGAAGCCATTCCGGATAAAGCCGGCACACGCAGTTCCCCGTCCGAGGGCCGAAACCAGGAGATTGTGCCTGGATACCAGCACCCGTGATTCAACCAGAATCACAGCCACGGTGACCAAGGTTGGAATCGCCGTGAGCACGTTGGCGATGAATCCACCACTGAAGCCGAGGATCTGAGCGCAGGCCTTCGGCAACGGCTGGGATGGTGCGGAATAAACCCAACAGCAGGGAATCAGCAGATAGCTTGATCGACGAGAGCAGGCCATGGACAAATCCTGCGCGAGCTGCAGCACTGGTCGACTTGACCTGGATCTCAGAACCTATGCGGCTCAAGGCGCAGGCCCAGCAGTTGTTTACCTCTGGGACGCCAAGCCAGAATTCAACGATCGATTAAGGCGAAGCTGAAATCGCAGCAAAAGATGTAAATGGCGAGCACAAGCAAGGCCAGGGCCGTTCCTCGCTTAAGCCAAGAGCCGATTGTTGTCCCTGGCGGTAGCGGCCATGAGCGGCGAAAGTCTTTTGGTAACGGCTGCCGACGCTGCGTGTTGCCGAAACAGGCGGGCGATCCGATCATCGACGCCATTCCCTCCACAGGGTTTCGCCTTGTTTAAAGGCCAATAATCGTATACGGCGGATTTTTCATAAATACTAATCTGGCGGGTCAATATTAAAGTTATTAGCAGTTGGTAGCCGTTTTGAGGCGTTCGCGGCAGTGTTTGGGGTTCTGGGTTCTGGAGCCCGACCTTCGGCCACACGCTTTCCTCCAAGCGGGATCCACTCCGGCGTGCTGGCGCACCAGGCTTGGCGCCGTCGCATTGCGGCTTTCTGGTCCGTCCAACGATGGCCCTTCCCCTGAGCACAGGTACCAACGATCACGGCGGCAAAAGTGTTCGCTTCAGGAACCCTCGTGCCGCTGAGGCCGTCCATTGCACGAATGGAAGCCCAATTGGGCCCACCATCGGAGCTGGCCTGTCAGAGGTGATGTGCCGGCACCCTTATGGCCCGGTCAGACGCCGTTGGATCTGAACACTCTCAGCAGACGCTGCAGCATCGGCCCGGCCGCTTCGGGGCGATAGGTGGGGCGGTAAGCGTGAAAGCCGTGGGCGCGTCCGGGTAGATCACGAATCACCTGCTGCTGCCTGCGCCTTGAGCGCCTGCGCATCGTTCAATGGCCAACGGAATGCGTCGTCGCTGCCGCCGTCAGGCGAGAACCGGCGCTTTCAATTGCCTTGTCAGCGCAGCGGCACCAGCGGCTGCAGGGTGTGGCCGGGGTGCTAGGCGGCATACCAGCACGCCAACCCTGAGCGGGGATTTGTGGGGGCGGGCATAGAGCAGGTGATGCGTCCCCAGGCAGAACCGTGATCCACAGCCGGAGACGTGGCCCCTGGCAGGGCGCCCAACCTAGGCAACCGTGGCATCGAGCGTCGGCGAGCACCTGCTCGTCGGACAACGACACGACCGGCAGAATCGAGGCGCCCTAGGCAGGCCGACACATCGCCCTTGCCGCTCGAACAGGCTGGGGCAAATCGCCAGTAGCCTGCCTGCGCCAACGCCGGCAGACTCCTGATGTGGGCATGCACTCCCGAAGTTCCTGGACACCCAGCACACCGGGAAGACCCGGCAGAGCCAGCATGGCGCGATAGGGCGGGATCTGCGATTCGCCACCGGAATCGAGAAACAAGCGCTTGATCAGCCCCGCCGATTTGGGGTGTTCAAGCTGCTGGCGGCGACGGCCAGGCCGCCAGGGCAAAGCCCGCGCAGGCCTGCCGAGCACAGATCGCGCGCCTGATTCGTCATGGATTTCAATCTGAAGGGGCAGAGATCATGCGCAAGCAAGCTAAGAGGCGGCCAATCGCATTGCTTTACGCTCAGACCGATGGCAGCACGTCTGGTGATTGCTGTGGATGTCGAGCCCGTCGTGCGGGAGTGGGTTTGACGCCGAACCTGCAGAGCGTCCTGGTGGCCGCCACCTGGCGCGGTGACTGGGGTGAGTGGATGCCTCGTGAATGCCCGCGACAACGTCCGTGCCGGCCTAGCCACCACAAGGGCGGTACGCAGCGTCTACACCGTCGCCCAACGACCTGCCCAGGTGTGGTGATCACCCACAATCGGCACCGAAGCTGCAACCACCGGTTTGATCCCGAAAGTTGCCTGAGGGTCTCAGTTTTGGCGGAGATTGCCCGCCCAATTCTGCTGGGACGCCCTGTGCGGCGAAATCGAACCGCTTGGAATGGCAGGTGACGACACCTAATCGGCAAGGCTGGAAGGAAGCGAAATCCCCTCTTCGTGTCTGCAAACGCTTCCAATACCCAGGTGTTCCCCAGCCGAGAGCCTGGTCATGGGCAACCTGGTCCAGTTCGCGCCCATGTGGAGCGCGCTGCGCAGGGTTTCCAGGCTTGAGGGGCCGTCGCGGGAGGTCGCGGATCCTGCGCACGCAGGAACGCAGTCCTGCTGGAAGCGGAACGGCCTCCTCTGGGCCTGGTCAGTTTTTTCGTGGCTAACAATTCGAAATCCTTTGAAACCTCGACCGGATTGCCCAGGCCCGGAAGTGGGCCTATGGCTGGGCCCTGTTCCATGGCCTGATCAGGACCCTGCTGTGGAGGGGCTTGCCGACACCTGGTGGCTTCACATCACCCACTACCTGGAGCAGCTTACCCATCGCGGTTGCTGGGGACTGGCCGATCAGTGGACGATCCAGAGTGGCTTCTGCCGTTGCGTTCGTGGGCCGAGCGCGAGTGGGGTGTGGCGTGCGGAGGAAGCCAGGCGAGGGAGACCTGCCCCTGCGCGGATCCATGGCGGACCCGAGATCAACAACAGCTCATCGACGTGGCAGTGGAGGCGATCGCCTGGTCATCTCGACACCGTCAAACCAGGCTGGTGCATTACGACATCGGCGATGTCCTGGCTCCTGCTGCAACCGCTGGGGGAGGAAACAAGCGAATGGCGCGTGCGCTTTGACCCCAGTTGTGTGACGCGATCTCTGCAGGCTACGCGGCGGCGGCTGGCAGTTCCTCACCCACCGACTACGACTATTCTATGCCGCGATTCGCCTGTATCCCTTGGAGCTCGGCCGCGTTCTTCTCCGATTACTCGCTGGAAACACTATTAAGACCCGTACTCTCCGCGCCACAATACTGGATCGTGCCCTGGTTCATCAGGCTCACCGCAAGCATCGAAGAGCTAGGAAACAGCGATCCGCTCGATCATTGACGGCCTGCGATGAGCGGCAGCACGGTCGCTTCCATCTTTTGAGGCCTCCGCTGATGCGGAGGCTTTTTCGCGTGGAGGCCTGGATCAGCCGATTCCCCGGACGGCTGCAGATTCGCTACGCCTGCCGGACGCATGGATACTGGTTTCTGCCCCCGCCGGCGGGCCAGCCACGGAGCGCGTGACAGCTGTGGCAGAGCACCTGTTTCGAAGCTTCCGTCGCCACGCAGGCCAACGCTTACTGGAAAGTGAACCGTCGCCCTCAGGGACTGGAAATGTGTATCGCCTCGCATGCTATCGGCGCGGCCTGGAAAGCTGAAACGGTTGTCGGTCGTTGTCTCAGAAAGGTGACACTCAGCCTGGCCTCTAAGTCTGGATCTCAGCCTTGATCTGGCCCCTGGTTGGGGAAAGCCCAGGCCTTGACATGGCTTGTCACCGCATGCTGGAACAAAAGGCGAGACGCCAGCGTATGGGCCTTGGGCCCGCGGGCCCAGCGGCTTTTCACGACCGTCGAGCGGAATTCCTGCTGCAACTGCAGTTCCGTAGGAGTGGTCGGGCGTTTGAGGTCAGCTTGTCCAACAAGGCATCGCGGCACATTGATGCCTTCATCGTGGTGTGTCTCGCGCCGCGGTCGGGGTGGTGAGAGGCTGCGGCTTGCTTTCCAGGCGCGGGTCACCGCGGTAACGCTCAGCGACCGCCAGGGCACCCGAAGAACTGGCGGCGCGCCAGGGTCAAGATCCGGGCTCTTGCCAGGAGAGCGGTCGCGGCCGCCGGCACTGCTTTGCGTTTGCCGCCCCTTGCCACGGCTGGCCTGGGCCGCAGCGGCTGGCGGCCGAAGCGAAGCCTTTGCATCGGCAGAGGTGACGCCTGGCGATGGATCGCGCCTGAGGCTTTTGACGGGGCTTTTTGGGCGACCAGCTGGTCGCGCCTACTGAGAGAACCTGGGGCATCATCAGTTTCAGGATTTCAGCCATTCGAAGACCAACAACTCAGCCGCTCCAATCAGTTCCGCGCTCAAGCAATCGCTTACGCACAGTCGGGTTCAACGACAAAGCGCGGTTCAACAGACAGCTAGGCAAACAACAGGCAGTCCTCAATCAGTTTTGCTTCAATCCCTGGCCTATCGCCGAACAGCTTGGCGTTCCATGTCAACGAGCCTGAACTTTCCGAAATTCAGCATCACTCCCCATGGAAGCAGGTTGAGGTTTTTGGCGACGACCTCGCCGTGGGAAAACCATGGCAAAGAAACATTTACGGGGAAACCTGGCGAAGACAAGGATAATCGGATTGAAGCCCTTCGGCTGCTGCCAGTGAGGTGTCAGTGAAGCTGTCAATGGAAAGCTCCGAGGAACCACACCCAGCGCCCTGCCCGAAGGCATCAACTCGTGAAATCCGATCCGCTCAATCCATGCCGAGCGCGGACGGCACACCCTCGGCGGATTTCTGCTTGGCCATAGGCTGGCGGGCCGTGCTGGTTCCTTCTTGTGGCGGCTGCGGGTTGTGGCTCCATGCCGGGTCCCCCTGAAGGCCTCCCGGAGGCGGCCTCACAAGTTGATTCCGCCAGGCCTGAAGCAGCCTTGGGCCCAGCTCGAGCGCTTTCAACCGAATTCGCTGCGCCAGACGCGTGCCCGGCTGGTTGCCGTGGGTTCACGATGATCGCGTTGGTTATCTCAAGGGCTTCGGCGTACGTGAGGTCGGCAAGCCCGGCTCGTTGATGCGAACTGTTTTTTCAGCTGGCTTCAACTCTCCAAGCCCTGGCTTCCACCGTGGTGGCCCGGTGGTGGGGGAAGGGGCCTGAGCTGGGACGAGGCCCGTGGTGCAGCGGTTGCCTCAGGCCCGCGATCGGCATGATCCGGCCATGCGCCAAGGGACACTGCGCGACCTTTTCGCACCGCAGTGGCCCTGCGCCCGACCACGTCGCCGGGACCACTCGAGACATCGATTTCTCGAGGCACGATTTTGAGCGCTGCTGCTTTTGCAATCGGCAACCGCTTCCGCGCCGCTACGCCTAACACAACTTCGATTCACGCGCCGCTAGCCGGCGGTTGGTAAAGGTCTGAGCTGGGCTGAGCTTGCCAACCAGCGTCGTACGCCCCTGGGATGAACCGGAGCAGCTCCAGCCATGCCGACTGCTGGCTTTCCAGCAACGAGCCCGCCCTCCACGCGCACAGGTGATGGCTTGGGTGGCGTACAGCGAACGCCGAATGCCCAGCACCCGCTGGTGGTGCCAGGGCCTCGGTGCGTGATCTGGCCCGTGGCTTGCGGTTGGCGCTGGCCATGGGCGCGTCAACGGCCGGCAGCGGTTGCAGCCAGCCCCTGGCTGAAACCCCCGGCCAGTCGATCAGCAAAACGCCCGGCCAACCCTGCGTCGACCATGCCGGCTCTACGGCTCGCTGACCATTCAGCACCACGATCAGGAGCGGTTCAGCTGGGGCACCAGGCGCGTTCAACCTCTGGCGCCGCCCAGCCGTCTACCTGCTGCCGCAGCAATCCTGGGGATGTCGTACTGAGCAACAGCGCTCCGATCGGGTGCCCGAAAACATCCGCCCTCACCTTCCTCGACTGGCCACGGCTCGGACAGCTGGCCTCGATTATCCCCTGATCAAACCCGGCCTTGAAACAATCCTTGCGCAGGACTATCCCGCGTCGTCCATGCTGCTGATCCACTGCGCCGCGGCCCGCTTCGGCTACAGCGCCGCTATGCCCAATGCTTTTTTCGTCCGATTGGCCGGTTGTCCGCGAAGCGGCGGTCTTGTGTGCAGCTTGGCCCTCAGCGTCCTACTTTGCGGCTCCCCCTCAGCGCGACAGCTTCACTATAGCCAAGGGCGAAAAACGCTGGGGGTCCCAGCACCGTTGTCTTCAGCCCGGCTGCCGATTGGCAGGGCCGTCGGGTTCGGATCGACAATGCTCCACCAAGGCAGGGGCTGTTCGAGCGGAACTGACGGGGCTTCAGGCCTCATGCGGCTCAGGCCCCCGGCGGTTGAGAACTGGAGGATGTGCGCAGCGCTCACGTCGCTGCGGAACACCTCTGGCGATGCCGGTGGGCAGCACAAAGCCAAGCTGCGTCTTTCCATTCTTGCGCCTGCAGGGTGGGCAGCATCGGCCGGCATCGAGTTTCGGGAGCTGCAAACGGCAGGCGCCTTGCGATCACAGCACGCTGGCGGGCTGGTCGTGGTCTGTCCAGAGGCCCCTCGCCACGCGAGATCGCCGGGGCCAGCATGCACAGGGCCACCGCTTCGCCGTGCAGAAACGTTCCATAAGCCGCCAGAGGGTTTCCCCCGTGGCCCAGGGTGTTGGCGTAGTTTGAAGGATCGACCGCAGACCGCCTTCCCGTTCATCGGCCGCCACCACCTGGCTTGGCAGCGGCCGAGCGCTCCGCAGCGTCTCCAGTAAGAGCGGCCAACCGCCTCGCGGCTTGGAGAGATCGGGGGCCGCCTCCAAGGGCGAACAGCTGGGATCGCCGATCACGCGGTACTTGAATCATCGGCATCCGCCCGGAATTCCCGGCCGGCAGCTGGCCGAGGGTGCTTCGGATCGATTAGCCCAAGGCGGGGCTGGTGAAGGCGCCGATGCAGTTCTTGCACCGGGTGGTTTTCACCCCGGTCCTTGCCCGATCGCGGCGTCCCATCGCAGCAACGTGGTGGGCACTGAACCCGGCGATACCGCAGCCAGGTGGCGGGCAGCAAAAGCCCGCATGTTCCCACACCGCGCGAGGGCACGAATCATAAACCACGCTCACCGGCGCTGGAAGGCGGCGTCGTGGATAGGGCCACCGTGGCGGCGTTCTGGTCTTCCCCTGCCGGCACTGCTAGCAGCTGTCTCGAAATCCCGGCCATTCAAGGCCCGCCAGCAAGCGGCTCGGCGTACGGGCCTCCACGCGGGTTTTGCTCACACCAGCTTTGCTGCCGGCTTGAACCCGCTTAGGCATTTTTCGCTTCCGAGCTGCGAGGCTGCCTGCGCCGATCACCACGCATAGGGGTTTGCTGCAAGATCCCCTGGATTTCGCAGAAAACCGCCGGGCGGTTGGCTTCAAGCGGCCCAGGCCGGTCAAGCGTGGTGGTATCGCGGCGAACCCAGGGCGTGGAAGGCGAGGCTAGGGAACAATGTAATAGCATGGGCAACCGGTTGCGCGGCATCGCTGTCCGCCAGCCGGCAGAACGGCCAGCACGCCTCCCGTAGGCTTCAGCTTGGCGTGGCCGATCCCGCTGATTTCCCGCCAGCGCGAGAGGGTGCCGGCCTGGCTGGCGGCAATCTCCACCAGGGTGTCGGTTCGTGAAAGACCACTAGGGCGGCACGGCTGCTCCCGCGCCTGCTGGCGCTGCAGTCCTTCAGGGCCGTCAACAGAGCGGCAATCGGCCCGGCCCTGCCTTCGGCTCCGGCCTGCTCCGGCTCCGGGCTGCTCCGGCAAACGATGGATCCGCTGCCCCTCGCTGAGCGGCGGCGGCACGACGACGCTCCTTGCGGGGCGGCGGCAAGGGCAGCTCCAGCCGCCGTTTCCGCGCAGCAGGGCGCGCACTCGACTCCTCGGGGCCCAGCGAGCGCCATGGCATCGGGCACGGGTCGGCAGCCTTCGGCCGTGAGCTGGGCGCAGCAGGCTGCGCACTGGCCCTGGTCGAGTTCCTTGCGATTCGTACTCACTAACTGCGGTGACCAGGGAGCGGAGCGGGCGTGCTGGCACCGAAAGCACACCATCCACCACATGGCGGCGGGCGACGGCTGCCGGGTGCGGAACACGCGAGAGGGCTTTCTGGCTGGCACGTGCGTCAGCCGCTGCTGGGGTTTTCAGGCAACGTCGGCAGTTGCAACGGGCTAGGGCCAGCGTTTCGCCGAAGTGGCGAGCAGCAGCCTGGCGCGGCAGCCGGCCGTTCGGTGAAGCCGATAGCGCTCGGCTGCTGTGGTCAGGCGTTCTGGCGGGCTCGGCGGGAGTCTCGATGAAGCGGCGCAGCTGGGCACGTCGCTGCCATGCACATCCAGGCACTGCTGGCAGTCGTCGCGGCGCGCGGCCGGTTTTCTGGTAGTAGGCTCCAGACTTCTTTGGGCAGGTCGACGTGGGCGACGAAGCGCCCATCGGGTTGTCGATGCCAGTGGCCAATGGCGATCGTGGCACCACACAACCCGGCCCACGCGGAAGCGATCGAGCGCCGGCGGCGCGTTGCCCGCTCCAGCCCGGCGTGATAAGCACAGCGTCGGCGGCGCCGCAGCTCGGTGGCGAGCCGATCCACCGGCTTGCCGCGAGCGGGCGTAGAGCGATCCCCGCCTCACGCGGTAGGCCGAGGAACGCGAGCAGCTGGGCTTTGCGTCTCTTGTTGGCGCAGCAGGTAGCGATGTTGGGCCGATCGAAACGGCGGTGAAACCCGTACCCGCCTCCCGGCCCCAGCGCGTCACGATCTTGCGCGGGTCGGGGGTCGGCGGTGGCGGTGAGTGCCACGGAACGGCGGGGAAGCGGCCGCAGCTCGCCTGAGCTGCAGGTAGTCCGGGGCGGAAGTCGTCGCCCATTGGAGACCAGTGGGCTCGTCGATGGCGAACAGGGCCAGCTTGGTTGGCCGAGGCGATCGAGCAGGTCGCCAGCCCGCCAGCCGCTCCGGTGAGACGTAGAGCAGGATCCAGCCGTTGCTCTGCAGGGCTGCCAACACCGCTGAAACTCTCTTCAGCATTCCAGCGACGAATGCAGCGCGCGGCCGCACCCGCCTGGCGCAGGCTTCGACCTGGTCTTGCATCCAGGCGTCAAACGGTGAGTCACACAGCAGCCCCGGCAGACAGAGGCGGCACCTGATAACAGAGGCGATTCCGCCCCCGTTGGCATCAGACCAGGCCGAATCCGACCGCGGATCACGTGCTCCGACGATCTCCTGCGGCGGGCCGCGAAAAGGCGTGTAGCGAACACGCGCCGAGCATTTCTGCGGGTTGGCCTGGTGGCGTGGACGTTCCAACACTGGATCTCGCACAATGGCTCCATGTCAAGCCCTCTCACGCGCGCAGCCGCCCCCCATCATTCCCGTTCGCCAGCGGGCGGGGCGCTGGGGGGGGGACCATCGCTGGCGTTTTTGCGCTGCCCGGCCTGGTGCTGCTGGTTATCGGTGCTGGTGCGGCCGCATGGCTCTGCTGATAGCTTCAACGAACCGGCTCGACTGAGTGAAGCCCCTGCGGTTCGTGGGGCGGCAACGTTCGCCGGCTGCTCAGCGATCCGGTCCTTCCAGTTGTCGGCACCACCTCCTGTATTGATCGGCGTGTGCCACCGGTGGTGCTTGGCTCGCTCACCCTGGCGGTGCTTGGTGAACAGGAGTTGCCGGGATCACTGGGTTCCGCGCCGCCTTCTACACGCCGGTGCTGGTGGTCGACTCCGTGGTGCGTCGTCGCGCTTCCGCTGGCTCTATGCCGAGAACGGCTGAATCATGGCTGGCTGGCTGCCTGCTCGGAACGACTTCACCCCCATCGGTTTTCTCACAGCCATGGCTGGCGTGCCTCGGTGATCCTGGTGAACTCTGAAGGCTGGTTACACATGGTGACTTTCTGGCCGCCTGCAGGGATCTCGCCTGAGCTCTATGAAGCGGCGGCCTCGATGCAGCGAGGCTGCGGCGGCACCGGAACATCACCGCTGCGCTGCTGGGCCCTATCTCAACTTGGTGATGGTTGATCTCGCTCCATTGCCGCACAGGGTTCGAAGAGTGTTTCCTGAGAACAGGGTTGGCCGGCCGACTCGACTCGAACCTGGTATTACGTCTTACGACAGGCTTCAGCGGCTGGAGATATTATGCCTGCAACCATTGGTCTGGCGCTGTTCCTGATGTGATGGTGTTTTCAGCCCTGGTGCGCTTCCTGGCAGCTGTGATCGGGCTACTGAGCTGGCACGGGCAAGCAGGATGGAGCGATGGAAGCTGCTTGATTGCAGAACACATGTTGAGCCTGGGCGGGAATAGCCATGAGCGGCGCGCATCGGTGTGGTGGGCGGTGGCAGCTGGCCCTGATGCTCGCAGAGGCGGCCCGTCAGCTGGGATGGAGCTGCCGTGCAGACCCAAGGCCGATGACCCGGCACCCGCCCTGGCACCAGCCACGGTGCTGGCCCCTTGATGACCCGGAGGGCAACACGCCAACCTGGCGCCCCGAAGTCGATGCGATCAGTTTTGGAATGAGTGGCTGGATCTTGATCTTCTCGGCGGCCCTGGAGGCCGATGGCGCGCTCGTGCCCGGCTGAGGCCTCAGGCGCTGGGTCCGAAGCGTGAGCGGCAGTTGCTGATCCCTTAAACAAACTGCCGTCGCCCGTTGGAATTCCCCTGGAAGAGGTGCTCGTTCTCCTGAAACGCAGGCGGTCAGCCTGCGGCTGTGCCGCTCCGCGTGCTCCGCCTCTTCACCGCCGCTTTCCGCCTCCTCGCGCGCTGCCGAGGGGTTTGATTTCCCGTTTGATGGCCCAAGGCGCCACGGCGGTTTACGACGGAACTGCGGCAACCCGCCGATACCAACAGCGAAGAACTGAAGGCCTGCCCAGCGGTGAGCGGCGCGACTGCTGCCTTGAAGGAATTGTGACTTTGATCAGGAGCTGGCCATTCGTGGTTGCCCGTGATCGCCCGTGGACGTGGCCTGCTTCCCGTGGGTGGAGACCCACAGCACCAGCGCATTTGCGATTGGGTGCGGCACCAGCCGCCATCAGCCAGGCCGTGCAGGCCCGGGCCGCAACGTGGCGGTCCGTTGCTCACTGCCCTGGAATTACGCCGGCGTGCTCTCGATCGAATTTTTTTCTACGGACCGGCGGCTTGCAGAATCAATGAGCTCGCGCCCCGACCCTAATTCCGGTCACTACAGATCGAAGCGGCACGCACCAGCCAGTTCGCCAGCAGTGCGGATTTGTCTGTGTCAGCCCTTGGCCACGTATCTGAAGCTGCCCGCTGCCCTGATGGTCATTTGCTGGCTAAGCGAGAGCCTCTGATCGCCTTACCAGAGCGAACGCCAGGCCTTCCGCCTTCCGGGGGCCCAGCCGCATTGGGTATGGCAAGCGGGTTCGACCCGGGCCGGAAGCTGGGTCCATACCTGGCTCTGAAGGAAACGGACCCGGCACCGCGGACCACCGAGGCGCAGGCGCTTAAGCGGTCAGGGCGTTGTGGCCCTTCGGGGCGTAAAAAGGCTTAAGAGATTGGTGAGCTGCTGTGTTTGGTGATGCCTTTCACAGTTTTCTGATCTGACTCCCTCTTCGACGTGGGAGGTCTGTCGTGAACGTGCATAATCCGGCCTCGTAGCGGACACGGATCCCACTTGACCTCTCCCCTGGTTCATCCAGGTCGAAAACTGGGGCAAAGACGGCACAGCGGTCACCCTTTCCGTATTTCGCCGTTTTCAAAGCTAGCCCTCCATGATCAAGCTCAGCTCAGGTCAGTGGGCCAGCGGATCGAGTTCCAGCTTCAGGGTCTCTTTGTCCGCTGGTCACCAAACCTCCTGGCTGAGCTGGCCGCCGGCCACCAGCTTGTAAGCCACCGGTGATCGGGCGTCGATCCCTCAGCCGCAGGCGGGGGCTGCGTCCCGTACCCGACAGATCACGCCGGGGTCACGTCTCGATGCGGGTCTGGTCGCGCCAGGTTTCAGCAGCGGAAATCAGCCCTTCAAGGTAGGTGCTGGGGTGATCACACCGCTCATCGTTGCCTCCACAAAGTCCAACGCTAGCTGGCTTGCCTCAGGCCGGCTCCAGTGGACCATGGTGAGGCCATCGCCGCCGATTTGCTGTGGTAAGCTCGGCTGTTCTTGCTGACAAACACCAGACCACGCGAGCTATTGATGATCTGATGGGCAGCTCCAGGCCCATCCCGAACCCATTCGGAAGGATTTTCACCAGGCATCCACGGACGTGCTGAAACGTGTTCACGTCGTCGTTTGAGCCCACCATCTGACAGTGGGGATAGGGTGTTGCTGCGCACGCCCGTGAGGGCTGGCTGCACGGTCGGGTCGCTGCGCACTTGCGTTGCTGTTGCTGGATGGCTGAAGCTGCTGCTGGTTCTGGGCATGCGAGGATCGAGGGCAGGGCCAGCCTAGTAAGCTGCCTAGCAGCCAAAAGGGCACCGTATTTTATCAGCCTGGGTTGGGCTTCTCTCGCCGCTGTTCAGTTCTCTGATCGCATGGTGGGTGTGGGACGCAAAGGCGAGGCGCATCACTTCTGAGCCGACGTCTTCACTCAAGGATGCTGACTTCTCCTTCGCTGGATCGACAGCACTCCGTGCGGTGGCCTCGTCTCTTCTGGTTTTCGTCACCGGGGGTGTGGTGATCTCTCTGTTGTGATGGCGTGGATCGCGGTCGACGCAAAAAGCAGCAAAACGCCGGTGAGCCTGTTGGTGTTGCTAGCATTGGAAGCGGTACCCGGCTACCCGCTCCCTGAGGCGCTCCAGCGGTGACGCGTGTTCTGGGGTGCTGTTGAATTGCACTAGCCAGCTCTGCACAGTTGCAGCGGTTTCCGCTCCAACGCCGCGGTCTTGAGCGGATGATGAGCGATCGGCCCTGACCAGAGCTTTGCGCGGTCCAGCGGTCTGGGCGCCCTTTGGGCGAGCGACCGGGTCCCAG
>Ga0163217_1084363_pt1 | contig 17572 bp, 7 predicted proteins | sample SynspAceP_FD_185933 | JGI IMG/M metagenome (GOLD analysis project Ga0163217, IMG submission 185933) | Saline lake microbial communities from Ace Lake in Antarctica - Synechococcus sp. Ace-P (PacBio error correction) | ecosystem: Environmental > Aquatic > Non-marine Saline and Alkaline > Saline ...
GTCCCAGCTCTATCATCCGGGATGGATCATCACGGAAAATTAACACCAATGAATAAAAAAACCATGTTGAAAACTGACCGAGCTACCGCGCACTGATCAAAGATCTGAAGCCCAGCGCGCGGCTTCAATTGGAAGACCAAACATTGGTACGTCTTAGGTCGTAATTTAGCAAAAAAACGTCTACAGTCAAGGGCCATCGCTATCTCACTCATAATTATGTCGTAGAGGATCAAGCACCTCTAGGCTGTTTACCACGTGGACAATGTGTGGAGTTCAAAAATAGCGTCAAGCCAGGTTTTGATAAAGGGGAGACAGACGATTTGGATATAAATGTAAGTCGCAATAGACAACCTTGTCGCAGGTGTATGCTTTACGTGCGATTTTACATTTGTTTGGATTCGCCAACAAAGAACTCAACCTATTAGCATAAGTGCCGACGCATTGTATGGGACCAGACGTAAAAGTCATGTGAGATTAAAGGATATTTTTAACAGTAGAAAGATCAAAACATGCACAACAGCTAAAGTTCTTATTCTTGGGACGTTTATCAATCCTCCTTCCTTCGGTATCAATGTCGCCTATTCGCCCTTTTTATAGAAGCTGACTTATCCTTCCTGTAGTATTCCTTTCTGAGAAATTAATTTTTAAATAATTAGGCGCGAAAGCAGGGAAAGTAAACGACATCAGAAATGCACACAAGTTGAGTTTTTTTGTAAAAAACTAATCTGTCAGGGATAATCGTTTTCCAGAAGCACTCACCCACCTAAGCTAATATTTGACTATCAAAGGAATTTAATGCGATTTTGACCTGAAAAATACGAGTGAACTGATCAACAAGGTCCCAATGATTAAAAAAAATTAAATGTAAATAAGACTTGAACTTTGTAAAGTCCTTAATTTAATTGTAAAGTACTACAGTAAATAATCATGGACAACAATAATTAGAAACGAGCCAAAAGAGTTCAAAATTAGCTATCTGGACTTGGGTCCTGGTTGCTACCATTGGCAATCGGCACCTTTGGGCCTGAAATTCTAATCTGTGATATATCCATCCCTTCCTACCACCTCGCTATCCTTGTCAACTTAGCCAATGGCGTCCTGATGAAGTCTTGGCAAAATGAGATCATATTCAATCATTTTACGATGAGTTGGAGAAAAAAATTCCACACACACACCACAATTAGGTCTAGCAGTAGTCAGTCCCCGGGCTGACTTTTTCTATTTAAGATAAGCAGGACTCATCCCAATTTAAGCTGAATATTTGATTCCTAAACATTTTTATGGAATCGTGCTGATTTGTGTCTGTGCTAATCTAATTACTTACCGGGCACAAGAATACGGACTGAGAAAATGAAGAGAGAGAGGTTCTGAGTACGTTGTCGAACAGTGAGTGAGAGAGAGTCTGCGAAAATCATTGGAGTCTCGCGTCAAACCGATCAGCAGATCGAAAAAGAAAAATTCGATCCAAGTTTGTGCCGACAAGCTTTTCGGTTAGTCAAGACTATTTGAAGTTTACAGATCGAGGAAAGCTGTTTTAGCTATGGGCGGAATAAGGCTCCATGATCGTGAATTTAAAAATGAAATTCGAATTTTAATTCCGACCCTAAATGGCTAATGTTGGATTCCATTCTCATTTGCTATAAGACCAGGAAAGCTTTATAAGTAGACAGGCCAAATCAGTTAGATTTTAAGGCCTTACATATTCTCTAATTTTAAAGCTTTCAATTCCGATTGAAAAGGGTGACTTCTCTCAACTTTTTTAAGGGACTTCCACGCCTCCTCAAAATCCCCTTTTTCCAACAACCTCGTGTCCGAGATATAAAAGTATGGGAAGTACATTCAAATCAGTAAGTGATGCCAGTCGCAACCAACCAACTTAACCTCGCATTACTTGCGTGAAAGAATTGCTGGAAAAACGCTCACTGTATAACCTTAATCATCAAGACAAAAACTATCTTAGCTGCATCAGCAATTCTAATATCCTGCCAAGATCTACCGACTTTTGAATACACAAATGCGGAAGTGAGACTTTCCAATGGTCTAATGCAGCTTTCAAGAGATAAATCAAGGTAAAGTACTACAAGCATATCGTTACCTAACGAGGAAAAGTAAATCAAAGCCCTCAGACTGATACCGATAGCTTTGCCTTATCGCGGTAAGTACACTTGCCAAAAAAGCAAACCTGCAAAAGCAGCAGCCACTAAGCAATCAACTCCAATTTGAATTCTCCGCACTGCAAGCAAAAGTATAGATCCACACACTCGATAATCTGCTTTCCCCAAAGCAGCATCGGAAGTCTCAAAGCCCTTATTAAAATCGTAGGCTTAGCATCAAGGATCACTCGCAAAAAGCTGACATAAAATAGACCTGCGATACAGCTATCACGGGTTGGGTCTAGCATCATTCTCGACTAAAATCAGATTTAATTGTAGAAATGAGTAGCGCGCAAACACCTGCCGCGAATGAGGGAGCACGAATCATAAATTCATGAATATTCGGCACCATTCAGCTCAGTGGGACCTTGCTCAGGTCCAGTCGGAAATCATGCTAAATCGAATCGCTATCAAGACGTAGAAAGAAGGTGAGATGATTGCTAGCCAAATCTAAGTACTTGGAAATATCGTGAGGGCGTATTCTAGTAAGCATTTAAAGCTATAGAAAGTCAAATCTTATTTTTGGTATTTTTTGAGAGGGGACCAATTGCACGAGTTGGCTATTGGCAGGCTGAGAATCGAGTCTCCACCAGTTTTATCTCCTGAGACTGTCAATGGTATCCATGAAAGATTCTACTGTTCATCCCGGAAGAATAGGATAAGCGAGAAGTCCGTAAGCTTCGAGATCGTTCAGAAATATGTGAGAGAAATCGGAGAATGAAGCAACTATCACCCGCGTGATAATCTCTTTTTGAATCTTACCTTCAGAATCTCGACAGCGATTGGATCAGATCAGCAATAGCCTCCGAGTCAAAGAATTAAAGCAATTTCGAGAGGGAGAAAAAAGCCTAAGAGCCTGACATCTGACCTTTGACTCGTTCCTCCTGAAAGGGATTCCCATTGCTTTAATCTTTAAGACTTTCCAGTTCATCAAGCGCTCGAGTTAGCTTCCATTAATACATATCTTTTTGGATTTCAGGCCGCAATCGATATTCATTCCAGGTCAAACAACTCCTCAATCTTCATATTTGCAGGATTAGCCGTCTATTTGAGGCAATATAACCAACTCAATTTTTTACGATAGGCCACTCGTTTTCTTTGGTGGATTTCCACTTCGCGAGGCACCTGCTTTTTTTACAAGAGAATTTCACCTGAGTCTGGGCAAGACCATACCAAGTATGGATTTGATTAGCGTGCATTTTTAACACTTTCCATTAGGCCCATGATGGCGTCACAGCTTTTACCTAATTCAAATCGGAGCTTATAAAGTCTTTTAGGACTTGAGTTTCCCAAATTCTTTAAGAATTTTATGACATAATCAAGCACATACTTTCATTTTTGGGAAGTGTACGATCATAATTGATCGCGGGAGCGAGTGATGGAGGCAGGATCTTTTCCATGCGATCTCAAGAAGTGTGACCATGAAAACGACCTCTCACACATAGCGGAATAGAACTTTGGCTGCCTGGGATTTTTTTCGATCGATTACACTATATAGAGTTGAGTGGTGGCGATCGGGCACTATTCCGCCTATCTATCTTTATCTGAGATCATATGCCCTATATTTATTCACCTACTATTCTCGCACTCTAGCATTGTAATTAGAAACACACAGACCCAAAGCTCATGATCAAGGTGTTTTGATCAACAAATTATTAACCTAAGATCATTCTGAGAATCTTGCGAGCAGTTTGCATGAGCTTCAGTGCCGTACATTACAACCGCCAATTGTCCGACAAGCGGGTTTTAACTCTGGTCCGCATATTTGACTTGCAACTCTTCATTTGCCGTAAATCTCAATCCCCTCACGATATCCTGATGCACCGGATGTAGAATTTCCGCGGGTATATCAAACTGAAAGACTGTGCATACCATCCAAGGAACAGGCGGCTCATTCTAAACGATTATTGTCATAAGTTACACCTGTCACAGATCGACTAGCAACCGTAATGCCACTCTTTCATTTTTGATGGATGCCAACTACCAATAACGCATCGCATACTTCTTCCTCCCCGAAATCCGAATAGCGCGAGCTGGACGCCCAAGTTTCCATGCGTATATCTGCAATAATCGAAATCTTCTGCGCAGCATATATCACTCTTGGGTGTAAAAAATTGTTATATCCTCACGGCCCACCATTTAGAAAGCCTCCTGAGATATACCCGCTCTTATTTAAGGTATTTCCTGATGTGTGGACTATTGTCCATGTATATAAACACAATGAGGAGAGTCCCCTAAGCCGCATATGACGAAAAATTTCCTTTAGAGACACTTTGTGTGGTCCGCGCACGAGCGCGCGCAAGATATGATTCCGCAACGAACTGACCTGAAACCATTTTATTTCCGCTAAAGGAGTTTTTACCCTCTGCGCAGCAAAGATGGAATGTGCATTACCCTTACCTTCAAACTCCCGGAAAGCATCGGTATCGAGATCGATATCATAATGGCGTAAGGAGAGTCCTGAGGGAAAAAGATTGTAGCCCAAAGAAAGTGTCCAGGAAATTCTATGACATGTCCTGATAAATACAGTTTGGAAATCAAAGAACTTCATAACCCGCGGAGTCTAGGTCCTGTCGACTATCCACCCGTATTATTAATTTTTTATAAACCTGATGACGTCTCACATTTTGAATCAGCGGACAAGGAGTAAATATATTTCTCTCCTTTTGAGCTCCCCATCTAGCAAGGGAATAACTATAACATGTAACAGTGACGCGGCCATTGAGCGCGAATACTAAATCGATGTGCATCATATCAGCGAGAGGTTTCTCTGAAGGCAAAAAAAAGGAGTTCTCTCTGCAGTCAGCTGCTAAGTAGCCTTAGATTGAGGAGCACATTATCTCTTGGAGAATTAGCCAAATCAACTTATTAGGCTGATAGATCCAGCAAGTCCTAAAGGAGATCCTTCAAGACTAAATAATGAACAGTAACAGTTTCGTGAATTTATCATGGCTACCGCGTTTTGAGAGATTTTTAAACATTAACACCTGAGTGACTGCTTCGCACAAGTGCTAGGAGTAGAATGCCACTCACTGGTTCTCCTATTCTTAGAATCTATTCCTTCTGAGTTCCCATCAATAAAGTCATGTAAATGCTCTTATAAAAGAGCCACAATCGTACTTGGCCATAGGGTGTCCATAAAGTTCTGCGTTCTGATTTTTAACCATTAAAGAAGCATTTTAGATCGATCAATACAAGGCTTAGCCAGTTATCGTTTGCGAGGTAGTCAGTTCACTAGATGAAATTTTTGTCATGAATTTACACTCTGTCCCCTGTCGTCTTGCGAGTGTCACCAGTGTACTGGAAATTCTTAGACAATTCGGGCATGTGACAGCTACACGGTCAATCCGCGTCAAGAGGAATCGAGTCCAACTCACTAGCCTGAGTGGTTTTAGTCATCCTACTCTAAAGCCTCTCACACACACACACGGATTGGATCCATCACACACCTTATAATGAATTGACACCATGCTGTCCCATAGATATTGGCATGAGTGAGTGAAGATATTCTTTTTATGCCAAACAGAGGATAGCGATTAGAGAAAATATGCCGAGTCCATGAGATAATGAATTAAGTGAGTAATGTGATTCTTAGTAATTTTGGAAGGTTTTCTCCATATCGGTCTCAAATAAGCAGCGCGGTGGCCCCGATGAGAATCCAGCTTCCGGTATCAGGTCCAGAATAGGCTAGGAAATTCCAGAAGCTCCTTATATCACAATCAATGGAGGTTTGGTAGCTCATTCTTTCCACTGTGATAGAGCCCTTAGGATCAAGCGTGTTGTCCATATTACATATCCCCAGAGGTACATATCTACTAGCTAACTGAATAGCACCGAAAAAACAAATCAACACCGAAAAAACCCGTACAGAGGACCACCTTTTACCTTAATAAAAAGCATACACCCTAGCATGAAGTGAGGAGTGCCCTATACACATAAATGAAGGTACTGAAACTCAGGAAACATTTCATCTCCGATTGTGATTCATGTCCGATTGTAATGATTTGACTCATTGATTGATCAACATTTCCACTGAGGGTGATCAATGCCATATTTTTCATATTCAGGCCTTCAGGCGCTATTGAGGTGCCAAAGAGCGATCTGCCACAGCGGCGGTAAAATACAGCGGGATGATTGCTAGGCTGCCAGAGGTCATCAATTTATCGAAAAACTTAGGGTCGTTCTCATGAGTGTGGATAGAAGTGAGCGGTCGAGTGTTCCAGGAGAAATCGCCGTAATATGAATCTGATTAGTCTAGATCTTCCGCGTGAGAATTTCAAAGGAACGTTAGAAGCCGCTTTGGCAGATACGCGCATATATCCTTGCATCTCCTTGTGTAAGGCGGAGCAAAAGTCAGATGCAAGTAGGAAATGGATAAACACCTTTCTTTTCACGGATCCACTTAGTGGTAGAATCTTCCTGGCTAATGATTAGGAGTTTCGGCTGTGCGAGCTCCTTGACGCAAATCCGTCGATGGCACATCCCAGTCCTGCTCGAAGATTTGGGTGACGCGTGAAATATACACCTCATCTCCTAACGAATACTCCTTCAATATTATCAGGACGCTGAAATTGGACGAAGGATATCATGTTAATGTGAGCTTCATTTCCCTTCCGTCGACGCGAGCATCTTTGATTCCCTAGTGCAGAAGGATTCTATTTTTTCTCACTCGGTCGAATTTGAACTGCCTGTCTTTGATCAAACTGGCAGGAATGCCTCAGCATAGTGAGCCTCACCTATGGTTTGGGAATCGAGCAACACTGCATTTTTGGTCACCTCTGAGATGTCATAAAGCTGTTGCAGAATGAGCTAGCTCAGGACCAGTTTGGCAAGGTAGCGATCTTTTGTGAATCTATATTATACGCGAAACATGTATTTACCAATGAGGCTTTACATTCGGTAGGTTCCCACCGAGGAATATCTGCAAGTGACCGACAAGAATAATTAAGTAGGTAACGTTACTAAACGCTACTTGTAGGTCTCAATGTTCCAACTTTAACGTATCTCAAAGAGACAACCACATGGAAGTATAGCAAATCTTTCCCGTCAAATTCTGTATGCAAAGGACCATCCTGGCTTTCAACTTTCATCCTGAAGTAGATCGTACTTCACGAACTGGCCATTCCATCCAGGTTCCTCCTTTCGAAATCCTTATTTCATAGCTTTTAGCATTTTGGTAAAAGAAAACACGGAATGATCGCTGCGAGGCTTACCACTACCAATAATATGACTCCCCAGTTGGATTGTATCGTAACCGCATGTGAGATTTAGGACATGGGATACGAAGTAACACCAAGTGTCCTTTCAAGATTTTGGGGATCAAGAACTAGAACCTTTCTTTGATTACAGAAGTCGCCGAAGTGAGTTTCTTCACTCCACGTATTGTGGCATATCTTACTTTCTTCTTGGTTACTTAATCTAGCCTTCTGACGGTACTCTCAGCTTTTTTCCAATTGATACGCCCATGAATGTAATCCTTATGGCCTTTTGAAGGAAGCATTCACTTCCAATAAGGTGTGAAGCCATCCTCGGTATTCATAAGTGAGAAAGAGAAAACCATCCATGAATTTAATTACCACGCTCTTGCCAAGTCAAGTTGAAAGGCGGGGCCTAATCTGGAATGAAATATCCATTATTCACCTGATTTAGGATCGACCAACCAATAAAGGAAGATATTGTCCCTTTGAGTCTCCTTAATAGCTATCTATCGCGAAACATGCTTTATTATCCCTACAGGAACCGAGAAAACGAGTACTGCCACCGACATACTGCCGTATTTGGGTAATAAATGGAAGAGGAAGGTGATTTACCTGCCGCAATTTGGAATCTCTTGATTTCCACGGTTTTGAGTAGTTCAAGTCAGCCGAGCGATTCGAGAGTATTGCTTACCAGATTGGCAAATAAGCCCATCTTGCGTCATCTCTGCAATTCGTATCGGAGATAGCGATGTGGTGCAAATCATCCCAGGGCAACAAATCCTTGTGAGGTATTGAGCATGAGGCCTTGGACTCTTCGAGTAATGCCAATAGCCATGTTTCAAGGATGTACAGAGAATACAGTAGAATCTTCAGAACTTCTTCCTCGAGGGTAAATCCCACGACAGAGATCTGTCCGTTAAATCCACCAAGAGACGATGTTATAAAATTCCATGGATCACCTGGGCTAACCATACACTTCTGGAAAGCAGCCAGTCGCCAGAAATAGCAGTTTTTGCACTTTTTTAGGCTTACAGCTTGATGCTAGAGCCGCGGCGGTCAAGCCACAGGCAGGAGCCATACATTTGTTTTCCATATTTAGTAGATATTTGTTATTAAAAATCACTTTGATCAGGCATCCCGCTCCCGCTGCCTTTGGGTTCATCATTTGTTCTAAAAAATTCCAGAATGCCACGTGCAATCATCCATAAAGTGATGTTTTTGGTTAGGCAATTCCGTCGTAAGACACCAGAAGCTTTGAGCTACAAGGATGCTGATCCAGCATTACAGTCGACAATTGAGGTTGATCAATAATCATTGATCCACCCGGCTGCGGCGATTAGTGAACTCCTGAAAATCCCAGGACCGACCAGGTCGCTTATATTCAGCTGATGGCAAAGCAGTACACTTCATATCCACGATGGCTTGGCAGTTTCTGCCATGCCCGGTACTACACCAGCCCCGAAGATTTACATCTTTGGATCGCCTTCCCGGACCCCCTTTTAGGATCGGCTGGTTTCAACTTCCTTCTACTGCGGACTGATCTGCGGCAGAGTTTGCTACTAATCGGAGAGCTGCCTCCTCCAGCTCGAAGTCCATGAGTATCCTAGGATACCCAGAGATCATAATGATGTGAATTTTTCATAGTCTGATTTTTTGAAACTGGTTAATTGATTGATTTTTGATTGATAAGATGAGTTCTGATTAGTTGTAATTAAAAAGAAATGACAAGTTCCGAGTCCGATAGGTAAGAATGAGATGCTTGAAAATAGCCATAGTGAATTGGGCTAAGAAATCCAAGGTTTGCCACCAGAATGAGTGTCTCCCTGTATAAAACAAGTAAGCGCCGATCGAAAACACAAAATCCAGTAAAAAGACTTAACCATTCCAAATTTGGCAACTTTGTGTCAGATCCACCCTATACGACAGCTTAGCGACCCTACATCGCAGAAACTCATATCCCTAACAAGCACGAGATGTAAGAAACCCGATCACATACATTCGGATCGTGTAGGACATCAACCGACAATTTGAGGAAAGGACTAAAAGGCTTGCCAAAACCCTTACTAATAGACTAAGCAAAGCCGAACGGGCAACCACTGCCGTCACCGGGAAGCCTCATTTTTTTTTAAGCTCCTTGAAAAGAGAGAAAATAATCCATACGTAGGCTAGAAGCTGCCAGGCTCATGCCAATACCATTGACACGAAAAGCCCATAAAGAAGGCTCGGCCCAAAGTGACGCGTAAGGCGAAAGTCCCAACACTAACAGATAGTCCCAATAGGTGCAGTTTCCATGGAGCGACTTCTAGCGTATGAACCTTGCTTTTCTACATGCAGACCACTAAACCCAAAACCCGCTAGCACAAACGCATCCATCTGAGTTGGAATGAAGAAACCATTGTATACCTCATGAAGTAGAGCTCATGCATTGCTACCGCAACTGAGACATGATTGCCCCAAAGCCCACAAGCCCAAGGTTGAAAATCAACAAGAAAAATGCTTGCCAAGACGATTTAACCTACACCAAATCGTCTTTCTAATAGCTGACATGACGGAGATCTCAAATATGCAAATCGTAGGTTACCTAGTATCTGTATAATGGAGAAGCTGATACTCACATGCCATAGCCTGGACTGGAAAAAATGAAACTAGCCATGCCCTAACACTGGAAATAATTGCGAGAAGAAAAAGCCCACCAAATTCCTTTTACTTGATCTCTGCTTGAATAAAGAGAAGACTAATCCAGCCACAAGCATCAAAAAACCCCAACCAAGTATAAGGCCACATGAGAGTGGGCATGGAAGAATATTTTATTAATCTCACTAGCGGAACATCCATCATGTAAATTCTCGCATCAATAGGCCTAGCAATGAGCTATAAGAAAAAAACAAAGCCCATCTCATCCAAGAGAAGTTGAAAATTCTCAAAGGAAGGAATAATGAAATATTTCAGGGTTTAGATGCCTTCATCGCTATTAGTATTCAGCGTTTCTTGATAGATTTCTTTTGCCAGAGGAAAAAAGAATATTGTTCTCTAAATGGATATGCGTGTGTAGATCATTTCAAAATTCCTTTCAACATGGAGAAAAAGGCAACTATATAAGTCTGGCAAGCCATCGGAAGGCGGTGTGTATGATTGCCTCAATGCCGCGATTTGGCGGAATCTTTCTTCCCTCCGTATCAATGCTCATGCTCCATTCATCGGCAATTGGATTATCAATGCTCCCGAAATGCGGAAGGCGAAAGCTGAATTGCTTTAATTTGGACTCTCCCATTGGCTTTCACATATGAAAAAAGTATAAACTCTCCCTTTCATATGAGAGTTTCAAAGCATCGGCGCCCAAAAAACATTCTTTGATTGCTTCAGCTCAGGATGATCAAGCATGCCTTTCTTCGATTTTATCCAAGTAAGCATTTCACTGCCGGGATAGTTGTCCTCCACATATTTTGTGATGCACCTGCACGATGTGATTCACCAGCTTCACTCATCCCCATTGATTGGTAGTTTGTATCGTCCGTCGTTTTTTATCGCAGTCTGCACCTTTTCGACAACTTCTTCGATATCAAGGCCTCGAGCCTGACAAACCTCCGACAGCTTGATCCACCTTTGCAAGCAGAAATCATAACCAATAGTCAGTAAAAATACTTTTCGCAGACCAAAATTGTCCTGCTACTTATATGTCTCCCCTACTTTTTTTATTTGCTATTGCCTCCATGACCTGGTCTTTATTGTTACAAATTTTTATTCGCTCATTCTAAATTTTTGTAGCTTCACACAACCTTGGATTCTTGTCCATATCTCGTAGAATGGTAGTCATCACGTACCGGTTAAAGATGGATTCTCGGAATCGCTTGTGAATTTGTGGTGAAGCGGCACAAGGCCTCTCTTCGGAACACTCTTGGAAACCCAAGACACATCCTTGAAAAATAGCATCCCCATCAATAGCCTGGACAATTCGATGAGAGAAGACTGCTTTTCCTCTTCCGAAAATCAGAAAACGCACCCATGCGGACCTTTGATAGAGCTAAGCAAATTTTTCCCTAACCAATAGTTGAAAGAATCTTAGCTGTAATGGCTACTGGCCGAATCGACTGCGCGCAAGCAACTTCCTTAAGCTCACACGGCTCCATATTTCTGGAAAATTGTGGCTAAAAGAATCATGGAGTTAATCTGCGTTTTACAGGCTTTTGAAAACATACCCAAATTCGAATATTTTTTCGCAAAACACAGGAATTTAATATAGGATAAAAATATCTTTTATTCTTTTTTATGTTTAAAAAATCATGATTTTATCATGTAAATATCTGGTTAAAAAAGTAATAAGGTTATTTTATTAAAATATGCATTTATGAGACTCTTTTTAAAACTAAATCGATTGGATGATTAATATTTAAGGACACAGTTTTTTATCTTTAATATTTCATACATAGCTTTCATCGAAATTCAAAACTGTGAAAAATCACTCAAAAATTTTATCTAACAAATATTCAACCTTGAACTCTCACATTAAATGAAAAATCAACCTTACTGAGTTGTATTACTCGATTGCGCTTCGCACATGGTCTTGCGAGGCTCAACGACCGAAACAGAAAGCACTTCCGGCTAATTAACCACCACCAATCTGGGAAGTCCTGGAGTGGTGGATAATGTATCTAATCCTAAAGTGGTAGAAGTACGCGGTCGGATCACCTGATCACACCACACTGGTGGGCTGCCTAAAAGCTGCCGCTTATGTCGAGTATTTCTAACGTAAGGCCCCTTTCTACATCTTTTCGCTCCCAGAACAGCGCATTTGATGCACTTCCGCAGGAACTTTGGATGAATTGGGTCAAGCCAGAAAATCAAGCGGACAGCTTAAGAGATATTCTTAGAGTAGCCATGTGCTCTTAGAGTATATCAAAAAAGAAGATATCGGTACTCAATGGAATAAAAACTTAGGCACTGCGATGGAGGGATCGGTAAATATCGCTTGCAGAAAGATGATCGGTTACGATCAACGGTGCAAATTATCCGCATCGTACCAGCATCCACGGAGTACATTCAATTTATTGATCAAGTAATATACCAAAAGAAAGGATTGTGGTTTCTTAGATAGCGGAAAATGCCGAAATCTGTATTGGATTCGGGCTTTTTTTGCATTTTTTAAAAAAACTAACTTTACATTTGAATAAGATTTAATTAGCAATGTTTTCCCAAGCATCCAAGCATGCTCATCAAGGGCAGTATCTATATTTACACCCAAAGTCTGTCCGAATAAAAAAGTAAGCGCAAGAAATTGCGAGCGACGATTGGAACCCCCGAGCCAATTCAACGCAAAATCCTCAATCTTAGCAAAAGCAAGACTTATTCATCATTGAAAGGCCCCAAAAGGAGTTTTACATGATGATAGCTCCATTCTCATATCACCTTAAAAGATTAATTCGTGTCGTAGATGAGATCACCTCTTCGTTGATGCGCATGGGATTAGTGAATTGCTCGAAAAAAATCCATGCCCCCTTCATTTCGAAGCAATGAAAGTTTCGTCAAGCTTAGAGAAGCTCACCAAGAAAGTTAAAAACACTAGCAGTAGAAGTATCAAAGGCGAAAAGTCTTTTAACTTTTAATTACAGTTATAACCAAGAATAGACCCCGACAATTCCCGCAGGCATCTCAACAGGATTTCACTAATAGAGCAACGTTGCTCAATCGCTGATTAAGCTCACAGAATCTAACAACTGTTTGTGGAATATTTAGGTCTGTGGCCATCTCCACCCTATATTCTTTTTAAAAAAAGGAAAAATAAAAAGCCAACCCCAAATAATTGCGAGTTTGCTCTAACCGGAATGAAAAGAGTTTAAAACTCCCTCCGAAGACGACAATGTAATAAAGTCCGTCCTCTGCAGGCTGAATCCCGGTCGGATAACCCTCACCAGCTCTTCGTGGTGAAGTAAAGCTCACTCCGCTAGTTAATTGACACCTGACTTCAAGCGCTATATATTTTCTTTTATAGTGTAAGCCCTGCCGAAAAGATCCTGTTACCACATAGGCGGGAATCAAACCTAGGTTGCAGCTGCATTGGACTCTACAGAGATTTGAAGCATCAGAAAAGGTCTCCGCAAATACACTGAGCTGCAAGTCATGAGAAAAATCCTTGTGAATCGGTAGGTTGCCCAACACAGAGACATATTTCACGATTCTGCAAGGTACTGACTACGATTTCCCAATTACTACATATAATATTGTACGAAGCTGCTTGATATACGCAAGGAGAGAGAAGATTGGATATAACCGAATGATGAATGGCTACCGAAAGCAGTAATCGGTCCAAACTCACAAATGCTCTACACCTGGCTGACTGAGGTTCAAGATTGTACGGGAAACTGAACATCGAGTGACATCAGCACAGTAAGCGTTTCCCGATCGATCTGCATGTCAAGTAGAGAAAACTCGCAATCAAAATTTAGAAATCACCGAGCCACGGTCACCCAAATCGAAATTGTAACCTGCTGGCAATCCTGAAGATCGGATCGAGATAACGTCAGTAGTGGCCGGTGGAGTCAAAGTCCAGAAATCCAAAACCGGTCGATAAGCTGAGAAAAGTGGTGTACAACTCAGTACCTCTTGTCAATGATATTCTCCTCCCAAAACCTAGCAAAGCAAAAGGTTCCGTGTTCGCGTCTGGAACGAGCGTTTGTGCCTCCATTACAGTGTTTAGGATTCAGTCATGTCGGACGAAAAATATCTCCAACGAAGTCCCAGCCGTAAGCAAAAGCTTGTCCCGTCACTTGAATCATATCTCTACAAAATGCTCGGATTCGTATTGACAAAAACTAAAACCCAGGATAGACTTTGCTTCGACCAAAATCAAAACGTTCATATCAGTACCAGCATCTCTTCCTACACCTCGTTGGATTCGATCTATATTTCTTGAAATATCGATATCCGGAAAACCAAATTATGTTCTTTTCCAAAAAGTAAATAAGAAGTACTCCAGCCTCAGTTCAGTCCCAAATGTATGATACTACCCGGTCTAACTATGACCGATATGCACCCGAAATCATCTTCTTGAGGTAATTGGCGCTCGTAAACCCAAACGTATCTGCCGCTCAGCGATGCTTCCAAAACTTCAAATTTACTTGTCCTTGTGGGCTGACGATGTACGTCGGCATTAAAGAAAGAGGAAAACCAGGGCGTACTAAATCCAATTTCTGGATCGAGTACTTTGACTGGATCTTCAGTCAAACTGAGCATCAGTCAAACCCCGGGCTGCGACTCGTGTAGTCATCGTAGGTCAAATTTCGGTACCCGATTCAACGCTATTACTTACTGCATAATTCAACCTCAAGATGTGCAATGAATCGTATTCGATAAAACCATTATCTCTCCAGCATTCCTCCTCTTTCTTTTTTGATAATAAGCGTGTATCCACTTCCCTTCCGTACCCGAAAATAGTTGAAGGTGCTAAAAGTCATTTACTTCCTACCGGTGTGAATCGTCTCCAGCAGTAAATCGAGTGGAATGGATCTGGCTTACGCAAAATACAAAAGTTCAATAATCCCCCGTAACTGTTGGCCATATTTGTAAGAGGAACTCCAACGAATGATTTCGATTTTCCCACCACTTTCCATTGAGGAGTGTGAAAATATGCCTCGGGTAGCCCATCGGGTCCTGGAGTGATGCCGTAGCGTTCATCGGACGTTGCATCCCAGATCTGCGTTTTGGCTCAATCCTACTGATGCCAGAACACCAGTGAATCGCCGAACGTCAATTCCAAATAGAAATACCGCGTTCGCAAAATCTGTCGCGCTATTATTCATTGCCCAAAAAATTGGCGTCAATCTCACCTAAGCGAATGACTTCAATTTTTTCTGCCCGCATTGATCGGAAATCTTCCACTTCAGGAAGACGAACCATGCCCATTCATGTCCTCGTCTTGCCCATCAGCTCCAAACGATTCTAACCAGAATGCATCATCTACTAATAAAAACAAGGTTTGACCTTCATCTTGCAATTCGAAAAAGAAAGGCTTCGATTTAACAACCAATCATATTAGTCTTAAGCATAGGAGCCAATGGCAAATCTTTGAATTACAAAGTCTCCATTTTGATCAGATTGGAACTGTCCTCGACGTCCTTCTAACTAGGACTGAAGCTCTGGAATAGGTTTGCTGCGCTTGATCAGAATGCTTCCTTGAACTGCGTTCCGCTGGCGAAATGCCAAACTCAAGACAGGAAATAATGAACAGGATGGTATAAACTACTGTCATAATTAATAAGAGTTTATATAAGATCTGATTTTAAATATGATGCAAACCTAAATGGATAGAATGGATCTAACAAGCTCTATTTAGAAAAATATCTAGATTAAAGTTAAGCTTACTATTAAATCAGACAATGATGGCTTATTGATATGAAAGCTTAATTTGGAAATCAATAATTTCAAGTAAATGAAGCGTCTCCTTTATTTCTTTTTTTACCTTTTCGTGGTCTTAAGACGTCACTGTGCCGAAAAGCAAAAGGCCGAAACCTACATCCTTTTCATCTTCGCAGACGACAAGGGCTGATGCTTTGGGGATCGCCGGATACTGTTTTTGAAACACCCCAACATTGATGAATGGCCAATCCGGAACTCGTTACCAAACGCTTATGTCAGGTTGGGAATCACGGTTGCCATCTGTGCGCCAGTCCGGAGCGATGATGCCTCTGGAAAGAGCCTTTTAATGTTTTAAGATAAATTGGAAAGGTTCAGGACACCCATGCCCTATGTATTGGAGCAGGGATGAAAACTTCGGCACTGGAAATGGCAGCAAGAAAAAGAACTATTTGGAAGCAAGTCTTTCAAAAAGGAACAAATTGTATTCTCGGCGGAATGGCAGATCATTCAGATTGCTGTTTCGGGATCTCCAAGCCGATGGAAGCTTTCCCGAACCTTGAAAAAAGGCTATTCAACGATTTATTTCGCTGATCACTAAAAAGACTCTTGATGATACGCGAAGTCAGCACAGCAAAATCCATTTTTTTGCATATGTTCTCTTCACTGTTCCCCACGATCCTATTCTCCTAGTCGGCTAACTCATCGCTACGATCCGCTAAAATCCTCTTCTGAAAATTCATGGGGCTTCTTCTTTGAATTGACCAATTGAATGTTTCGGGATGAAAATCTCCGGATGGCCAGACACCTGAAAAATCATAAAAGAAATTCTCTCGGCTATTATAAGCCTGATCACAGCACTTGACGAATCAATCGGGAGCTGACGCTGACGCTAAAAGCAAATGGCCTTTTATGAAAATACGATCATCGTAATGCGCGACATGGCTTGGCGATCGGTTCGCATGGACTGCTTAGAAACAAAACTTGTACGACACTCTACCAAAGTGCCCCATGATCATTACCGGACCGGGCACCGAAAGATCAACTTTCAGATGCATTGTTTTATTTTGTTTTATGCTGGTTACCCCAACTTTTAGCAAATTTGCAGATAGTACACCTGAACGGAATGATGAAAAGACCTGTACCCAATTCTTTACGGGTTCGAAAAGAGGTTCGTCCTGCTTCTTTTCAACTGCCTAAGCATACGTGTCCGGGCCGATTCGGGAGGGAAATTGGAAATGATTCGCTATCCCGAGCGGATTTCACCCCAGCTTTCAATCTGAAAGAGATCCTTGAAGGTGAATAAATCTAGCTGAAATGGATTCGGATAAAGTGAATTGAACTTCCAAACGTCTATATCTGCCACAAAAATCGGCTGGAGATACGGGTCGCTTGGACTGCAGAAGTCATTCTCCCAATGGAATAATATCATACTAAAATCGAGCGAAAAGCCGGATCATGGCAAAGCCAGAATATACTTTGGAAATATTTTTTTCTACAAAGGATTAAAAAGTCAAAATCTCAGTTTGTCCGATAATTTGAAAAAAGTGTCCGAATGTCAAACCACTTAAATGAAAGTCAAACGCTCGAAATATCAGTCCTAACAACTTTTTACCATTGGATCTTCTTTTTGAAAAATATATAACCACAATTCATCCAACTTTCCTTAACTTTTGGATCCTCCTTTTTTATCCATCTGTTGGCAATGTTTGAATCGCTTTGATCCTCTAACCCATTTGTCTGGCCACATTCGTTCTGCTTTTCGAATTATTGGACTTTCCGGTCCGATCTTTTCATTCCGATCGATTCGGAATTTATTTATGCTCCCATTCCGATTCGTGAAAGTCCTAACCTTCGCTTGAAGTACTGAAATGC
>Ga0163217_1090433_pt1 | contig 17571 bp, 26 predicted proteins | sample SynspAceP_FD_185933 | JGI IMG/M metagenome (GOLD analysis project Ga0163217, IMG submission 185933) | Saline lake microbial communities from Ace Lake in Antarctica - Synechococcus sp. Ace-P (PacBio error correction) | ecosystem: Environmental > Aquatic > Non-marine Saline and Alkaline > Saline ...
ACCACACACACAACACAGAGGAAGGGAGATTTTTTTTAAAAGCCAACTGGGGTTGGGGCAAAAGGCCCCCCTTTTCGGCAAGCAGCCCCAGCCAATGGAAATAGAATGCGGTGCCTGGCCCACTCACTGCACTAAACTTGGGATATTACCGGCGAGATCGAGGTAATTTTTGTTTTTTTGGCTGGCACAAAAAGCCGCCATGGCCTGAAGCGAGGCGGCCCCGATATTGGTGATCTGCCTCGGCGTCGGATTTTGACGTTATTACCTACCGATTGTATCGCCCGCCAACCACTGAAAGAACGAGCTACCCGACGGCCGACCGCCTGCGCTGGGGTTTCGAACTCGCGGAAACAGCGGCTTTTCTCCGGCCACGCAAAAAACCTCGGTGGAAAGGCTTGAAATAACGGCGTTAAAAAGTGAGGGAAAAGGACAAGATTCGTCGGCGTGCCTCTGGCCTGGCAAAGCCGCGAGAATCGACCTTTGAAACGGTAACATAAGCATCGCGGTGACCATTCCCTGGGGTGATATCGGCCACTGGCCCTGGTAATTCGACCGGCATCGACAATATCGAGTATTTTATTCCAATGGCGCCCAGCGCTGCACGCGCTTGCGGGCGGCTGGAACAAACTCAGGCGCTTGCTCGGCCTGCGCCAGTTTGCAAGCGTTGCTCAAATATATGGTGGGGCGCAAGGTTTAACGCGGGCCCTGGATTAGCCAGCCAGCGCACTTTTGGATGCCAGGAACCTTTGTCTGGGGGCGAAGGCGCAAGAACGCGCGGCAAGAAAGTTGAACTGGCCCGCATTGAAGTCGCCAACGGTTACGCCGGTTACCGTGCATGGTGTGCTGATGCCGTAGAACATGTGCTCCTGGCGATGCGTGCGCCAGGCTATTTCAGCCATCACGGCTGATGGGCGACTTCACTGTAATCGAAGCCCTGCGGGCTCGGAAAATACAGATCAGCTAGCCCAGTAATGCCTGGGGCAGCCTGTGGCCAGTTGACTGGTCAGTTTTTGTTCGCAGAAAACGCCCCATTACGCAGTAGTGCCAGTAGCGCGCTACTTCAACCGCCTGGCCAGGCAAATTATCTCGCGCAACAGGCGCTTTGCTGCTAACTCTCCGGATCTGTAGCGCGGGCACCATACCCAACCCAATTCCCGCCGAAGCATGCGCAACAAAACCTTCTGACGCCAGGACACAGGTTGATAGGGGATTCGCCCGCATAGCCGCATGCGCAAGAAACGGTGTTTGCAGCTGATCGTCAGGGCCCAAAACACGATATGCCGGTGCTAGGGCCCAAGGCCTGTGCTCCAGCCAGGCGGCAATGGCGCTCCAGCAGATCCGCCCTGGCACTGCCAGATAACGGCTATTTCCGAGCGGCAAAGAGCGCGCGCCCGCAACAGGGCACCGCGAGGCGCACACCAGGCGGCCACCCTCACCTGAGCGCATTCGCCGCAAAACCAATCTGATCCGTCAGCAAGTCAGCAGCAAGCCTGGCTCTCACACGCGGCGCTACTGCAGTGCCCACCAGGTCGCCAGAACTGGTCGGCGTTTCAGCGCTGATGCGCAAACGTGTCCTGGCAAGCCTCTTCATCATTGGCAGCTCTTTTCGAGCAGATCCCCGTTCCACCAAGCGCATCACCGCTGCTGCAGTATGGTTTGAGCCAAGCGTGGCCGGCTTGGCGTAAGGTGGCAGGCGGCGCGGTGCGGAAAGAGCGACTGGCGCGCCCCGCGCGATTCGAGCAGCTTAAATTGCGCTGGGAAAACCGCGACTGCGTAGAGGCCCAGCACAGCGCTAGCGCGTTCGAATCCGGCCTGTTCAACCACGGCGAACAGCGCCGCGAGCAGCTTTATAGTCATCACCTATCCCCCTGAATCGAGAAGATATTATTCTACTAATATACCATACTATTATTTGTTTTCTTATTTCATGATTCGATCAAGACTGTCACCAGAGCGCTGGCCCTTACATGGATTCGCACTACACCTCTTCCATCAGGATCTTCCGGAAGCCATGCTGGAATACTATTTCACCGGCTCTTTAAAATTGCCGCCGCCTGATTCATGGCGAATTCGGTGCGCAGAAATGCCTTCGTATGGTGGCAGAGTCTCAAGCGCGAGTCCATCTGAAGCGCCAGCCTTGCTTGTGGTATGTTTGCGACGCCTACTGATTAAACCGAAGGCGTATTCCGGGTTGGGGCGGTTGCTGCAAGAGCAAGGCGCTTGCGCTGGAGATTACGCGCTGGGGCCGGCGTGCTGGTTCTGCTCGTTATGCTTGCCTGGCACTTCGGCGCGCCTTGGCGGCGGGAGCGGGTTTAAGTGCCGAACAGTGGCAGCCGCGCTCGCGCGCCGCAGTGATCCTGACTACCTGGCGGTTCACGTTGCTCAACCCTCATGTGTATCTTGGACACCTGTCCGTCTGATTGTGCCATCGGCGCCAACAGGAATCAGCCCGGCCTCTTTGCTTGGGTGCAGCCAGCGTCGGTGTTGTGGTTCAGGCGCGTGGCCCTGGCGGCGGCCTGGCTAGCTCCTGGCTGAACAAACCCCACACCTGGCGCGTCATTGACCCTGGGGTGGTTCGCTATCATGATGCTCAGCGTCGCATGGGCCTTCGCCGTTGCAGTGAGCCGCTCTTGCGCGCCTATAACAGATGCTTGGTGGTGGATAGAGCGCCGTGGTGATGCTATGATCAAGCTTCCCGTCGGCTTGGAGGGCAACGCCAATTCACAGAGCGTCATCAGGCTGCTGGACGAAGAGCTGACAGCCTGCCAGTCACAAAGCGGATTTCAGTGGTCCGATTTCATACCGTTTCCGCGCATCTGATGACTGGAAAGATGGAGAACAACATGGCCTTTTGAATTACGCACTGCCCTAACGGAGCAAACTGCCTGCAGCACATATTTTCTGCTTGAAACGCTGGAATCCATCAACGACAAGCAACACAAGATCCTACGTCGACAACCTGAAAGAACCTGTACCCGGTACGAGTCGAAGGAAGACACTGAAGAGATCATCAAAACTTCCAAAGGTGGCGTATTCAACAACGCAGCCTTACCAGGTCTGGAACAACTTCTACTGAATGCCTGAGCCGTAACGGCGGTGGCGAGCCTACTGGCGAAGCTGGCTGAGCCATCAAAGGCCATTTGGCTCGTTCGACAGTTCAAGGAAGAGTTTCAGCAAGACTCCATCGGCAGCCTTTGGCTCTGTTGGCTGGGGCGGCTGGTAAGCGTTGACGGTTCCTGGTCCTGGCCAGCACCATCGGCGGGCAGGCAACCCGATCACGTCTGGTGACAACGCCTCTGCTGACTGCGATTGTATGGGAACATGCCTTATTACACTGACTACCGCAATGCCGTCCCACGTTAACGTTGAAGCTTCGGAATCTGGTCAACTGGGACTTCGTAGGCAAGATCTCGCCTGCGTAAAAATACCCGTTGTTGCAGTTTCAACACACCGCGCCACGCGGGGTGTGTTGTTTGTGCTAGTAAATGAACGCTTGGCACTTTGACGTTATCGTTTTCTTGTCGATACTGAGCACACGCCCGGAGCCAAACGCAAAGATTTGCCATTAACCGCCCGCAGCCCTGATTAAATGCGTTTTGAATGCTCTAAACCTAATTGGTGGATAACAAAATCTTGAAACCGGAGCGCCCGGCCACAGTCTGTCTTATTCAACTTCTACGTCTGGTATTGCTTTGGGCATTGGCTGGTCGGCAATCGTGCTCAAGTTGCGCGCAGATACTCTACGACTGCAGAAAAAGAACCTCACTGATCGACAGCACTGCGACCCAGATTCTGGCCATGTCGCGGGACCCGGCCCAGGCCGTCTTAAACAGTTGGATTCGAGAAATGGCGATGCAGGTGGTCCGAAGGGTCCTGTTTCCAGCACGAGGCGGTTTCGCTCGCCTCAATCGGTGTCCATCCCGATGAGGGCGCCGGCCATCGCGAAGAGCCGCTTCCGACTCGCGCTATCGCTATCACCGACCGGCTGTTTGGTGCCGAACAAGCTACAGTAATCGGCTTTCACGGACGCTCACCTATATCGAATAATTACGGTGAAACTGCGCTGAACGCTGGACACCCTCCCTACGGCAGTGCTTCCTGCAGCGTTCGCTGATAACATGCTCTCTGGCTATCCTGCCGCGCCATGGCGATGGCTTTTGTCCTTTCTGATTTATCACGTATTGCCTGACCAAGCCACTGGCCCGGATTAATCCGGTCCTAGCAGACTCAACCTGAACCAACCCGGCAAGATGCACATCCCGATGCTGGCGGGCAAGGAAAAAAATGAGTTGGGGATCTGGATCAACAAGGCCAACGAACTTGCTGGATCCATTGAAGCGCACAGCCATCGCGCCCGTGAAAGCGGAAGCCAACCTCCTGCATATTGCCCAGCACGACACACTGACTGGCTTGCCTAATTTCGAGCCATAGTTGCAAGGAACAACTTGGCCGGATTCTGACCGATGCTGCCGGCGTCCCACGCGGTGTGGCCGTCTGTGTTGCGGACTGGACCGACTTCAAGGAGTGAAACGAAAAGTTCAGCTATCACTCAGGTGACCGCCTGCTGGTGGCGGTAGCCGACCGGTCTTGCGGCGCCAACAGCGGGCGGCTGGGTAGCCTGGCGGCGCCTCGGCGGCGCTCAGTTCGCGCTTATCCAGAACCGGCTATTAAATGAGGCCTTATGAAGCCGCCGAATTTGGACAGACCATCTTGAACGACTTGAAATCGTCCGTTCGAGCTGGGCCGGCCCACAGCATCAGCCTGCGAGCGACCATCGGCATTACCGCTTTTCCCGAATGACGGCGTTGATGCGGAGAAGCTGCCTGCGAGGCCGAGCAGACCATGATGGTTGGCCAAGGCGCGCTCACGTAATCGTTACCAGTTCTACTTGCCAGCCTGGACAGCCGAAATGCCGCAATCGCCGAGGAGCTGAAAATAGACCCTGCGCGGCGCACTGGCCAGGACATGAGTTTCATCTGGTGTATCAACTCCCAGGTGAGCTATAGCAGCAACCGCGGTGGTGTTGTAGAGGCGCTGATTCGCTGGCAACATCCAGAGCGGGGCCGGTCCCGTCCGGACCTGTTCATTCCCTTGGCCGAGCAGAAACGGAAGCATTAAAGTCGGCATAGGCCGAGGTGGGTACTGGATCAGGCCTGCCAGCAGCTCAGTCAGTGGCATAGGGATGGTTTTCAGCGACTGCGCATGGCCGTCAACCTGTCCACCGTGCAACTGCATTCACAGCGAACTGGTCGAAGCTGGTCACGAATTTGATGCACACGCTACAAGCTGCCAGACTATAGCTTGAGCTGGAGGTGACCGAAACGGGCTTGATGGAAGATATTTCCGCTGCAGGCAAAATCACTCTCAGTAAGGCCTGAAAAAGCCGGTGTGCTGATCGCCATTGACGAAATTTTGGTACCGGTTACTCATGCGCTGAGTTTTCTGCGCGGTTACCCCTGGACAAGATCAAGATAGACAAGAGCTTCGTGCTGGAGTGCTCGTGGATGAAGATGACGCAACCTTGTCTCGCGCATCATTTCAGCTCGGCCGCAGCTCAACATGCAAGGTCCATTGCGAGGGTGTAGAGTCTGCGCCAGGGAGGCCTACATTTATTGACAGGGGCTGCAGCGGGGTCAGGGCTACTATAAAGCAGACCGCTGTTCAGCCCCGCATTTGGCCGATGGCTTGGCGCACTACGATGCTCGCAGTGCCGCTGATCAGCACGGAGCCAAAGCCACCAGCTCTGATATCAGCTTGCGACATAAAGCGCCAGTCCAGGCTGCCCCCCCCCCCCCCCGGCCCGCCTTTTTTTTGAACAGGCCGCAACGACCAGGCCGGCAAGGCCCAGAGTGACGGCGGGCGCAGCCGCTGACTTAATGCTCCTCATGATGGTCGATGAACAAAAAAGGCAGCCGTGTGCTGGGCTTGGCATCATATGTACCAAACTGGTGCCTGATCGTTACCTTGGTATCTTGCCGAGCAGCCTCCGGCGGCAGCCTCTCTGACCCGTTCCCACTGCTGCATATGCAGCTCGCATCTCTGTTACGGGTTCCAAGCGCGAGAGCAGAATCCGGATAATCTGCCTTCCATTGACTTAAGCACATTACGGCGCTTACGACTGCCCGTCGGTAGCCTCTCGGCGCCGCGGCGGCTCTGAACCAGCAGCGCATAGAGTAATTTCGCCGGTGGCGAACCACTCTTCGGTGTAAGCGATAGCGGCTGCAATGCAGGGCCGCCGAGCAGCCTGTGCGCAGCGCATGGCCCGCAGGCATCTTACGCCGGCTTCGCCAACGCTTGCGCTGGCGGGGTTGCACCTGCGCGCCGCTTTGGATCGACCCAACAACTTCCGGTTTTCACCTCAACAGCAGAATGGCCTTTCGGACACCCTGCTCCACCGTCTTTCCACTTACTGGACTTTCCGCTGCGCGGTAACTCTCCCCCACGAAAAGCGATACACAGCCTCGATTTCGGACAGCGGCGAGAATCAGCGGTGCAATGCGCCGGCAGATCGAGCGCAACCTTTAGAGCTCAACCAGCCCCTGGCCCGCAAGAGCGGATACGCAGGTGGGGGTACCTCTATTCCAGCGCGCACGAACGCAATGGGTGAACAGCGATACAGCTTGGGTATCAAGGTGAGTGCAGAGCTGAGGGCAGGAGCAGGAAAATGGCCTGGGGAACCACATCAGGCGTGCACATTGATCATGAAAACAGTCGCCCGTTATATCCCACATCCCGCTTTGTCGGCCCTGGCAAACTGCAGACTCGGCGTGCTTTGAACCCGAACGCCTTGGCGAATGAATCACCTCCGAACTGCTCTATTCGCACATTATTGATGTTGACCGCAGCGTTATATAGCTCACGGCGATCGGCGATACCTGTCTCCAGGCGCTGATACGTTTGCTGCAAATGCTGAAATGACTCACCTGGCACTTCAGATCGGGAATATTTTCCGCCAAGGAAACAGCTGCCCCAGGCCCATGCGCAAGGCTGATTCAGCCTGACGCAACCCCTTTACATCGACGCCTCGCCGGCGCTGAGCCACAGCGCTGCGCGCTCTGCAACAACCTTTCCAGTGTTTGCTGCTCATGCTGCATATAACGCGGCATGCCTCTACAACTTTGGGTAGTTGTCATGCGCTGGCGCAACCAGGACGTCCATATTCGCCAGGCCTGGCTGATGCATGTTTGACGTTGACCAGTTGGTTGTAACAATCATGGCGTAGAGCAGGTCACCACATCAGCAACCGCTACAGCCGCTAGAAACAGAGGGGTTGGTGAAATCCATCAGCTATTCTCTCAGCCATCAAAGGCGCCTGCTGCACCCGGTGTGCGCAGCTTGCTTGCTGTTATAGCGCAAGCCGCCATGGCTGGAACACCTTCCGCCGGCAAATGGTTGGTCCGCTGTACAACTAGTCTCGCTCGCAGAATCTCCTTGCAGGCCTGCGCTGCGCACCAGGCAATAAAAAAACCCAGGTCAAACGGACTGGGGGTTATGGCTCTGCTGGCAGCTCTACTGAAAGATCGACTCACCCGACAGGCCATGCTGCTCAAGAATTTCACGTAGTCGTTGGCGCCTCCACCTGGATCTCCTTACGCGCTCGCGGGTCAAGGGCTATCTCGCGACCGATCCTCCTCCAGAGTGGCTGCTCTCGTGCCGGGCAGCCAAAACGGCGGGTAACCACCTCACGTGCTTTCCGTCAGCTGGACAGCCCAGTTTATCAATACGGTGTTCAGGTCGTCGTCTGTAAGCAGTTCAAGGGTCGGTAACGTAGATGCATCGGTCAGCGTATCAAGCAGCGTCTTGTCCGAGTCTGGACCCAAATGCCAATGTGAGCCGATGCACGCGCTCAATTCAAGACCCAGCATGCGCTTGACGCTGTCTTCTAAGGGCGATCAAGCAGCTTGGATATTCTTTTCCGGAGGGTTCAATGATCGAGCTTTGCGTCAGCTCACGAGAGGCCGCGGCAGGTAAATATTGAGTTTTCTTTGACGACATGCCAATGGCCAAACGGATGGTGGCGGGTCTGGTTCAGTGATCGCCCGCTCGATGGTCCTGCCGGATCCACCGGTAGCGTAAGTTGAGAAACGGAAAGCCGCGCTCGGGGTCGATTTTTCCACCGCGCGAATCACCCAGGTTGCCCTCTTCAATCAGATCCAACAGCGTCAGGCCGCGATTGACGTAACGCCGCGCGATCTTCACACCAGAACGCAATTTGGTCGATCATTGCCGCTTGCGGCCAAGCGGATCGCCTTCTGCGCCAAACCCGCAAAATGCACTTTCTTCTGGGGTCAACAGGGGAAAACCCCGATTTCATTCAGATACAGCTGAGTCGCATCACTGCTGTGGTAAACTCCGAACGCATTTTCCGTTTGTGGGTGCGCGGTCACACCTTGGCACGCGGTGCGTCCATGTCAGCTTCCTCATCCTGTGGTCACGTCATCCACAACGATATCGTCATCGTTGCTCCTGGCTGGGCCTTTTATTATTTTCAATCCATGATGCATCCCCATTACAATTCCAAATCAGGAAATTCAGCAACACCAACCTTGAGTCGGCACTACCTCGGGGCAAGGTCGCAATTCAAGGTTCGGCAATACGTCAACATGTGGAATAGGAATTTGGCAAATAGCTCAAGGGATGCGACGGGCTGGCCCTGCGGCGTAATTTTCAAAATGCAGCTTGACCCTGTCTGTTCCACTACTACCATTCCTGCGATGACCTGGCCAGCGCTTGACCTGATCACCATCATGACCAGCAGCTTTAACTGTTATGAGCGTAAGCACTGAGATAACGGTTTCCATCATCTTGACGATAATCATGTCGCCATAGCCCCATACAACCCGCCCCGGCTACACACAGCCCGCTTGCTGCTGCTTGACAGGCTGTCCCAATGCCCGGCAATATCAATGCCTTTATTCAACTCCGTTTGACTGGAGCGCGACAGCAATGGACCCTAGCACCGGCCCAGGCCCAGCCCGCCACGTTCGCGGGCAGGCTGACGGTACTGGCTGGGGCGCGGGTCTTGCTGCTGGCGCGGCAACCTGAGAATTGCTGCGCGCCAGGTTCGCCTAGTTCGCGGTGAGGCGCCAGCGCTGCGTGTCGGTGCGCGGGTTGCCGGTGCTGGGCGTGCCCGGCCGACGGCAGGGGCGGGCGGAGCCCAGGTGATTTTGCTGGCCGGGATAAATGGGTAAAGGGCTCAGCAGCTGTTGGCCGCGGCCAATTCTTCCAGTCCCAGCCGTAGCGAAAAGCGATCTGATAGCGGGTTTTCTCGCGTGCACACGTGCTTGCTTCCGAGGTAGTCGCCGGAGCCGCAGCGCCCTGCTGACCACCGCGGGCACGGCATCGATTGGCATTCCGCTAGGCCGGCACAAAGCGGCGCAGCGTCCACCAGACCGAAAAGGCCAAGCTGTTTTATTCCGCACATGGCAGTTTCTCAGGTCAGACACACCCAGCCCAGGCAAGGATCGTGATTGATTTCACTAATGAGTGGCCAGAGGTCAATGCGCTGCATCGGTTTACCCACCATTCCAGCAGCAACACTAATACCACGGCCAAGCAACATCAACGCAACCGCCCTGGCAAATAGGCAGGCTCGCGTGACCCGCCTGAAAATGCTGTGGCACAGATTGGAATTCCAACAAGGGACCTGTCACCCTGCTGTTCTGGCGCCAGCTATATGACTTGCTCCACGGCCAGACATTGTCGGGACCCACCAGCAGCCCGGTAAGGAAAGCCAGCGGTGATGTCGCGAGCATGGATCAGCAAACCAGGAACAGCAGCCGGAAAGGCTCAACAACCCGGCAACACATCAGTGCAAAAACACTGATCAAGCCAGATTGAAGTCCTTAACGGCGCCAGCAACACGCTGTAAAGCCCCGCAGCAATAGAAATAAAGCTGCGGAAATGCCCGGTAGAATCATTGCGCCAGATGGCAACTGGCCGAGCAGAAAGATCATTACCGGCGTCGCCCGGCCACTGCAAGGCACGGCCACGGTGACAGATAGGCAACAGCGTACCCATACAAAACAGGCTGATTTGTCGCGATATGCAGCGACTTATCTGCGACCAACAGCCACACCGAGACCAGAATAAGAACCGAAGAAAAACGACCAGACAGCTCCGCATGAATTGGTCCAGCAAGTAGGTTAATCAGCTTGCCAGGCTGGGCAATACTGGTTAGAATGCCGGCTACAGGGTGAATAAAAAAGGCACATCTATAGCTTCCCAGGTGTCAACGAACCGGCCCTTCAATAGCCACAGAGCTTCCAGGCGTGCAAGCTGCGATAGCTGCAGCAGCCGGTCGTATATGCCCGCTTATAAAAAGCATGGTCCCGCTGACACACCGGGGACTACATCGGCGGCGCCCTGGCAATACTTTGAAAGAAAAAATCATCACGAAGGCCAGGGGCTGATTGTCTTTGTCGCTAAGATCGAATGGCTTCCTGGCCAGAAGGGGTACAAATCTGGACCGGTCAACCTGCTGGTAAATGAAGTTCTCGGCCCTCAACGAATTACCAGCGTTCAGAAACGCCTTCTTTTTCACGCAACAACCGGAAATACCATTCGCCCGCAATCGGCGAGCTGATTCAGCAAACTCCTGGGGCACCTCGGCAGGCGCCGCCGCTACAGAATGGCATCGTATGGCCATATTGCGGCCACCCAATGCCATCGGCCATGGCGGAACACACATTGCCAGGATATTGATTCCTTAAGAGCAACTACGCATCTGCGCGCTCCTGCAACGGATGGAAATTTCGATCGACGCCCTGAACCACGCGCTCGACGAACGCTGGGCCAGAAATCGCGTTGATAACCGAGCCGGTTCCACTTCCATGAACTTGGTCCAGCGGCCAACCAGCCTAACAGCGCTCGTCATTCGCTGCGACTTAATCATACCAGGTTGGGGAAATCGGTCTGATTGTGGCCCAGATGGCAGGACGTATACTTCAATAGGCACAATGGGCCAGGGCTTCATCAACAAACAGATGGCGGGGGTGCGGCGACATGGCCTCCAGACATGCACGGTTACGCACGCCTCCTCGACAGACACGCTCGAGCAGCCGTTCACAGCGGTACGCTGCGAGGTCATTGACCCTATGCCCTGTCTGTCCATACCTGCCTGTTCCAATCCCTTCTCGCACCGCCATTCAAGCCAGCCCTCAAGCACTGTCCGAGATGAATCGAACACTCATTAATGGTTTTGTCACTCGCAGCGGCGGTTACCGAGACATAGCCCTGCAAAATTCAACCCGCGTGAAAATCCCAGATCTTCACAACAATGCTCTTCCAGGTCACCGGCCAAGATATCCAGTAGCCTTCCCCTTGGCGCGCGGATCTACCCACTTCACCTCCGGCTTGGCCGCACGTGGAACGGAGCCTGATAGATCCAGTGTCAGGCGGATGCCCTTGATATGGCCATGCGGCAGTTTAGGTATGTTCACATTGAGGAATGGTCGGGGCGGCAGTCAGCGCTTTCGTGCGCCGCACCATGCGCTGAGCAATCAGCGCTGCAGTGTTCATGCTATCGCCCTGCCGGTCGACCAGCGAAATGCCAATCGCTGGCGTTGCAAAATAACGCCTTCAGTGCTGCGGCAACCGTGCCGGAATAAAGCACATCCACATCAACTCCAGGTTGGCGCCATAGATTGATGCTGCCCAGCCACCAATATGATTGCTGTTTCGGTAGCAAGCGCATTAAAGACAAGCATCGCCACACAGTCGGTTTGGTTGTGCCATTGAGAACCATAAAGCCATTGGCAGTTATCAAAAGGGCGTAATGGCTTGTCAGCCGTGAGCGACGAGCTACTCGCCCGCGCTGCAGAGTCCTCATCGGGGAGCCACACGAACCACACCACTGGCATAGCCACTCCAGGCCGCTGCAAGGCCATCAGCCGGGTGCCAGCACAGCGGTCATCATTGGCATCAGAATAGCATAGATTTATCGCTTTCCAGTCACCGCCGACTCGTCCGTCACAGGCAACAAGCTCACGGAGCACTGTGCCTGGGAACGCAGCCGGTCGGGTAGGGTGAATTCAACCTACAAGGGAACTATCAAGGAGAAGGATAATGCACGATCAGACGCCCCGATGGGGAGGCCCGCAAGATGCGTCTGGCCTGTTCAGGAGCCTCGGCTGCCAACAGCCAGCCGAAGTTGCGGCTCGGCCGCTGCCTTACCGCTGCTCGAGGTCGGCGGTAGCAGCACTCGAACCGCTGGATTCGCCCACCACGGGCCCCGGTTCGGATTTATATACCAGCGCCGCGCCAGGCGCAGGATCATCTTCGGCCAACGCCGGTCAGCGGTGGGCTTAGGTCGGGCCTGGTCTCGTAGACAATGGCTTCGCGGTTGTGGCTTCAATAGAGGGTAGACGGCCAGGACAGATCATCGGGCAACAGGCAACAGTGTTCCAACTGCCGTGGCGACCTTTGAAGCCAACACCGATGAACAACAGGCTACGCGCTGGGGAGCAATCGGAGCGGCGTACTCTGGCGGCGGCAGCGCGCCGCGCTCAGCCCAGGTAGCGCATCCGCCTTTGGCGCGGCATAGCAAAGCGCTGGCGCCAAAATAATCGGCACGCCCTGCGACGGCCACCTGTGCAACGCGCACCTCAATGCGCAAGCGGCGTCAGCATAGGTGCGTCAGGTGCATAACAAATGTTGGCCACTATGGGCGCCGCTGCAGTTTGCGGCTGTGCCGCCCGGATCGAATGCCTGCAGGTTAGGCGCCCAGAGCGACTGAATCAAGGATCAGCGCGCCGGAAGTTGCAGATGAACCTGCGAGTCACTGCTTGCGCCTTGAGAACCGGCAATAGCTCACGTCACGGATCTTTGAGACCCGCAGCCGGGCCAGCGACTTGGCGACCTCTTCGTTATCAGGTTGGCTTCTCGATCAGCGCCCAATGCTCGCCTCGTCCGCTCAGGGCGATATCCCAGTCTTCGGTTCTACCGAAGTGCTCTGGCAGAGGTCTTGAGTACTGCGCGCGAGGCGGCCCCAGGCAAAGGGCCCCAGACACTCAAGCGCAGGAGCGGTCATACGGCATCAACAAGGGCGACTGATGCACCGCGATACCCTCTTTTCACGCCCCGACAAACAGTTTTTCGGTGGTGTGGCCTTGACGTTTGACCTGATCGAGGGTGACCTGTAAAGTCGCTGCAAATGCGTTCGCGCATGGCGGGATATGCGGCGCCATCTTCGGCCGCATGGGCGACGATGGTGGCATCCCACATTGGCTACCTTCCAACCTTTTCCCTGCATCAGAGCAAGCGCATGGCGCAGCAGCGCCGGCTATCAGCGCCTTTGAACTGGGGATCGGTATCGGGGGACGTGCTGACCAATGTCCCCAGGCAGCGGTTTTGCGCCAGCAAGCATCGTCAGAGCATGTAAACACATCGCGTCGGAGTGGGCAACCAACCATGAGTATGGGGGATCGCACCCCAGGGGTGGATAAAGTTTGCCGCTCAAACCGAGAACATCATAACCATGCCCGATAGCATACTGCCCTGCTAATGTCGATCGTCGTGTGCCGACGGAACGCAGATCTTACAGGCTCGGGCAGTCCCTGCTAGAAGCTCATTTTGTTCACGCTGGCATGGGTGGCGAAGATGATCTTCGATAAAGCTGGCGATGAAGTAGAAATAAAAAAAAAAAAAAAAAAAAAAAAAAAAAAAAAAAAAAAAAAAAAAAAAAAAATAAAAAACAAAAAAAACAAGCACAAAGAAAAAAAAAACAAGAAAAAAAAAAAAAAAAAAATAGCTATGATCAATAGCCGAGCTTGGCGACGCAAGGGCATGATGCCCCGCCGACTGCGCTGCGCCTCCAACGCCCTCTGGTGCGCAACTGAGCCAGGAATAATCTCCTTCGCCCCTGATACTACCAGCAGCGGCAGGCGCTTCGCTCGCACCGGCAGCAGCTCACGGTGTCCAGGTTTTCCAATCCGCGGATTATCACCAGATAAACGGCCCGAGCCTTTTTTGTCCCCCAGGGCACCTGACTCGGGATCTGGGTAATACGGCGTGCCAAGCGCAGTATTACAGACTGATAAGCGCCCCCGGATTTTTCAAGGCGCAGATCAGCGCCCATGGCCACCCATGAATGCCGCAGATGCTGCGTTTTTGCAGAGACTGGGAAATTTCGCCTCGACAATTGCGGCAACTGTCGACAAACATAGTCGTACAATCTGATAGTGGCGGGCCAAGGGCTGTTCGTCGCGTTTGATGGTAGAACCCCGCGCCGGGAGCCGAAGTTCCGTAAGCGCCGTCCGGATCGCGGGCACGCGCTCGCCCCTCGGGCTGGTGTCGGGGCAACTATTACAGGCCGAGTCAGCGGCATGCGCTGAGACTCCGGCTTTCTGCATGAAGTTTTTCGTCCGTGCAGGTCAGGCCAGACACCGTAAACCACCGGTAACGGTTTGCACTGATCGGCCATGCGGGCGCAGAATAGACCGGCGAACACCATATCGCAGTTGAGCGTGCTCGACCGATGCCGATACGTTTTGTGCAGCCGCCAAGCTTTTGTTGGCGCGACAGTTCAAAGATCCTCCATAACATCCTCCTGCTCGGGTAGCCGCGTTTTAGAAGTGGATACCGTGCGAATACTCTTGCCTTCATGCATCAGCTCAAAGGCGCCTTGTTGATCATCTTCCAGACCCATGGTTGTGAGTGATGAAAGTATCGCGGTTCTCACATCTCTGCGCCTTGCCACATAACGAGGCAACTCGGTACGAACCTTTGAACGCCGCAAAGCAACTGCCGCGCCAGACCCGCCCAGGTTGACCAGCTGGAAAGTGCCGGTACTGATTTCCTTGCCGGCAACTCGGCGACCGTGATGGTCGACTCGGCCAGCCTTGTGACAGACTCCAGCGCGCGCGCCAATCATGTCTGCACATTGCCCAGCACTCGAAGGAGTAATCACACCACCTCGGTCATATCGACATGACCTCCTGAAATCGGCTTGTCATGTCCTTGGATTGACGAAATCGTTCGCGGCCAGCTCTGGCAAATATCGAACTTGGCCGGGTTGCACGTCGATAGCAAATAATCCGGCTGGCCTGGCCATGGTGGCGCCGATAATCGCGCAGGCAATACCGCCCAGGCCCAAAGATGGCCGACGGTCGCGCCTCTTCACCTTGGCGGTGTTGAGTACCGCACCGATGCGTGGTCACACCGCAACCAGCAGGCAGACTTCCCTCCAGCGGGCGCATCTTGGGAATCTTTGGCCAGGGCAACTTCGGCACTACGGTGATTACGGAGAAAGTCGAGCAGCCATGTAAAGTGATAGATCGGTTTGCCTGGTAAGAAACGCGAAGTGGCTCGGGCATGACGCCTTGCCCTGGGTAGCACGCACTGACTGGACACAGGTTGTCTTGCCCGACTTGCAGAATTTGCACTCACGGCACTCGGCGTATACAGCGGGATCAACGTGATGCGCCCCACTTCAAAGAGGGTACACCTCGCCTACCGCCTCGACCCATATCGCCACCTTCGTGGCCCAGAATCGCCGAAAGATCCTTCCGGGATTTCCCTACAGGTAATGCACGGTGTGGCAACACACACTGGCAACAATTGCGCACCAGCATTGCTTTTTGTGGCGGGGCCACATCACTCCATCAATTCTGTAATTGGCTTGCATGCTTCAAAAAGCAACGTTAGACGGGATTTGATCAATGCTTGCTTCACTGGGGGTTGATGACGCGATGCCCACAGTGTAGTATGAACGTCGATTCGTGGATAATAGCCACCAATACAAAACATTATGCTCATCAGGGATAATCATTGACCCCATGGGAAGGAATAGACGAGTTTGTCAGCGCGCGAGCTCGGTCATTTTCAGCGGCGCTTGCCAAGCGGCTGGGCCGTATCGTCTTCGCAACGGTCAGCCGTCAGGTGGCGCGGATTGAAGACGACGCAAGAACCCGTTTTGCTCTATGCGCAGTAAACGCGCAAGGTAGCCTGACGCGAGGAGGGTATACCTTTCCTCGCCCAATATGCCCAGCGCTGATCGACGCCCGCGATGAATGCATGCAGCGTCAGTGACTGGGCGGCCCCAAGGAGGCTGTTGCAGGGTCACTTGCGCAGTCGTCCTATGGCGAGGACTTCATCAATGCCGCTGCTCAATGACTTCATCAGCAGCATCCGCAGTTGAAAAAATCGAGATGACGCTGACGCAATCAGCGCTCGACCTGCTAAGCGGCAGCTACGATCTGGCCTCCGCCTCGGACGTCTGCAGGATTCCAGCATGATCGCGCACCGGCTTGCGCCAAGGCATATGTAATCTGTGCGCGGCCGCCCGCCTACGGAGCGCACACGGCCGCGCCGCACAGCTTTTCTGGTTGGCCCCAGGCTAACTGTCTTGTTGGGCAGTAGTGATACCGGCAATTTCAGCAGAGCGGGCGGAGATACCCCTGCGCAAATCAGGGCAACTGGCCAATGCAATAGTGGCAAAGCCGTTAATGGAGGCGGCCTGCGTGGTTTCGGGTTGTGGCAGCTACGCCGATTACTACGTCCATGGCACTTGCGCAGCGGCCGGTTACGCGCTCTTTTGCCCCAGCATCAAGCTCCGAACACGCGTATGGGCGTCTACAAAGCAAGGCAACCTGTCGCCTAGAGAAGAAAGGTGCGTCAGGTCGTGGGAATTGCTTCAAGAGAGGGGCTTGCCGGCAGAGAGGAATACGTCAGTAAGCCAAAGTGGCTAATTGGCGCAGGCAAACGAGCAGACACAAAAGGCGGAAAGATAGATGGGGAATAACCTCCGGCTGTGCAGTACTACTGATAGATCAAGGCGACTGTTTCGTATAAACAACTGAGAAATACTGCTTAGTTTATTCCTGAGCGCGCTGCTGCAGCTCTGGATCAGACTGGATGCGCGTGGTCGATCTCATTGTAAATCCGGTACTTCAATACGCGACTTCGCCACGGCTCCATCATTTCTCCCTGAAGCTTCCCCAGTTGCAGTGGCCTGAGCCTCGCTCCTGGTCTTCAGCTTCGTTCAGCTTTCTGAGTAGAACTCGTCACGATTTCAGCACTTACCTTCCGGCTTCAACGAAGCTTTCAGATAGCATCCGAAATCGCGCGAGTCTTGCCTGCTCGCTCGGTGCCTGTGCGGGCACCTTCCTGCGCAAACGGCAGCGGAGGTGGCAAAACCGAAGGTGGCAGGCAAATAGCAGCTGTCCCCAGTGTTTTTCAGGTTAAGTCTATGTTTTTCTTTGTTTTTGGAATCCTGGTATCATATCCATTTTGCGTGCCAAGTCCTTAAAAGACAGATACAACCACATTGATTTAAATAGCTTTTATGTTGAATCACAGACATTTTATGGATTTCTCATCTAGCCAAATAAAGCTTTATGTGTATCTTTTTTTCACATGAGCACAAAAATACCCGTTCAAAATGACACACAATGGTGGAGAGCGACCCTGGGACAGCATCAAGCGGCTTCAGCGCACGCTATTAGCTCTTCGTGGGTGCTGCCTCTGCTGCTGCTTACCGCGCTGGGGCATTCGCTTTGGTCTGGGCAGGCTAGCCAAGTTTTTAGGAACACGATAAAGAATGATCTTGAGTTGATCGCCCGCGCATCAGCA
>Ga0163217_1079251_pt1 | contig 17570 bp, 9 predicted proteins | sample SynspAceP_FD_185933 | JGI IMG/M metagenome (GOLD analysis project Ga0163217, IMG submission 185933) | Saline lake microbial communities from Ace Lake in Antarctica - Synechococcus sp. Ace-P (PacBio error correction) | ecosystem: Environmental > Aquatic > Non-marine Saline and Alkaline > Saline ...
CCAAACCCGCGCCGCCAAAGAAAAAAAAAAAAAAAGGAAAAGGAGAGATAGAGGGCATTTTTTTTTTTAGAAATGTCCCCCCGTTTTTAAACGATCAATAAAGTGAAACAAATTATCCAAAAATGAAGTTGCCCCTTTTTAAAACGTCCACCATAATGGGGGAGGGGAAACATCCTTTTAGCAAGTGGGGTGCCAAATGGCAAAGAAAACAAAGAAAAGAAAAATTTGAATCAAATTGTAGAGGAGCCTAACAGAATCTTGCTAGTAAAATGGCTTGGAATGGAATAAGGGAGGAATATCTTTGCGCTCATTAGCCGAATGTCGGTTGAAAAACCATACTAAAGCAAATCAATTGTAAACCAAATACAAGCCTTAGAATCACTCAATAATAGGTGATTTCCCTGAGGCTTTTTAATTGCAAACTAATAAACCTTATGGTTTAATTCCTTTTTTTAATGGATAAGCTATCTGAAAATTCTGAGTAATTATTACTGTTTATTTACTATTTTTTTAATAATATTCGAGTTGGTTCTCGATGGTGCTACTGGCCTGGATTTGATTTTACTTTAGAAGGAATAGAGCTCCTTCTACAAGAAGATTCCTGTACAGTATTATCATATGTGTTGTGTTGATTTAAACATTCTCAACCGCCAAGTAATCTACGGTTTCCTCTTCAATTAGATTAACCAAAAAAGTTGCATTAGATCTTCATCAACAAGCATTCTTTGCATGCTAACGCGATAATGGTATCGCAAGCTTTTTTTTATCTTTATAGGTTCTTCGTAACTTTTTCATAATCAATCACTGATATGCTTCCTACTATTTCTTCGTACGATATTTCGTTCCATGTTGAAAGCATTCATGAGTAACCGGACCGGTATTCATCGACCAAAATTAGCAAAATCTGATTGCGTTCTTTTTGGGCATAATCTGTAACAAGTAATTCTTTTAATGAGGAAGCTGCGTTTTTCATTACTATCGAATATATAGGTCGTATATAGTGGGAGAATAATTAAAATTCATCTGGTTTATTTTTCTTCAACACCCTTAACATAAGCGTGCGAAAATTCTTCGTATTTTAATATTTCCATATGACGAATATCTTATGCACCATCTTGAATCAACTGGAATTAATCGAGTACTAACCTTTTTACACTAACTAGTTGACTAATCTCTTTTATATGACATGTCTGTGGAACAGTGATCATTTCAGTTCTTGGTATCCCCCCCCCAATAATTTCACCACTCATTTCGATCATCAAAGCAAAGACGTTTTCAACAAATTGATATCATGCTCTATTTATCTCGCCGCTTTTATAAGACTTTCTCCCAATAGATAATTCGAGAGCTCTTCTTCCGAAAACGCCTTCACTCAATTATTTTTTGATTAGCAACACCCAATGCTTGAGAAATTTCTTATTTTGCTTAATTTGTTCAAAAATGAAAACGATAGAATCATTTAGTTTGAACCAAAATTGTAACGCGCCTGAGCAATGATTAACCCTATTTTTTCAAGTATGAATTGATGGCTTATATTTTTTTGGAACTTAAGTTCACCGATCAATTATTCTTGAAGAAAGTTAATACTGGTATAAATGATAAGAGATGATAGAAGATAGTTTTCGAAATAGAAGATGGTGAATTGAAGATTTGTAAATAACATATAAGCAAACGACCGAAAGTTGACTGCTAACCAAAGACCAATTGCAGAAAGAGTAATCCGTGACACTCCCAATTGAAGTAGCAGATAGATTAGTATCAGTTTTTGGAGTCAGGTTTTTTAGCAACTGTTGCTTTTTTTTGCGCATCTTCAATAAGAAAATCCAATTTGAAGGGCGTAAGTACGGGACTAAACACAAATTTCGGACATTACAAATAAAGATTGCAATTAATAATGAAAGAACAAATCATACCATGTTATTGACAAATGGATGCTGTACGTTACACAACGCAAGCTTCACCTCCTGTTAATTCTATCAGCTATTATTCAACTAATGTTTATTCTGTATGTGTTAAGGATTGTAAGAAAAGTTTTTAGATATAAAAAACCATAAAATAAATTAAGGATCATAGTTAAGCTGTAGCCTAAATGTATGTGTTTTGATCATTAATTCATTGAATTTCTTGTTTTTTCTCCCCGAGTTCCTCGCGTCACTTTAATTTAATAAGTAACTTATATTAATTGATTTTTAAATTAATTATGTAAAGATACTGGAGATATTCTAATTTTTAAAAACAGGTCTTATAATGTTTCTTACCTTAATATGATAAAAGTTAATGTAAAAAACCATATTTATCTTCTGTTTTTTGTAATAAAAGAGAATAATAAGGCTATAACGCAATTATCTCCTAACTTAAGAGAGGATTCAAAGCGTAAAAATAAACAGTTGATATCTTGCAACTATGAAAAATGAAAGAACCATCAAAAAGTAAATAAAGAAGGATGGTTAAAACAAATGAAAAGCAAAAGATTTTTTCAAAAAGGGGTTGGATTTTTTTTATCTAACTGCGATTATGGCAAAAGTTAAAAGCCTCAAATTAAAAAATTTCTTGAAAAGCTTTAAAAAAAATATGCGAAAAAGTTTCATGCAATAAAATCCTCAATTCTTATGAATTTTTATTAGCTCTTTATTTAGTAGTAGTTATTTATTGTATATTTAGGGCTGAAACTCAAACGTCTTCGAACTTAAAAGCTGGAAACTTGAACAACCAACAACGTATATATGAATATCGAACGGAGATGAAGCGGGTACGCTTATTCACATTAAAGGGTCATTTTAATACCGCTAGAATTGATATTTCAACCTTCAATCCAGGGCAACGTTAATCTCAACTGAAAGATAAACGATTCTAATGACATAAAGGCTTTGATGTTATTCGGGATACTCGTCCAGCAGTAGTTTGTCTAAATGGAGGAAAGATAAAGTGGTGGCGGCAGTACCATAAGCCAACAACTAGCAAAAAATGCTTATTTAACACTAGATCAAAGTTAATATAGAAAACTAAAAGATTATTTTTTAGCGATTGAAATTGAAAAACAATACTACAAAGAAATGAATATTAGAAATGTATTTGAATAACGCTTATTTGGCGATATGGTGTTGGGAGTAGAAGATGCTTCGCAATAAATACTTCGGGAAAAAATGCTAGCGATGTTTCTATTGACTGAGCGGCTACAATAGCCGAAGCTAAAAGCACCAACTACCTATAATCCCACGAGACAACCTTAATTAATTGCCTATCAAGACGTAAAACGTACATAGATTTATTAATAAACATATTAAGGCGTTTCCAAAAAAAGGTGAAGCAGCAAAAAAATGAAAACCTTGCAACTAATGGAGACGATTATCAACAAAATAATGTTATTCAGTGACCCTTATTATTTTGATGCAGTCATTGAAGAAGCAATAAATATAATTATGGTTTTAAAATGAAATTTGAGATATTAAAACAATAAGCTATAAAATATATACCTCACTAATCAAAATTTAATCAATCAAGAATGGATCATAACCTATTGAAAATGATTGGCTTTTTTCTGATCGCTTCAGACGTGAACGTTAGTACAAAGTGGGCTTCTGTTTGCAATGAACCCTAACACTGGCGTATTTATGCTATTAATAGGGGGACGAGGTGAACATACCTCTTTAAGAGGGTTCAATCGAGCGACTCAAATCAAACGACACCCACCGTTCAATATGATCCATTGGCCGTTTATACTCTGCTTAGAATCTGGTATGAAATGCGATTCTATCTTAAAAAGAGCATGAAAAAAATCTTCTGGATCAGATGAATTATATCACCAGAATTATAATCTTAACATTGCTGGAGAAATCCAATGTATCAAGCTTTTAGCTCAAATGTTTTAAATGCACTGCGTTGGCTTTTTAGATACAATAGGTTGGAAAAAGAATAAAAAAAGTAGAAGATTTTCGCGTATAGCCAGTTCAAGAAAAAGACAGTCCTTGGATTAGCTCTTGGTGCAACAAAAGGAGGCGTAAATCGCCTCTTCAGATGGCTAGTGCATACACGGTTTTTTCAAATGCTGTGATTTACGTAGCGGAAGGGATTCTTTACTTACTAAAATTGTCGATGCAACAGGAAGCTGGATAATGTCGATAATACGGAGAATAAAACAAAAAAAGTCACTTTCGCCTGAAATGGCTGAGAAGATGAACGAGTATGGCTAATTGGGTGTGATTTTACAAATGGAACAAAGTCTAGTATGAGACGCACCAGCGGGCTATGAATAGCTGAGAAAACAAGGTAGTTAAACAGAAGTTAACCTTTAATGATTCTGGTGGACTACAGACAATGGACCAGTAAGGATATTACTCCTAGCTATCGTGGTTCTACGTGATTGGCTTTTGGGATATATACGATGAAAACCATTATTGGGAAAGGTAGCTCAACAGGAAGTAGTCCCGTTTTTCAATTACAAGATGCAAAAACATGCCTCCCAAAAACAACCTAACTTCATTTGGTACGAACTAAAGTGCCGAAACAATTTGTAGTTCCAAAAAGAAAACGAACTCTTCTCAATGGCAAGAGAATCCTTCCCAAAGAAAATAATTGGTCAATGGGGAGAACAATTCAAAGAAGGGATAAATTCAGTTTGATAAGAATAAAAACAGTAAATTTGTTAGAGCGTTTTTAACAATCGTTGACTAGTTTCCTCGAATAAAATGAGAATATTGAAAAAAAATAGTGAGAGCTGGTATAGTATAACGGTCAAAGAAATAAAATTCAGGAGAGTGGTATGGATTTGAACAACATTTATGAATACAAGCAAACCAACTTGGAACAAGAATTAAGAGAAAACGGAAAGCTATTTCAGACTTTGAAAGTAGCGCTTTCAATCTGTGAAAGCTGATTCTGAAGCCAACGAAGTTTTTCAAAAAATTCAAGAGGTTCAAATGAAATTACCAAACATAAAACAAATGTTCTGGTGAAGAAAATGTTTAGAAGAAGAACATTAATGAAGCACAAGAAATCGGCTTTAAAATCAGGTGAAAATAACTGATTAAAGATTTTAATGGATGGCAGAACAAAAATTTAAGTACATTAGTTGATGACTTAACCGTATTATTATGAAAACCAGTAACTAAGATATTCTACCAGGGTTAATTTTTACAAAAAAAGAGGTTCACTAGTTTTAATTAAGAGTGGTGAGCTTCTTTTTTGTACATATAGTTGGAACACATATGTGCCCATTAAACAGTATGGTAATTTTATTAGTAGAAAGGAAGGATATTATCATGGTTAAGTTCTATTCACCGGTGCTGAATTGCACTTAGATAGTCCTTTTATGGTTGAATCAATGCCCGAATTTGTTTGGCAAGCAATTTAACGTTCGACCTTTGAGTCAACTATCTCAATTAATAAATGTGCTATTGAAGAGAAGGTTGATTTTGTTGCCTCGTTGGTGATATTTAGAATGTAGTGATGATGTAGTGTCAAGCTCAGCTTTTTTTAGAATGAATGGAGCGATTAAAGAAAAAGAGATCCGAGTTTATTTATCACATGTGTAACCATGATTACAAGGAAACCAGGGGTTACACTTGGAAATGCCAAAGAATGTAATTATTTTTGGTTGAAAATTCCTGAACACTATTTGGGTACAACTGACAAATAAAAAATGAAAAAGTTGCTAAATAACAGGTTTTAAGTTATATGAACGTTGGATAAAAAGAAAGAAAAATAAAGCTACCCTAAAAAAAATAATCGAAGCGGACTTTCAAAAATGGTATGCTTCATGGTTTTTCTCAGAAGGGTTAGAATCAGAACATGGTAATGTATGCCCCTTTTACTTTAAGAGAGTTAAGGAAAGCAAAACAATATGATTTACTGGGCTTTAAGGTCCCACATTACATAAACGGCAGCCAGTTAGCAACCCATCCTCCAATCATTTTTCAGGCAATATCTCAAGGCGAAATAGTAAAGAAAGTGGAACCAAAAGGTTGTGAGTTAGTTTACGTTAACAAATACTAAAAGAAACAGATTGATTTTTATCAACAGCAAACTATTCCGCTGGGAAAAATTTTGAACTATCTATTAAAGGGTTTAGTAAGTTTTAGATAATGTTTATACTTGCCTTCACAAGCTGTCCATGTGCAAAAAAAGTACAGACGTATAATTTATTTGTTTCGATTGATTTAAAAGCGCAAGATAAACGTTTATTAAGAGGTAAATTAGAAAACAAAAGATTACTTCAAGGAGAGTTGCAGATAGCTCTACAGCAAAGATTGCAACAAGACCGATCATTTTGTTTGGATAGTATCAAATCGAGATTGGGGTAAGCTGAAAAAAAAGAGAAATGGACAGTATACGCGCTTTTTTCAGAAAGAATGGCAAAAAGCACTTTATAGAAATGGAAGAAGAAACAACGTTTCATGAAATTTAAACAGAAGTAACTCTTTTTGACTACAACAAAATATCAGATTTGCTTAGTTCAAGAGACCTCCTCATACAGGTTATTAAGATACTGACGTGCAAAAAATCAAGTTTCAATGCTGTGTTAACTATTGAAGGAAGTGATTGAATTGAAAATTATAATCAATAGAAATTTACGGATTTGGCATAAGTGATTGACTAAAAAATGAAAACTAGAACAAGTCCTAGTTTTTTTATGGCGAGAATGAAGCAAGGGTAAAACAACTTTAGATGGCTTTTATTATTAGATATACTATTTGGTTTTTCCCTCGAAACAAATTCAGATTTGCCGCTATTGAACCTAAAAAACTACTAGTCAATATGGAGGAAAAAGTCTACTAATAAGAAGACGACCTTAATACGGAAAATCAGTATTGACGATAAAAGGTAAGGCAAATGGAAAAATGTGACCGTTTACATTACCAAGTGTGAAGACAAGGTTCAATAAATATTAGGAAAAGTTAGTTTATGGTATAGATAAACGACTTATCAGGCTTTTATTTTCATTCAATCTTTTTGGATACAGAAAGATTCAACGAATGAATAAAAGCTAAAATTAATAAATCGCTTTTTTTTTAAAGTTGTGGGAAGTTAGGTAATGAAAGCGCATCTTTAAAACTCGCGATAAAATTTAAACAGAAGCGTGGTTAAGCTTTTAACAAGCAGACCCTGGACGAGTCTGACATAAAGTAAAAAAATTTAGAGAAAGTGAAACAAAAAACAACAACTTCGAAATAGCAAAAGGGAAAAAATAATCAATAACACACACATATATCTGAAAAAAGAAACATAGAACTAAGAAATAGAAAATATAAAAGTGCACGAAGGTGAAAACGAAAACTCACTTAAGAGGCACTAAGTTCGCCCTAGCCGTTAACTGGAACCATTTTTCAGGAAATATAGCGATTCAAGAAAGATATAAGGGAAAAAATAATATCAAAAACATGCCTCAAGATGGTTTGTTTCAACTTAATCGATTTAAATCAATCAATTGAATCAACTTAGAGCAACAATGAAATGCCAGAAAAGAACGTTCTAAAGCAGCATGGAAAAAAGGTCACTTGGACGAAAGCCAATCTTATTATAGAAACCGAAAAAAATGCATTCCAAAGAAAAGGTATCTTTCAATAGATAAGTACAAAATCTATTTTTACATAGAAAAGAAATTTCTTGAACGAGAAGTAATAAAAAAAGAAATCCAGCAAAGTGATGCCGTGGTAAACTTCACTAGGTTTTGAATATTGGACAACGGATTCCATTACGTCCAGAACAACAACGCAAAAAGAAAATTATCAAACCTCTATCATCTGTTTTGGAGGAACGTAAATAAAGTGAAGCAAATACGAAAAAAAGACTTTCCTGATCTTGATCAGCAAAATTTCGTTATCAGAGGCAATTAGATTAAGATTGAACCTGGAGATATGGACAATCAATATTTCAAGAAACGGAAAAAAGATATCACAGTCAGAAAATCAGGAAATATAACGAGAATCAGTTCTTGATGAACAAAAAAATTAAGTCTAAAGAGAAAAAATAAACGTTTGAAAACCTAGCCTTAACTGATTTATTAGGAGTAGTACTAGGAAATTTCTAGTTTATAACTGAAGGATACAGATTGTGGTTTTCTTCGTGGCCTTGATTAAGGGATAGCAATGCGTTGGAGTAACAAACTTACTTATTTTATAAAAAAATCTAAAAAGAAAACAATGTGAAAAAAAGATAAACGATATCTTGAAAAACACTTATGCAGATATATTAAACAAATTGAATTAAGTAAGCAATGCGTGCTCAGTCTTAGCTGAATATGATCAAAAGTGGTAATGAGGTCCAAGCAAACACAAGACACATAGAAAAATATACAAATCAAAATAAAGAATTAACGAAACAAGTTGAAGCCAAAATCATAGTGAATTAATGGTTACCCTGAAATATGACTGATAAGAAATTTTATGAATCAAAGAAGATCTTTTGATTCTTTACGTGACGAGTTCCAAGCTGTGGATGAAAAGAGAAATTTTAGATAAGAAAGATCTGAACAGTTGTCACAATGGAAATAACAGGTGCAATTTCTGGAGTCGTAATCTTTAGTTGAATTGGGAACACTTCCATCTGTTTTCTATCAGGTATTAATAATTTTACCAAGATTCTCTAGTGGAGTTGAAACAAGACCTTTCTTAGTCATACAAAAAAAGAAAAGCTAGACAAGAGCAAATGACAAAAATAGTATACGTAACAGAGAAAATTTTTGAAAGCAAAGAGTAGTGTTAGTTGCGCATCTGGTTGAGTGCAAAAAAATGAAGAGGATTTTCGCAAAAAATTTGTTCTTGTTTGATGAATGGAACGAAAAAGGCTCGTTTGCAGTTATTGGACCACAACAAGTTTTCAGAAGAATAATTAAGTTATTAGAACAGTTTCCGAGACCAAGAAGATCTATTGGTGACAAGATTGGAAAAAAATAAAACAAAAGCTACTTCCAATTCAATAGAGTAAGGGTGGAAGAACAGCTAATTAATAAAAGAATAAGAAAGAATTGGCTTTGAAAGAACTAAAAAAGGTGGAGAGATTCCTTATCTTGCTACAGGAGTATGCAAATCTCAAAAGTGAGTTACAAGAATAAGTAGAATAAAGGGAAGTACGTACACAGTTGCCGCTGAATTAATTGAAGCGTGCGATGACACATGCAACGTAAAAAAATCGATTTCCCTGAAACAAATCCAGAATAAACAAAAATTTTTGAAACTGTTAAACTATAAGGGTCCAATATAAAAAAGTCCTATTAAAAGAAGAGAAAAATAGAAGTTAAGACAGGACGGGGAAAGGCCCATTTTTGGAAATTACCTTTTTTTTCAGAGCTACTCTCAAGGTACAGTGAACAGTTTGTATTGGCTCTAAGATTTGCTTTTTTGGTTAAAAAAATGCGAAATTGACATTGTACCATTGACCGATTAATGCTATGATGGCATTGTCAATTTTGATCATCGGCGCAGATTGCAAAATCTGATAGATATTCCGATTCAGGCAAGATGCAGCAAAACGACCCAAAGTTTTTTTATTTCACATTTGGATCAACAATCTTAACTAGAATTCGAAAAGAACAGATTAGAGAAATGTTATAGCATAGAGATAGTTTATATAGAGCGGTGGAGTTATGAGGAAAAGAAAATTAATTTGAATATAGGTGGTAGATGAAGCTTTTGACTAATCCCAACCTTTATTAATTAATCCGCAGAATATACGTGTAGCAAAAAAAAACGGCAAAAAATTTTATTGCATTTACTTATTCAAGAACACAAGCGCAAATGGATGGGAAATTTTTGGGGATGCATCAGAAGCAGAGATTGCTTCATCTGCACTGTCGTGCAAAAGTAATCAATATAATTCTGGAAAAGAGAGAGTTTGTATCAAGGTTAAAGATCCTCAAAGTAAAAATTTTAATTAAAAGCGGACAAGGTTGGAGAAACCCATAGTCCTGAAAATTAATTTATTGAGCCGGCGCGCCCTTAAAGATAATGAATCATAGATGGAGAACTAAACGTAACTCTTTTTGAAATAACAAATGCTAATGATGACTAGAAATGTTCGTTATTTGTTTGAACATATCAAAAAGACTTCTTTCAATTTCTCAGCAGCTTAAAAGATTTTCAAACCATGCTTCTTTGTTGGAGGACAACTAGCTTTTCCAGCACCACATATCAATGTTAAGGATGGCTAAAACAGGATTGCGGATCATATGAGGAAAATCAATAAACCATATTGTATTCAGGAATTACAATTTTTACATGATTTAGGACAAAAGTTATTGAAATATCCGGACCTATCTCAACAGAATATACGATTAGAAGGCAAATTTATTAGGCCATTATCGTTATTGTTGAATGAGCTTATTCAACTAAAGCTTTGTCAATCATTAAAAAATAGACCCGATAAAAGTGAGAGTTTCTTTTAATAAAACATATGGTCTTCGTCTCATTTAACGGAAAATTAGACCTACGGAATGCCTGTAAGACCTAAATTGAGGAATCGAAATTCATATTATTGATAGATAACCTAGATGCTACAATCACTTATGTTGAATAGGCAAGTTTAAGTAGAACAGAACCACCCGGCGATTTACTGAACGACTATTCGATTTAGATAATCGGGTCCTTTTACAAACCCTAGGTAGTGGATAAATGAGAAAGATTGAAGAACGAATAATTTTATGGTGTAGCTGAATTTTTGCTCAGCTACACTATTTCTTTTGATTATCTTATTGAATAAAGTTTTTTAGAGAATCTAAAAAAAGGACCAATTTTTCCTTATGGAAAAGAAAATAGCGTCTTTTTTTGTTTTACGAGTTATTTTTGATACGTATCAAAAATTTAAAAAGATAAAAAGTTAAACTATGATTATTTTAGCACTCAGAAATCAGCCCTGCAGGTTCTGTCTTTTCTGATTTCCTTAGCGATGTGTCAGCTTTTTTAAAAAAGATAGCTGTCCATTGCACGTAGAATAAATCAGCAATCATTTAATTACGACATTAGCATCGTTGCAATGAATTTTAGAAACGAATAGATTGGGGACAGCAGCACTGTCTGCTAATTTATCTTGTAAACAATTGTTCTTCTTATTGTTTACGTCTCTTCTTCTAAATGAACCTTTTCAAGATTTTTTATCCATTTTTTATGATAAGGTAATTCATATCAAGATTTTAACCGTTCAGTAGTCATTTTACCTTCTTCTAGCTGTTTAGCGTGCTTCTCTTCAAATTCTGAAACATCTCCTCGTGAAGAGAAGTTACATTCCTCCACCTTTTCAGCAAGTATTTGTAATCTGTAGAGTTTTCTTTTGAAGAGACAAAATCAGCACCATCATTTAATTCAAGTAAATCATTCTTTGCTTTTGCTTTCATCTTCAAACAAAGAATAATGGAGAAACCAGTCATTGGAGCGTAAAAGCATCATATGCTGCTTTCACTTCTTTAATCAGTAAAACTTCAGAATTTCCTTTTCTTACGGCTTCTTCAATTAGCAAGTTTAAACGTATAGTATCCTTGTATGAAGCATCTGTAAATCCTGAAGAAGCAAGAACATTTTTAAAATGCGCAGAGCACACCATAAGATTCTTCTTGAGTTTATACTCATCATTTAACTTTTTTGTCTGTGATTGTTCACCATATTTTTTCGTTAAAACATCTTTAAAATTAGTTGTTGTAGAGTAGACAGGATCCAACATTTGGTTTCAATGGGCTTCATAAAGTTCATCTTGTGAAATTTTACCAGCCAGTTGAGAAAGGCAAATCTGTATTGGTCTGCAACATCCGGCAATAGTTAAACCAGCCTAAAATAGTTGCAGTTGTTCAATAATTTTTTCATTATAAGTAGACACACATCCATTTCTTTTAATTAACATACTTAACATTTCCAGTCAACAAGTAAATTAATATACAACATGTCACTTAAATTAAAAAAACAAAATTCGGCAAACAATAAATAAAGTCTACTAAAACTCACAAAAAGAACACAATACGGAATAAAAAATAAACAAAGGTTTCCAAAAAAGTAAAAACACAATGTTTATTGCGCATGCACTTTTTTTGGGACCTTCCTTCCTCATATTGTTTTTATTTTTTTTCTTTATGCCGGGTGAACTTGCTGATTTTAAAACCTTCACATCTTTTGAAAGTTTTTTTTCGGTTTGTTTCTTGAATTCTTCGCCAATACGTGGTTCTGTTTGATTTGTAAAAGTCTTCCGTTGATGCAGTTATCTCTTGAGTGAAGTTCAATCCTGCTAAAGCTTTTCGCTTCATTTGAAAGTGTTTGAAAAAGCTTCTTTTAGTTCATCTCATACTTTTTAGGTTACATCATCTAACTAAAAGAGTGGTATCATCTTATATTCGAGTAAATAAATTCAACCGATTGCTCGTTCACCTGATCTTGGAGTTTTAAATAGTTGTATAAAATAACCTCCTCTAAAAGAGCAAAAATAAGTCCTTCTTAAAAAAATATCGTTTGCTCATGAGTATAACCCCTCCATTTTTTCTTCTTAATTGAAATGTGCCAATCTATCTAATACTTCAGCAGTATAGGTATTTGGTTATCACCAAACGACATACTCGAAATCATCCTTTTCGTGTAGCGAGGAATCAGGATGAACATACTATTGAAATACGATTGATAAGAACAGAGCCCATTATTTATTGTACAAATATTCATACCAGTTTAATAGTTATCGATTGTTTAATCGCAAAAATAACGGCCGATTTTTTGGGAATACGCGAAAATACAGTCGCGCTAATTCCTTTATCATAAATCAAAAATTTCAACTACGTGTTTTTTGGAAGAACTAAGGTTGACCGGTTGCTAACTTGAGTTAAATCAAGGATGCAATGTTTATTCTTCATCCTCAATAAATCTTTCTGCTTGGATTTCATTGTTAATGATTTTGCAACACAAACACACTCCTACACAAGATAACCTTCTTTCTCCAAGTTTTTGGACTTTTAAGAACAAGATAACTATATAAGCTAACATACCGTAGTCATCTTCAATCTTTAAATGTAAGCACAAAATTTAAATAAAGTGAAACGCTAACTAAAAAAACTGAGTAAAGGCAACTTTGAGTATCTCTTTATGTACAATTAAAAATTTTAAGAAAAAAGAGAGGGACCAAAAAAAATGAGTCTAAAAGTATTAAATGTTCAGGCGGCTAATACTGCAAGTTCCTGTATAAAAAGATGTATCCTTTGAAGTAAAAATGAATGGAGATAAACTTGTGGGGTTTTTTTTTTTTTAATTGCCCCCCCTTTTTAATTTGGAAATGCCCTTTTTTTTGGGGAAAAAAAAGTTTTTAACAAAAAATAAAACATTTAAAAGGGCCAAAATAAATTAAACGGTTTGAGGAGCGATAAAAGGAGAAATAATACTAGATGGCCAGACAATTAAAACAAGAATCATAGTTCGCACGATTGGTTATGTTCCTGAAAATGGCAGTTTTATATTGAAAGAATTAACTATTGCGTGAGCATATTGAAATTAACTTGGAATATGGCTTATGATATTCCCCTCTGAAATTGCATTTTAAAAGAGCTGGGAAATTACTTTAAACTTTTTCGATTTAGAAAATAAGCTGATGGACTTCCCCTGGCATATTTTTCTAAAAGGATAAACAAAAGTTATGAATTCTCTGTGCGTTTTTTAATTGAACCTCGTTTTAAATATATTATTGATGAATCCATTTTGTGGGTTTAAGATCCATTAGGATTAATGCAAATTATTAGAATTTGATGAATGAAATGAGCAAACAAGGAGCTTCTATTTTGATGTCCACGTCAATAATATTAGCTACAGCAGAAAGAGAATGTGACCGTTTTTGGTTTACTCCATTGAAGGAAAAAGTACGAGAATTGGAAACTTTGGCTGAATCTAAGAGAAACATTTCCCCCCCCCCCCGGGTATGCCATCCCTGCAACATAGTATGAATTTATCTTCAACTTGACTAAAGAAGAGGATGACAAGATGAATGATGATTATTGGAAAAAAGAATCTGCTAACATCAGAAAAAAATGATGCACATTTAAAATATGTATTGAATGATCATTTTGTTTGATTTTATTCTTTTTGGAGCCTTAGGGTATGCTTAATTCACTAACTACTTAAAAGTTTAACAGATTCGTTTAAAACTATGGACGCCGTAATAGCCGGTGTTTGTTTTTTACAGGTTTAAATCTTATCGAAACCTAGCACTTTTTTTGAAGCAAGCAGATATTGTTTTTTAATTTACCTAAAAGAAAAAGATTAAAAAATTATCTTCATATTAGCCAAAATAAACGGAGTTATTATTTGTGCCAGCTTGTTTAATATTTAACTAGGGATCAATATAATGTATGCCATATTGGTCGCAGACGTCTTTCGTTTAAATTACGATTGTTCTCTTTTTGTATATACTTAATAATGAATAAAAAATTAGAATTGAGATACAACATCTTTGTAAAGAAAGTTTTCTCCTCACATAAAAGAAATAAAATTAACTTATATTTTTTTAGTTACAATATTGCTGAAGTCTTTATTAGTATTTTTTGTCACGCTGGTAGGAAATTCGGTAGCTTTATAGATGAAACGGAGTTACTGGTTAAAGTATGGGTTAAGTATTAAGCTATAATTCTTCAATATCAATGGCAGATATCAATAAAAACAGAACCGGAAATCGTTGTACAACGATTTATCAAATTTATCAATTTTATTTACAGATGTTAACCTATTTTAAAAAGTAACGGTCAAGAAGACGTAATACTTAGCTGTTTTCCTTTAAATAAACAATAAAAAAGATCATGAAAAAACATTTAATATTTAATATACACGAAGCGTTCTCAGAAGGTACTGAAGTATAGTGTCTATTTATCCGCTGTCCTTTGATCTGCCATGGACTTATGTTAGTTGTAGAACGCATTTTTTGCTTCATTTGTTTTAGTAAGCATCTTTTTTTGTATTTGACGGGATTTGTCAGTTAATTCCACTATATTTTCATTTGATATCTGGCGATGGCCGTTTTATTAATCCAATTAAATCAATCCAACAAAAACTAAACCAGCGGGATAAAAGCAATTTTTATTTAAACTACTTCTAATACAAAGTTTTGGTACTCCTTTGTCTTATTGTTTTATCTTTATTTGAAGCTCATATTGATGCTACTTTAATGGTAATTTAAGTCTGTTATTCAGTTATTTTAATTTTGCCAACCTGAATAAAAAACATGCAACGATATTAAATTGATTTGTTAGTTAAGATAAATGAATTCTGATTTGTCAAATAAGCATACAAAATCATCTTCATCCATGTTAACTCATAAAAACTTCCAAGCGGTGTTTTGTAATTTAATGAACTTTCTTGGAATTGATATTCGGTTTGTTTCAAGACGATACAAAGCCTCGACACTTCGTTGAGAATCCATTTCTTTGGCAATTCCATCTTTTCGAAGAAGCCCATTAGGAAATTCTTCGTTAAAAGCTCTGGTTGTGAAGGCGTTCCAGGTCAGCGAAGTAGATAGCGACATCAGTGCTGGGTTGCAACAAAAAGATATTCCAGTTGGAGAACATCTACCGCAATCAAAAGTAATTGATTTGAATAATTTTTTTGGTAATGGAATTGGAACCATTGATTCACATAGCACTCTAATGTCAGCCAGGCTTTTACGCCTTTGGCTTAAGGTTAATGATAAGCTTTCGATAAAATCTCTACTAGAGTAATGCCGCACTTTTGTGCGGACACTACCATGGTATCTCCTTCGATATGCACCAAATTCTTACTTAAATGTTTGATAATCATTATCTATTCAGACGATATTTCGTTTTAAAAAGCTTGTCTACCTCTACGTTCTTGATGTCCGTCTAGGCTTTTCTTTCCCTTCATTGAAGGGTACTTCATCGAATGTTTTTTCTTTAAAATTGTCTATAAAGTGTTCGTAACGGAACAGTCATTGTCCATTCTTTACGCCTCATAATACATCAGCGTCCAGCCTTACAGCTCTTTTTCCTTGATAAAACGATGTTGTTTCTTCTGGTAAAAAACTTTTTCGCGTCCACACTGCTTCTTGTTTTCCTTATTACCGTAGGTAACCGAAAGCTGTATGCTCTGCTCTGAAGAACCTGATAACATTATAAAATCGCTGTTCGAGTAACGCTTCAAGTAAAGCACTATTTTTAGCAACTAAAGCAGCCTTGATGGAAATAAGCTTCTATCCATCATGTATTCATCCCATGGTAATATGGGTATATGGTCTTTTGTGATCACTCACTTGTTTCCTATGGTTGGGAAACTACAATTAGAGTTATCCAACGAAATGGCTTTTTTCATTTGTAATAGGCTTAATTCTTACAATCCACGACATCATAAAACTTCAGTAATCTTTAAATATAAAAGTTAATAGTTATGTGAACAAAGTATCAATCTAACGAATCTATTTGAATAGAGGAGAAAAGAATGAAAGTTATTGGAATAATCCAATCTTGTTGAACGGGAAGAATGTAAATCGATTATGGAAGATAGGGGTAATCAAATTCGCTGATGGCTTTATGAAGTTAACGTGTTTATATATGTGTAATGTTTTACTGAAAGCAACATATGATTGAACGTTTATTCAACAGGTGCTAAAAGATAGATTTAATTTACCATTACAAGAGAAAAATTAAAATAAAGTGTTAAGTGAATTAATTGAAGGAATCAAATTGGAACTGGTAATATTATTACAATTGACCAGAGGAGTTTCCAAGCCCAAAAATTCATGCTTATACAGAAACCTGAATGTACTTCAACTGTTTTCACACTTCACAACAGTGTTGCCCACGTAATTTGAAAATGAATGCCAACGATGGTATAACAAGGTTTATTACGTTACCAGAACTGAGATGACATTGTGATATTAAAATCCATCATCTTTTAACGAATATTATGGCTAAGCCATTACACACAAAAAAGTAAAGATTGAACAATCTGTATCGTGATACATCGTGGCACAGAATGCTCTAACATCTAACATTCATAATAAATACAACATTATTTATACTCTCTGATGTATTTAATTTTACCTGATAACAAATCAGTACTGTTTTAAAGTGCTAGACAACTGAAATACACAAGTTTAAAGAAGAAACTTTACACTCAATAGAATTAAAAGAAGCAGATAAGTATTTGCATTATCACAATGAGGCAAATGCCTTTAATACGAATGATGTGAGCTTGTTTGGCGCTGCGCTGCGCAACTGCCCTGGGGCAGTCTGTCTAAGCTGCTACACCACCGCGCCCCTTTAGTTACCCCGAATTGAAACGAGCCTGTGGTAACCAACACCTATCACTGAAATTAAAATAGCGCATCCGAATAATTTACCCACCCTGCACCGACGCAACTCCTAAAAAAAGTATCGTCTTTAGACTTTTTTATATCAAGAGGCCCCCGCGCATCACCTTACTGCACGAACGATAGTTAGGAGGCCGCAACGAAAGAAAACAAAACAAAATAGCAAATCTATTTTAGGTTTATTATTATGGGAACTTCGTTACGATCTAAATCAAACGTTAAGAGCTACAGCTCTTCCTAGCATTAATGAACGCAGTCTTTTTCGATTACACACAACTCATAGGACACTGGTTGACAAACGCTTATAA
>Ga0163217_1112760_pt1 | contig 17570 bp, 12 predicted proteins | sample SynspAceP_FD_185933 | JGI IMG/M metagenome (GOLD analysis project Ga0163217, IMG submission 185933) | Saline lake microbial communities from Ace Lake in Antarctica - Synechococcus sp. Ace-P (PacBio error correction) | ecosystem: Environmental > Aquatic > Non-marine Saline and Alkaline > Saline ...
GAATGGTCATGAGAGATGATTGGGAAAAAATAATTGCAGTCTCGTATGTTTTATTCCTTATTTTGTCTTTTAGCGGTGGTTAAGAAATCCCCTTTGAGATCCCGCTAGGGGGTTATTGAATAAAAAAAAAAAAAAATATGAAGAAAAAAATGAGGCCAAATCTGCAACTCCCTTATTTTTATTTTTTTTGTTTTTTAACTATGTAATCCCCCTTCTTTCCAAAAACCCCCCATACAAAGTCCCCAGGCCCCATTTGGTCGGATCCCCTAAATTTGTGAATTTAGTGCCCCCTGATGAGAATAATAAATAAAAAGAAAATGTAACCCTCCTGTAAAAAAAAGAAAAACCTATTTTTGCGCATAACTGTAAAATTTTAAAAGCCGACTTCTTAAATTTCTGCGGGTTGGAAACCCTAATCACAGAAAAAGTGTTTTTATTTTTTTTGGAAAAAATTTTTTTTTGATCCAAACAATCCAAAAAAAATTTATCATAAGTTTTTTTTTTGATGAGTCGAGTTCCCGAGGTTTGGCTTTTGTTTTTTATTTGAAAACAATTTTTGCTGGTTTTCAGACTTTTTTCGGACTCGCAAAGGTGCCTTATCGATAAATAGAAAAATTCAAAGTGGAGCGTCAATCGAGCAAGATGTAAATTTTTATTCACCAAATTCAATTGTGAATGTTGAAAAGTTAGTAAAACCTGGTCCAAACAGTCCTAGCTGACAAAGTGTCATATCCTGTCGTGGCCTAAAGCCATGAATTTTCCAAATCGTGCTCCTTTGTCCGCTAATGCAGCCAAACTTCGGGAAGTGTTCATAAATTTTTCGAATTACTATTTTTTTGAAGTGGAAAGATTTCGAAAGGAAATACCAGATTGGGAGCCAAAAATGATACATCGAACTCTAAAATTCAACGGCAGAATTACTTTATTCCTTTTGTCTCTTTATTTTCTTGGAACATAATGGTGAAAAAGAGATATGAGAATACTAAATGTAATGTTGACACTTATCTTCAGGAGATAGCTGACTAATCAAATTTCCTGCTACCGTAATACCATTCGCTTTTGTCCAGAACCTTCCACTGTACAGTTTTTTCTACTCACGCCTGCTAGTCGTGGTCAGGATAAATGGAAAATGTTATTCTAAAATCCGAGTTATATCAAAACCTCGAGTGAATGATTTTAGGATACGGGAAAATAACGACTTTGAAAAAATAAAATTTACCATATCCAAGACTTAAAATGGCAATGGCGGACTATGACATATAGTTTGAACCAGATTCATCACTAAATCCTGATTGCCTACTAATCAAATTCATTACCTTGTAAAATACTTTCCCACAACCTAAGATAATTTAATCGTTAAGCGCCTTTCCACAGAAGCCTACGGATCTGGTGACAGCTTTGAGTGGGAATTAACCATAACTGCGCTAGTAGGTGACGCCTCCCTTCGACTTTGTTTTATCGAAAGCTTTATGGTGATAACGGGACTACACAGCTTCTCACAAGCAGGGAACAAATACACTATTTTATGGGTTTAAAAAGCGGACCTTATTCTATATGAGTCGATTCTTATATTTCATTCTAGAAATTGCTCCAACTCAATGTGGTTCTTAGTTCCTTTGATAAACCAACCTCAAAAAACATATAGTGATTGGTAATTGAGGATATTATCCGTAGAGCCAATATTATCACCTCACGGTAAATATGACGGCAGTGTTTCAATTAAATTTCAGAACCCACCATTCATTCGTGGAAAATTATAGATAAATAAAAACAATAAAAGGGGAACACTAATTACAAGCAGGTATTATTTACAAAATGTGACCTGAGATTCCATTACTATTTTCCTGAGGAATTTATTTTGTGGAAATCTACATGTGATAATGAATTGTAATGTCCCCGAAGCAAATGAAGTTCAGTCCCACAGTTTAGATCAATCCAACCTTTTATATTCAGGCCACATGTATCTATTTGTCAGTCCTTAATGAACTCTCCCAGATACTAGTCAGGCCTAAGAATTTTACACTTATCAATATACCATTGGAAATTCAGAGATCAAGACCACAGGAGAAAGTTTTAATTACAGAACTGGTGATTAATTCTTTCGGATAGGAAGCATGAGGGCTCTTCCACTAACCGCCCTTCTGAAAAATTATGGGACTCGTTGAGGTTACGTTTATCCTATGATTATGTTTGAGCCGGAATTAATCTGACAGAATTGTTCGGTAATCTTAGACATTATCAAGCTTATAATTTTGGAAATAGTCCCCCACGGTTGTGTTTTCGGATGTTAAATGAAAATAAATATCAAGGTATAAAGTAACCGGTCAAATTTCTAAATCCAATATCTTTTTGGCACTCTATCAATAAATTTTCAAGTTCCGGCAAACAGCACCGCATGCCCGATTCCACACTAACCGGAATATGCAAATTAAAGAGCCTAGTCTATCAGTTGAAGTTTCAATATTTCCACAACTTTTGTGAAATGGAACCCGGAACAATTATTTCTGCAACAAATTGTATTTGCCTGAATGAATGTTGAAGATCAGAAATAACTTGGCGGAGATTTGACCAAAACGGAACAACAAAGCGCGTTGTCCTCAATTTCACAATAACCTATGTATACTATCACAGTGTAGGAGATCAGGAATCCTATGAAGTTATCCTGATTTAGTATCATTCCAGTCGATCCAAATAAAAATTTGTGACTGGGGGAAGAAATAGTCCTAGAAATTGTAGAATACCTTGCCAGAATAAAGTAGATTTAATTCATCAAATCTTTTCATCTGCCGAGTTATATTCATTGAATCTTCCACAATCTACCTCAGCCCCACTATTTTTGAAGTAACACGTCCCAGATTCAAGTACAGTAGAGTTTAGAAAAATCCCAGGAGTGCATTGATTATTAATTTCAAAATCCTGGTGATTCTATATTGCTTGTTTAAGGATTTTGACCCAACTATTCTGGTCCTCTTGTCTGGAAATTAAAATTTCAGATTAAATTCTGAAATCAAAGAAATTCAATTTTCGCCAAATGTTCTCTAAAAGTAAATACTTGCTAAGTGAATCAGAAGACTTACAAGCAGAAATTGGACATGCCGAATCCTGCCGACTGCAGAATCTTGGTTTGATATGCTCAGGGAATATTAATCGGAACGGATCAATTTTGACCCGAACAGACTTTCGGTCATTTTTCCCTTTGAATTGATCCAACCTTGGAAGTTTTATCTTTGCGACAGATTCAGTTTCAATTGAAAGTAGATCCCCTACGCCCATTTCTTTCTCAGCAGTACCTATGCGGATCCATTTTGCCTGAGTGCTTGAAAAATTTGCTCGAAGATAGTTGTGAAATCGATTCCCAGTAAATATGCCCTCTAATCCAATGGTGGTAAATCCGAGCTTTAAATGGAGTTCAAAGTCAATTGGACCCCTTGCTGAGTTGAATAAAAGGCAGTTATTTTCTGCTCGATCTAGGAAAGGATACTTAATAGTCCGCATTCCCTTAATTCAATTGGCTTTTGTGTCATAATAGGAAATTTTGGATCGTCTGTTGTATCATGCGAAGTATTGATGCCCTGTCCGTGTGTTCTCCAATTGTCAATAAGAGAGTTTAATAGTTTTGTCCAAACTTTTTATGAGATGCGGACCTACAATAATTTCCGGGGAATTCATTGCTTATGAAATAGGTATTTGAGGATCAATTGAGTTGGTCCACAAATTCCGGTTTAAAATAAAGCCAATTCCAAGCTCCCGTGGCTCTAAACCTAGCTTTCGTAAGAACAGTGCTGGTAAAGGATGTGTAACAATATGTCATCGGTATTTAATCAACCGAAGAAGAGAAATGTGGAGCTTAGAGTTAGTTAATCCAATGCTTAAATAAAGCTCAGCCAAATCGCAGGAAAAGAGAAATTCTTGTCTAACACGTAATTGTCCTTGGAAACGAAGCTTAAAGTCCTCTAATTTTCCAACCGCTGGGGGAATTAGTTATTTCTGTAAAAAACAGATTTAGAATTTTCAATCCGAATCAAACTTGGTCCTATTGGAATGGACTTATCGTGGGCGAACATCTCCAAATGGGACTTTTCGCTTATTTCGTAATCGATCTAGAAAACTTTCGAAGAAGAAAATTTACATGTAAAGATTCAAAATAGGATGGTATCCTAGTCGTATGAATAGCAAGTAAAATTTAATAGCCTATTTCAATTATAGGAACATTTTGGTGAACGGGTTAAGATGGAATAATTCAAGTTCAGCAGACTTCTGGACATTCTTACGCTTGCTCGCAAAAAATGACCAGAATTTCATTGTCAGTGAGATGGGGTCCTAGTTATCACTGATATTTTGCAATCCCTGATTAGCTTTATACATTTAAGTGCTAAGGTCGCAATTCCGGAATTCCAAATAACCAAAAAGCGATTCTCTCCTCTCAGCTGAAACCTGAATCTTTAGTGTTCCAGCAAAACTATCGTAATTGTTTTTCGAGGAGTAGTAGGTTACCCTAGTACGGTGGTGGGAGGCCTTAAATAACTGATTATTTACAGTCTGGTTAGTTCCAGCCATTCCCTACCGGTGAGTTTCTCTAAACGAATTCGATCAGTGGAATCGCAATTTCAGAATCTCCACAAGTCTCATTTAATGGCAGTCGAAGATACTATGTCCTCCTTGAGTTGTTCAGACGTGGGAACTGAAAACAAATTGCTACGACCGATGACGAAGTTTTAGTTGTGGAAAGTGTTAAGGAGGACCTGAATAATTGCTAATTTTTTTCCTGATTATGATGATCTGGTTTGAATCCATCCGGTTAAAGCTTAACCGCAATCAACCGGAATACGTCCAACCCTTAAATGCCTATCAGCTTCAAAATTTTGCGACAAGATTAAAATGGAAAAAACGTAATAGGAAAATGGAAAATGACTTCATGCGCTTCACTGAAGGTTCCAATTCATTTAGGAGATGTTTTTGACTTCGGGTGGTGGAAAGATTGCCTTGAATTACAGGGACCCGACTTTGTAAGGGCCTGGCTTTGAGAGTATTTTAAAATCAATCAATTCCGCTACAATCTCTCGTGAAAGGCCAATCCCTATCAGAATCAGTAAAGCAGATTCACGCCCTTAAATTGGGGGTAATATTTTAATCAAAAAAAGCAAGGTCCATCTACTTCAGTAAGTCGGGTTCAGCCTTCACAATTCTAAATGAATCTGGCACACTCAAGGAACTGGGATCTATGAAGGTTTATTTTCAGCTGCATTCGACCCAAAATATTTCGCAGGCTGGTACATCTGAATCAAAATTGCTTTTTGAAAATACGGGGAATCAACCAAAGGATCAGCTACTATTCATTGCCAGACCTGATGATGGCCAATGAGTTTAAATGGAAATGCTTCAAAGTCATTCCCCTGACTAATCGTCGATTCTTTCCGTGTGGATGTAATTTAGATTTCTCAAAGTTCAACTCTTCCCGGTCATTTTTTCACTTTTCTAATCTGAAGGCCCACAAGTTCCTATACAATTCGTTTTTTTGAAAATGGATGCGAGTCTAATACAATCTCTTTGATCTTAGAGCTAAAAGATCCACCTGGCCGCAAGTACTAAATCCTCCCTAATCAAAGTCCAATCTCATTTGGATTTACCCCGAGATTGTTTTTCTCTGAGGGCCAATCACACCCGGAAAACCAACTTGGCATCCCTGACGAGACGTCATGGGGAACTGTCCAGAAGTCTTTCTTCTACCCGAGGGGTAAAGTTTACTACAGGGGAATAGTAGCTCAGGATCGTTATCAATTGATCTGTTTTGGAGGTTACTTACCTTCCTGGTAATTATAACGATGGCTTGCCCTATCAGTTTCAAGGAAAATTCTCACAATCGCGGGCGAGGAAACACTGCCTGGCTAGATTGATCCATACTTTCCCAGATCTTCTGAATATCTGGAGCAATTTGAGCTCGAAGACCTGAAACAAGTCAAATCTCGTTATTCAACCTTGAACCTCTTTTAATCCTGACAGACCCGAAAATCTTCTTGGCAAATAATGAAGCCCTTTTGACTCACAGAGGCAGGAGATTAGTTCCTGCCTAAGGTGAGCCCTATGCCAATCGGCTTTCGGAAAGCCTGTCCAAAAACGCAAACCTTCAAAGTAACTCTTTTCTAGCTACGATTTTCAATATTGAACCGATCTTATGGAAGAAGATCTGTTTTGGAAATAAGATCTACCAAGCAAAATCGATCGGCGTAGATCCAGAATCTTACCAGCATGTTTCGTGCTTATACGAAGAGGGAAATTATCGTGGGAAGGAAGCATAACTCCAATCCCCCCACCGACGGAGTTTATTTATCAATTGAATAGTCCCCCGAATCCCTTTGGAAAGTGGGCTGATTTGCCCTGTCAACCAGTATCCTTTGGAAATCCAATGCAGCAAGTCCCTTAATGTACCAGGATTGATTAGAAGCAAAACAAAATGCTGTCACTAAGCCAAGGGGTTTCCACAAGTGGTTCTCTTGAAAACCAATACATGAGGAAAGTGTACGCGGCCGCGTAAGAAAGTGGAATCTTATTTATGACCTCTTTCGAATATCAGATCTAGTATCATCTTACTCAATTTGAGGATTGCAGTGGAATCGACGGTAAGTTGAAGAAGTACTTTAATAGGGTTGACCTTATAAATCGCTTGAGGGGCTGCGAATCGCGTAAAGCAATCTAATAGAAGTCGCACTAATGGTCCGACGTCTAGCTTTTGACCTGCCCTGAACGGGTCAGGAAGATCGATGACATTCAATTTGTTCGAAAAAGAATATCAGTGCCGTCCATTGAAGAATTCCCGGAGAATACCAAGCGTAGAAGGAATGATAGAGAACATTGAATGCTCACAGCACGACGTGTTTCAAGCCAATCGAAGAGAGTAGGCACTACAACACTTCAAGGCAACCACTATTGAGGGATGCGTATTTGAGCAAAGCTTTACAACTATTGATGGTTGTGATTTGTTGAAGAGTAGAGATCAATGCTATGGTTGCTCGGGGATTCTGGAAAAAGGACTTAAAGTTCTCTTGTATCCGAGGGAATTGATGAGGGTCCGACGTTTACATCATCAACCGACAGGGAGCATTGATTCCATCGAACAATATAAAGAAAGATTCAATTCGAATGTCCCAATTTTGAAATGGGATTGGAAGTAACCAAGGTCACTGATGTTCCTAAACGGGATAACCTATGCGGATGGTTTAATACCTTAGAAAATACAGACTTATGGTGTTTTGAGGAAAAGCTTATCACTCGTCCTTTTTGTAATCTATGAACATCTGGTTGTTTCATTAAATTTTTATTTACGGGAAAGCCAGCTGATTTTTTTTTTCCTATTTTGAGTCCGTTTTCAATAAAAGTTTTTTATAACCCAAAACCAAGACCCTACCTATGAACCGATAACATCGAACGCGAGTCGGCAACCTCTTCAACCGCAAGTTGTTTTTTGGCGTCATTACCACCCGCCTTTTTACCTTTGCCATCGTGGCCAGGTAACTTCCTGAAATTGGGGGGATACCTTGGCCTGATGCCGAATGCAGCTGGCCTTTCTCAATTCGATGTTGGTTTTAAGGCATTTCAAATCTCAATGTCTTGGGAGGCTTGCTTTATCACAAGTAGGTTCCCGCTAATATTATGCGAGTTTGCTTGTGGCTCCATACACTAGGTATATTGTTGACCATTTTCTGAATGGATAATCCACCTTTAATTTCAAACCTGTATTGGTTTTGGTAATGCTGGTCACAGAGGCTGCAGTAAATCCAATGATTGCCGATATGTACACAGGAGGGAAATGAATAAAATGCTAAATCGCTCCATATGTGGTTCCCTAGGCGAATTGTGTTGGGAAAGTTTGATCTCTCCGAAAGTCATGACGCGATCTAATATGGGCTGGGAAGCTCAAAATCTGGATCATGATGGTTTCCCTACGGTCATCTATCTCTGTTCCTATTTCTTACTTTGGAAAGAACATTCCTAACCAATAGTAGATGGGTTCTCTCGATTGTTGAAGAAATTCTTAGGCAATGATTAGCTCCAGTATTCATTCTCCTTATTTATTCCGCAATGGCATTGACCGCATTTCAGAGTTTGGTCACAGACGTGGTAGGTTAATCGAATGGATCAACGGACAAGTCAATGTGAAATTCTTTGCTTGACTTACTGAGTGATGGCGATGTGGCAAGGTTCTTTCGCCGGCCCAGTAGTATCTACATTAGTCAACAGGGTGTTTTTTTAGCAGTGAGCCATTTTAGCAACTTTAGAATCTATTTATTTAGCACTGTCACTTGAGAAATGCTTATGTGCCGCAGTAATCTCGGCATAGGCGTAGATATTTCTGGCCGGTAATGGTTGGAGCTGTAGCGACAAAGAGTACCACTTAGTGGAGCGCTTGGTATGTCAATTATCGGTGGAAATAAGGAATGTTTTTCCACCGCTATTTTCCAAACCAATAATGCGGCTGGAGTTGATGGTCCTCAAAATGCTGCCATTCAAGCAAAGCAGGGCTACCGGAGCCGACGGAATTGGCAGCTGACAAGTGAAACTTTGCAAAAAATCTGCTCTTTCCCATCATACTGATCTACTCCTTCACGATATTCCTTCTTTTTGGGCAAAGAATTCAAAATCAACAGTCGCGATACTACGGAAACACTAATTATTTAAAAACAGCCTTCGGCTGTTTTTTTTTGCTTCTACTTTTTTGATTCCCCAAGTTGGGGGGGGTGTGATGTATTGGGAAGTAAGATTTCAAATTCGCGCTCTCAATCAACTTATTCAATGAAAAGAACACTTCAGCACTTGGGCATTGCTATTTCTATTCAATTCATAACTCCTCCTTGCAACAGCAAATCTCCGGACCGATTCAAATTCATGAAAGCTACAGCGATAATTTCATTAACTGCTAAAGGAGAGCCTTTTCTTTGGATAGCAGATACCGCATGGAAATTATTTTCCATCGATTGTGATTGGAAGAGGGCAAATATCTATTTTGAACAAACTGGCGAAGTCAAGGAATCAATGTAGTCCAAGCAGTTGCTTAAGCAAGAGTATGATGGGCCTCAATGACCCCAATGCAACATGGTGATAAACCCTTTATTGATAGAAGCCTGATTCAATAGCCTAATGAGGCTATTTGGAAACATGTAGATCTGCATTACAATCTTGCATAGAGCGGAATTATTTCATCTTGCTCTACTTCCTCCATGGGGCGATAGAACTAACAAAAGCAGCTGGCGCATCTGGACCTGAGGATTCCTCAATTCAAATCGGCATATGACTTCGGTAAATGGAGTGAGGACGGATACGCCAATCAAAAACATCTAATTTGGGTCTGTGTGGTAGATCGAAAATGCCCAGAAAAGATCTGATGATTGAGGCGTTATGGAAAATCAATGATGGCCAAAGAATTTAGAAATACAGAATACGCCAATAACAAGCAGTTTGATAACCTTGCACCTCAGCCCTCCGTAACCTGTGAGTGAAGTTCAATTGGTTTCATCAAGAAGCATGGTTGTGATTTCAATATGCATCATTAACAGGTCATTAGTCCAAAGCAGCTCTTACTTATCAATAAAATTGCTGTCATGATTTTAGCGCTACCTGCCAAATTAAAAACGCAACATTAAGATGGTGAGCCGATGTACTGAGGAACATTCCAAAATGCTTCAATGCAAAGGAACTTGGCTTACAAGCGAAGCGTGACAGAATGATCAGGAAAATATATGTACTGGAATGTCTTTGCATGTGCCGTCCGGTCAGACTTATGGCTGTCAGCAGTCTGGCAAATGTACGGATCTGGATAAAACACAGTAAAATTGCTCCTTAAAGCCATTGGAGTCTTCGCTTCGGATCTAGAGGCTGCAAATCAGTGTAAAGAACTTTGAAGTCATTGATTGCTAGTCGATCCTTATTTTGAACGAATCCCAGATCAATAGTTTGATTGTGGAGAGAGCAGCAAAACAAGAAGACTTATGTTTCAAGTAACTGCGCGATATAAAGCGGGAGTTACGTCCTTTTATTTCTGACGTTGCAAATAAACATTTTCAATTGATTCTGAAAAAAATGCTAGCTGGAAATAACGTTTTAAACCCTAACCTGGTTGACCCTCGAACTGGTATTGAATTTTATAGAAATGGAGGGATCCCTTTCAAAAGGAACGAACTTTACCTATTACCCACCTAGCTCTGGAAGAGGTAACGATTGGGTTTAATGATTATTGATTCTTTGGATTAATTCCCACAAAGTTAAACTTTGTGGTAATCACCCTTGAATAATGAACCAACAAGCTTACCGGGCATCATCTCGTAGGTGATTGCTTCGGTAGCGCTTGCTAAATTCAATATTTCCATTGCTTCAAGACAGTAGTTCCGTTTGTTGAGGCATATGGTACAAGCAAGGCCATTTGTTTCGCCTTGATATCCACTTATTGGATCTCTAAAGGCTACACCTCCGACAGTAGAATATTTAGAAAAGGAATAAGTTTTTTCTTTTTAGGTAATAAGAGCCTTGGAAAATAGATGCGACTAAAATGAGAAAATTAATTTCTAAATAAAAATATGGAGTTTCAAAGAACCAAGAGATAAAAGAAAAAAAGCTCAGTTGAAATCCATGAATGTCTATTACCGGTAGAACCTCGCAGACATTCATCCCGATAGCACACGCGGATTGAAACCATCTGGAACTTACTGAAGTCAAGGAAAAAAAAAAGTTCTCAACTTACAGTTGAGCTTTGTGACCTCGTCAAGAATTGCAATACTTGAAACACCTCTGAGCCGTAATCAAGGTTGCTCTAGTTCAGTTAGCTACGAAGCGTATTGGGATTGCAGAAGGTAATTTTTTAATCTTATTTTTTCCAAAGTAATAAGTTTGCCAATAAAATTCCTTGACTTCTAGAAAAGTTTCCTTGTCGCACTTGAAGAATAATTAAGGATCAAACAGGGGTAAATCACTAAGGATTTCCTATTTTTGCCAGGTATGCAAAGCAAAAAAGTAATCTATTTTTGATTTTGAAAAAGTATTGCACATTCTTGCCTTCGCTCTTTACTTGTTTCAAGGATTTTTGTGCGCAAGAAGACTAACCAAAATGGCCTAAAAATCCGATTGGAGGCAGACCAAGATATTCCCAGTGATTTAAAATTTGAATTCTGGTTTTTCTCTCTTCAATAATCCGCCTGAGAATCTAGGTATAAACTGTCTTTCGCTTCCTCGGACTTTCAACGTACTACCATATCCTGTATCCGTATTTGGGAATTAAATCGGGTGATGACCCTTGATATCGCCTTTGGTATTGGCACAAGATAAATTTGGATTTAAGAATTGATCAACTCTCTCATAACGCTAGATTTAGGTCCTGGAATCGAGTGAATTCTTACTTGATATACGGAGTCTGATGGGGACAATATTATCCGAATCAATAAAAGTGGTATCCGGCTGAATTTACTTTGACATCCCAATAGGATTTCACCTACTACCTTTGAACAAGCAAATTATTTCCATAAGGATTCCGGGTGAGGCCTTGGGGCTAAAATTGGTTTATTCGTCCTACATGTTCACTACTAAATTTTATCCGATCGAAGATTTCACTCCGACTTTGGGCTTGCAAAGCGGAAGTGAACAGATTCACAAAATTAGGATCGAAAAACTCCGCTATGCGCATATCAATTCTTAAAGTCCGGCATCTCCCGGTTTTATATGTTTGGAGCTATTTTTGGTATTAAATAAGTATGTCCAAGTGGTCAAGCCTCATTTGGAAATCAGGCGAGTCAATTGAGCTATTGGAGTGGCTTTGAATGTTTCTAATGTAAAAATAGGCAGAAACAATAAAAAAACCGGAATCTGAAAGATTTCCGGTTTTTTTTGATGACTCAATAGCATGTTGAAGAAGCCAATGAAAAGATCTTAAAGAATCTCGAAATCAATTTTACCCTGATATTACGGTCAATTCGGTCTTATGCGCTTCTAAATAAGTCTTGCTGAGCCCTACAATGCCCGATTAAGTGTTTAATTGCCATCATACTAAGGGATAGCATAGGGTCTTGAAAGTAGGTGAAATTTTCATTCCTAGGACTATTACATATGGCGAGGAGCCTCTCCATCATCCCAGTCTTGTGCGCCAGACATTTTCCCGAAAAAAAAGTAAGTTCTCTGTAAGCCCGATTACAACTTATTGAAATTCACCGCCAGAACTTGCCATAGAACCGGGTTCTTATTGCTCTGTCTTTTTCATTATTAGAGGAAATGATAAGGTCAATAGGTAATTAGTAATACTGTATCGTAATTCTGAAAATGGAATCTGCGGCGATTCGTTGGAATTGTCTTCCGATATGTATGGCTTTTTCAGAGAGTCCCACTTCAATCGGCAATCGCAAATGGAGTGATGCATGGTGGAATGCTACCAAAGTCGAGAGGCAAGCAATCAGGTGTAATAGAAAATGTTTTTGCTTGAAAGATAGGTGGAGAGTGACTTTGTCGCTTCGGGTAGTAATCAAAAAGGATAAGCCCAAACACAAATGGCCGAGATAATCAACGCTGAATAATAATGGAAAACTAGTAATGGCAAGGATTCGCTCATCACAATTCGTTTCGGTTTTAATTCGATGTGCTAACCGGCGGAGATCAAAGTTGCCTCAGCTGGTAATTTAGCAATCCGTTTTTTCTTTCGGCGGTCTGTAGTCAAGTTATGGTATATCTCGAAGGGCTTATTCATTATTCAATCTTACTATATTTAATCATTCAGTATAAGTGGTACGTTTTTTATATTCATCATTTACCTATTCGCTGGCATAACAATTTAACCAATCGCGGATTGACTCATCAATCCTCCCCACTTCCGTAGTCTATTCCTGGTGTCAGTAGAAAAAGTATTTTAGCGGAATAACCCCAAACTCTGTTTGTAAGTGAATCTGGCCTTATACTTATTTGCGACTCGAAGAGTTACGGTGTAGATATTGTCCATGTTCAATTCTTTTCCGTCATGATATCTTTTCAGAGATGCTATTGGTCTATAGTTATTCGTCCTCGGAGGTGGCGCCATCTTTTTCCTTCGAAGAAATACTCCTTTTGTATAGTTTAATAATAGCCTCCATGGTTCGTAATTGTAGTTGTTGTTTGAACGTCTTTGCTGTTTAATCGCAAGTCGGAAGTCTAAACCACTTGGCTGCGTCCAACTTCTGTTTACGAAAGTGATACGTGTTTTCCGTTTAATTTGTATATCCTTCTTATTTCATCATCTTATTTTCTATTACGCATTGCAGACATTTCTGTATACGTCGGAAATTCGAAAGTTTTCTGGTTTGTGTGCATTTTTTGAATTGTATGGTTGTCTATATTTTTGGTCTCTATAGGATTTTTCTCTCCAACGTGTACTTCTAGCATGATAAGTATTCATGGGAATTATATTTAGTCGTTTGAGTTCTACCTTTTGAAGTTGTCCTCTGCATTATATCTCCTCGCCTGGTTGATTTTTGGTATTAATTGGTCTAGTATTATTTTTTTACATGATTGACAGCATTCGCGTTTAATCTCATCCTCCTGTAGATGATCATGGGAGGCTTTTTTTTGAATTTTTGAATAATTGCTTTTTAATGTGAAATTTTTTGGGGCTGCTTTTCTGTAAGTGCCCAATTCTTGGATTTATTCATCACTTTTTGGGGCGTGCCGGTATCATTGCCATGGATCATTTGCTTTGTGGATTGATCCTCGTTGGTTTTAGTTCGCTTCCATAGTTTTGTGATAGGTCATCAAAGCATTCCGTGGATGGTCGCGAGCAGCAGATTCCCTTGCGTCTGTGATTTCAACTCAGTTTTGATATTTTTTGCGGGATGAATTTCCTTTTCTCACGCTCATCTTCGTTATGTATTCCGTTTCAATTGTGGTTTGGCTGAAGGCCTAGAATCGTTAATGATCTGCATTCCAAATCCCTTCGGATATATCATCGAGTTTTTGCATATGCCTTTCCAATTAGCTTGCCTTTCCAATTGTTTTTTTGACTCTTCATGGGGTTCTGGATTGTTCATTCAAATAATTTTTTAATTGTAGAGATCATATTGCTGCTCGTGTTAAAGACTAGTTAACTTTTGATATTCGTGTTTCATTTCATTTCAGCACGGTCATTCTTGTCATGTCTTATTGTTTTAGGATGTTAGTCTGCGGCATCTTTCCTCCTGGGCATTTGTTTTATATCTCTACCTTGTGTTAATCATTGGCGTCTTTTAGAGTGTATTATTTGTCAGCAAGAATTGACGTCCACTTGTCTCCAGAAGAATAAATCTCTTCAAATTTATCCTCATATTCCTCATGGGCTGACTTTCCTGATCTTTCAGTTTTTTCCTTCTTCCAAAGCAGGATTAATTCGAGCTTCTTCTTTACGATCGAGTATCAATCTGCGGTAGTACTGCAGAGTTTTAAGTAAACTGAATCTGCTGAGGGAAAGCTTTTGAGAACGTGGATGGCTAAAGATTTATTTTTTTGCATTCAGAATTTGAAATAAACCTTGATTGGGTCCAAAAAAAGCTTTTTCATTTGAAAAAAGATTATCATGCCATAAGTTAGGAAAAAGGAGCAATTTTTTTGAACTAAAATAAGCTTTATTTAATCGTTTTTTTGCCTTGTCCACTCAATTTAGACAAGGAAATCTTTACCTTCCGAAAAATTAAAGTCACACACATGAGCAATTTAAGCAAGCGGATCAAAACAAAACCATCCTAGGAACGAGCCTCCAATTAGGCTCAGAGTAATTACTTATGGGATGGATTAGGACCAAAAGAGAAATAAAAACGTGTCCTTCGTTTGCACTAAACGAACGGGTCATTCTACCAAATTATCAAGTGGTGGCGAGATCCTTCCTTGATCAGCGAAGGAAGTCTTGGAAGAAACTAATGATTCCGACAATCCGGTGCCTGCATTAAAGCAGCCGAATAACGTACTGCATCCACCACAGGGAATCAGGCCAAAGTCCTGAGTTAAAATCGCTTCGGCGTATGAAAATCCTCGGGAAGCAGATCCTGAAAATACCTCATTGCAGACCAAAAAGGCACTCAACGTTGAATTTCTTTAGGGAGATTGCAGCATTTGAGAATCTGCGCTACCAACACGCTTTAGTGCGGTATTCCGTGTGAGGCAATGCTTTGGCTTTTCGCTGTCATAATGTATTTCATCGATAAAGGCTTCTTTTAATATCCATACGCCAATTATCACTGCCTTCTGATGCAGAAGGAGCAGGGGAACATTCAATGGTGAACTACAACACTGAACTTGACTAATCGCTCCAATAAACAGCAGATGGTAAAAATTGAATTATACAACAAGATTGTCTTTGAACGGGAAACAAACCTGACAGTAATCTGGACAATTAGAGGGAGAATTAGCAGCAAGTTGGCATTAGAGAAAATCTACACCTTTCGTCCTAGCCTTGCCGAGCAGTAGAACTCGAAATACCACCGCGTCACCGCTCGCTGAGTTGTTGGATGATTGAACCTGAGAATGGCCTTTTCTATGATGCGGAGACAAATGCTGACTGCTGCGAGGATTTCGTTGAAGTATGCTGATCAACTATGTGCTTTGGAAAACTGTCAAGAAGAGCCTTCAATTTCTTGAAAGAGAAGGTTAGCTGACAGAGGAAAGTGGCAAAGCGCCTGCAGAATCAGCGGGCAGAGTTGGGATTATATTTGAACAAATAAAATTTGTCTCAGTCAGAAAAGGTGACTTATCAGGCATCACCTATACCGAGGCTATCGACATTCTGAGGAATTCCATCCTAATTAAGAAAAGAAATTCAATATCTGATGATTCTTGGGGTGCTGGACTTACAGTCCGAGCACGAGCGGTTCTTTAGTGAAGAGCATTTTCAAAAAGCCCGGTCCATTCCTTACCGATTATCCTAAAGAAATCAAATCTTTCTAGCTTGCGTCTAAAAGAGGATGGGAAAACGGTAGCGGCGATTGGTACATCGTTGTTTCCAGGGCATTGGTGAATAGTGGGTAGTTCCAGCGAGAAGAGCGATTAGATGTTCTTACCAAGCGAATGGAGGGAAAATGAATATTCCTCAAGAGGAAATGTGTGTGTACCTATCGATAACTGAGGAAGTTGTGGAGTCACTCCACATTGCAGGTTTTGGATTAGCCCTTTGAGCGCATGGTTTCAGTTTTCGTCACTGGTATGTGGCAATATCCGAGACGTCATATGCCATTCCGAGAAACGGAACCGGGGAAATGCCAGAATTCTAACTAAAATCTGGCCACCGGTTGCGAAGTCGGGGATTTTGGTTAGCTTGACAATTTTAATTCTCCTAGCATAGGAAATATCAGAGAAGACTAAATACGGATTGCGATATAGCCTAGACTACATTATAGTTGGTCAACTCCCCCGCTGCATTTTCCCAATAATAATTTCCTAGCTATTAGCGGGCAAGACCCCGTTACTTATTGTCTGAATGGCAGATGTTAAAACTCATGAAAACTCCTCGATGTTTCTGGCCCTCTGCTGTAACCCACGTAATGATAGCAGCCGCTGGCACGTAATCGACATTAGAAGTCACAAAACAATGGTTTGAAACCACCAAAACAAAAGGAATGGGGGTTTAGCTCAAGATTCGTATGATGGCTATCTGGGATCACATTCAGGAAACATGAAAATGGGTAAATAATCGGAGCTTTTCCATATTTATTGCAGAAGAGCTTCCCAACCTCACGGTGAACGTGGAAGATGCGTTAAAAGCACCTCCGTCCATGAGTAGAGCATTACGTAAGTTCCAATCTACAGTAAGAGCCGTACATTTCGCCACGGTATAAGCACTGCATGAAAATGAATAATCATAAAACTTGCCCAAACAGTCATCATGGACTGACAAACGTGATGCGCCCGCATGTTTTGATTCGAGTTACTCGTCACTCTACGGATCACAACCATATTGGATTAGGTCTAACCAAGTCATTCTTGCAATGCTCCGTGATATTGGGAATATACCGAATAATCATTCCCCAAAACTCAGAAACCGAAAGTCCGGTAAGTATAATAAAGACGGTGTATGTCCAAGTCCGATTAAACTTGCTAAGAATAAACCCATTGGACTGCCCAAAATAGAGCCGATCTGAAATTGCAAGCCAAATCACTAGCCCCATTGCCCTTTCCTCTTCGGGAGTCCGGAACACAATCTCGAATAATTTGGCCAAGCAAGATCAAGGCAGATGTCAAGCCGTCCAAAATATTGCCTGACAGAACGCTTGCAGCAAGTAATGATCGGGTAATTAGGAGAAAGTGCAGCAGCCTATTATGTACAGCGATTTGCATAACCCACATAAAACCCAAAGTAAAAATCTTCTTCCGTCAAATCGATCCAAAAGAAAGGCCTCCAAAAAAGCTAGAAAATCCCCGCACTAAAGGTATAATGATGAAACCAAAAGTGCAAACTCTCTGGGTGAGATCTTCAGAAATCCGCATTGAGCTGAAGGTCCTAGCGGCATCAGAATCATGAAATTCAACGATGTGATGAAATTAATGGCCGCAGTAGCGTCCAAAGGATGAGCTTTCGTTTTTGCAGTCTGAAAATGTACTAGACAAGAACC